>JGI24694J35173_10001727_pt1 | contig 19119 bp, 19 predicted proteins | sample TergutCo191P1_FD_35173 | JGI IMG/M metagenome (IMG submission 35173) | reverse complement strand
AAATGGTAACTGAATACCGGGTTTTGGCGATTGTTTGCCATTGTCACAAGGCGAACAAAATTCCCTGACTCATGTTCCTCATTTTCAGATGGATATGGAATAACTACTTTAACCAAAACCAAGGGATTTACAGGCTCGTCTTCTCTGCTAGCATATTGTTCGTAGGTGAAAAGGCTTTGCGCTCCGTTTATTATTTTTGGATGGTCAATGGACAGATACCATCTGCCGCCTATCTGCTCCGGTCGCAAATTATCGCCAGTTAAGGTCATGCCGTTGTGCAAAAACGGAAATTCTTCTAAAGTTCCGTTTTTTCTCATACCCAAAAAAGCGTCCAAAAGGCTCGCATTTGTATATGTTTGGCTACCTAAATAGGTACGAATGTTTGAACTGACTATCATCATATTGTGCTTCGCTTTGTGGCGACGCCCAAGCTCCAAATGATAGTTATAGATTTCCATAATCGGCACAAAACCGACGAACAACTCCCCTCTTTTGCTTTTTATGCGAAGCGGGGCGTTTTCCAAAGAAAGGCGCAAAACGGCATCTTCGGCTTCGTTATCGTCCATATCGCCAAATTCAGCGCTTATATCCGCTATTATGTGCAGTTCTTCTCTCCAAGATTTAAGCCTTTTTTTCAAATCTTTAAGAGTGCGGCGCATTTCGTAGTCCGTTATATCTTTGCCGGCATCGGTGCGCATAACTGTGATTTCCAGCTTTTGTTCGCAATCATCTTCAAAATCGTCAATGTCATCAGTGTCTGTGTCAAGCACGGAAGCTACGTGCCAAGTGGGAACTTCTTCTCTTATAGCCAAAAAGAACGGGTTTGTAGGGTTTGCGGTGCGCAAAAGCACGTCGCCAATGTTTTTCAAATCGGAAGATAAATAAGAAAGAGAAGTTTCTATGCTGTTTTCTTCGTCCAGGAATATAAAAAGTTCCAAGATTTTGTTTGTATATTGAAAGGCATGAAAACAGCCTTTTTGCTGGTTCAGATAATGCAATGCCTTCTTTTTTTCCAACGGAACTCTTTTATCCAAACTACGGTATTTGGCTATAAAATCCAGTCTTCTATCGAATGCTTTATTAAATTCCATAGACATCTCCAAAAAATATCGGTATAAATATAGAAAAATAAAATGAGATTTTGCAGGGTTTTTATATTTTTTTCAAAAATTCGCAAAAAAAGTCCGCCAAACCCACCCAATCCTCGTTTTCCTGCATTTTTAGCGTATTTTGGGCGTTTTTCAAAAAACGCTCATCTTTGCCCAATTCACCTAAGATACTGAAATACTTAGAGTTAGCTGTTCCTATATTGCCCTGGTAAAAGTCCAGGGTCATGCTCTTAATAGCTGAGTCCAAAGCCATAGGGATATGCCGAGCTCCATGTAACCGGGAGTTTGCCAGTAAAGTTGTGTTCGCCTTCAAAAAGGACATCGGCAACGCCAGCGCCTTCGCTGCCAAAAAGCCAAGCCGCCACAAAAGCGTGACTTGCATCCATAAGAGAACTCGTTCCGCGCGCACGACCGCTTATAAATACGGTAATAACTTTTTTGCTACCCTTATAGCCATTTAACTGCGATATGTTGGTATCATCCCAATTTAAATTATCTATATCTCCATGCCATTCAGCATAAGGAAGCTCTCCAGTTACATAAACAATAACATCGGCTTGGTTTGGATCGGTAACTCTTGCTCCCGGCGCTATCAAATCTATGCCAGCTTGAATGGACGTTGAGCCCGCAACATTACTGGCAGATGTTATTTTGCCGCTCGCATTCGCAGTGCCCGACCCCTGCCAGCCGAGTGTCCAACCGCCGCATTGATAGCCTGTGTTATTAGCCGGTGTGCCAAATACATAAACTTTGCTGCTTTTTGAGATTGGCAATGCGTTGTTTTCGTTTTTCAGCAATACAAGGCTTTTGCGCACAGCTTCTCTTGCTACAGCTCTATTAGCTGCATTGCCAGTAGTACCTGAGTATGAACTGCCAACTCCTTGCGGATTGTCCATTCTGCCTGCCCTGAATTTTGCCCTTAAAATACGGCGAACAGCATCGTCTATGCGATCCATGGATACAGAGCCATTATTTACCAATGTTCTGAGCCTGTTTATAAATATTGTATCCGTGCCAGGTTCCATAGCCAAATCTATTCCGGCATTTATGGCATCCCTAATAGCATTAATGGCATTTGGAGAAACTGTTATTGGCTGGCCAAAGCCGCCACCGCTGCTATAATTATTAGCATCTGTTGTACCAGGCGAAAGCGAATTGCCTATTCCAAGCCAATCGCTGATTATATAACCGTCAAAACCGAGTTCTGTTTTCAGCCACCCAGTCATACGTTCTTTGTCAACATGCTGATGAACTCCCCTGATTTGGTTAAAAGATGCCATAACGCTCAAAACACCTTGCTCCACAGCCGCCTCATATCCCGGCAAATGAATTCTTCTCAATTCGTCATCCGATATAGTAGCGTTGTTCCCTCTGTCTTTTCCATTCGTGGTTGAACCATCTGCCAAATAGTGTTTTACCGTCGATATAACTCGCCAATGCGCATTGTATTTTTCGCCTTGATAGCCTCGCACGCATGCCGCTCCCATTTCAACCGCAAGCTCCGGGGTTTCGCCAAAGCCTTCATAAGTTCTGCCCCAGCGCTGATCCTGAGGCACGGAAATTGCAGGGCCAAAAATCAAATCCACATTGCCTGCCCAAGATTCCTTAGCCGTTACCTCGCAAGCTCTGCGAACAAGAGCCGAATCTCTTGTTGCACCCAAGCCTATATTATGCGGAAAAATTGTAGCGCTGGAAATAGCCGCAGCACCATGCATCATATCTTTGCCATAAGTGACCGGGATTTTAGGATTGTAAGAATTAAGAGCGGAATTCATTGAAGTCAAAACAGATCCTGAATGAGTATCTCCTCCATGCAAAACACTGCCATACAAAGAAGAACCATTGCCGAAAGTGTTTGCGCTGGTACCCGCCATCCGCTGCGTCATCTGGTAAATTTTCTGGTCCAAATTAGTCATTAACTTCATCACGGAGTCTATGCGATCTTCAAGCGGATCGCGTTGCAAAACTACGGTCCCAACATCCTGTTCAAAATTCTCAAAATCTACCTCCTGCGGCAAAAAGCCAGTTTTGCGCACAATTAGTCGAATATCTTTGCCATCTATAGTAACAAGCTTGGCAAAATTTTTCGTTTTTTGATTAACTTCGCCTATTTTTAACTCACCTCCCTTATGGTAAACCGAGCCTAAGTTAAATACTCTGCCGTTTTCGGTTTTGCCCAAAAGAACATAAATGCCTTGAGGCAAGCTGTTTGCGGGGTAAACACGTCCCTTCAAATCCATAACCTGATAGCTCGCAAACTTGGCGGGAAAAAGCTCCGCAGGTCTTGCTATAGGGGTTGTAGGCGCATCTTTGCCTGGCAAAAGAGTAAAATTGCCATTTGCCTCGCTCAAAGTTCTAGCGTAGGCGAGCAAATCGTTGTCCAGTTTCAGCAAAACAACAGCATCTTTAATAGATGCTCCAGCTCCATCTTTAACGGTGCCTGTTAAATTCAGGGGAGCGGCAAAAGCACTCGCCGCAAAGAAAGCGGTTAAAACTATTGAAAAATTACGCATATATATAATATAGTATTTTCTAAATTCCAATATTCATGAAAAAATTCTATTCCCTGAGCCTTGGATGCGCAAAAAACCAAGTGGACAGCGAACGTGCGACTGCAGAGCTTTTATCCGCAAACCTCAATGCCGTTGCCAATCCAAAAGACAGCGATGTGATACTCATAAATACATGCGGATTTATAGAATCTGCAAAAGAAGAATCCATAGAAACAATACTCTCGCTCCTTAAAGACAAAAAAGCAAAGCAAAAAGCCATAATTTACGGATGCCTAAGCCAAAGATATTCAAAAGAATTAGCAAAAGAAATCCCAGAAGCGGACTTTTGGCTGGGCAACTATCGCGCAGGAATGCTGCTGGAAGCATTGGGATTTGAATCTCAAGCCAAATTGTGCAAGGCAAATCCGCCTAAAAGGATAAGAATTTCCGAGTTTCCGCACCACGCATACCTGAAAATAGCCGAAGGATGCAACCGAGCATGCTCATTCTGCGCAATACCGGCAATACGAGGGAAACAAGTCTCGCAAAGCATTGAAAATCTGGTAAACGAAGCAAAGCAATTGGAAGAAAACGGAGTCAAGGAACTCTCCTTGATTGCCCAGGATCTCAGTTCCTACGGAACGGATTTATACAAAACGGCAAGTTTGGAGAGGCTTTTGGAAGCATTGCTCAAACACACGAAAATCCCCTGGCTGCGCCTGATGTACCTCTACCCAGAGCACATAACCGACGGATTGCTAAGCTTAATGGCAAAAGAGCCTCGCATTTGCAAATACGCAGATATGCCAATTCAGCATGCAAGCGACAAAATGCTTAAGCTGATGCGCAGAAAATACAGCGCAAAAAATTTGAAAGCATTGCTCTATAAAATGCGAGAAAAAGTGCCCGATATATCGCTTAGAACAACCGTGCTTTTGGGCTTCCCAGGCGAAACCCACAGCGATTTTGAAGAGCTTATGAGCCTGATAGAAGAAATTCGCTTTGAACTTCTGGGCGGCTTTATATGGTCTCCGGAAGAAGGAACTTCTGCTATGAGATTAGAGGAAAGGAGAGTATCTGCAAAAAACGCAAGAATAAGACTTGACGCTCTGATTGAAAGACAAGACGAAATTTCCGAAGAAAAAAATCGCGAACTAATCGGCAAAACTCTTGAAGTTATTCTAGACAGCGCATCAGAAGCTCGCACTCAAGGCAACGCTTTGGAAACAGACAACATAGTGAAGATTTCAAAAGGCAAAGCCGGGGAAATAAAAAAAGCAAAAATAACAGATGCCAGAGCGCACGAGCTGGATGGAGTTTTTGTAAATTAAAGAAATGAGAATTGGCAGTCCTGTAAATCTTTTAATCCTGTTAATCGTGGTTCAGACGTTTTCCTGCGCCTCTACTTCCATGGTTAGGGAAAATACGAACGCACGTTATGAGGAATACAAAAGCGCTGTGAAATATCACGATGAAGCTGAAAAAAATTACCTTACTCTGCTTGCAAATTTGGAAAGATACCCAAAAGACGAATTTCTTTTGATACGTAAACAATTGCTGCGCAAAGAAATAGAACAAAATCGGGTGCTTATGCTGCAAGCTCGCAGCGAATTTGAAAAAGCATTGCAGGAATGGGACACTGAAGTACAGAAGATGGAAACGGGGCTGCCAAGAGATTCCGTGGACTTAAGGCAGATTTTCGGATTACCTGCTCCAAAGGTCAAAGAGTAGCTTCCCTGCCAAGCCAATGCTCGCAACTTGAATTACTCTCCTAATCCAAATCTGATCGTTCTTATGCTGAAATTTGCTGCCCAAATAACCACCTAAAATACCACCAAAAGCTACGCAAAACGCAAGGCTGAATATAATTTTGCCCGCAAAAAACAAGCCTACCGAACTTATAAGCAAAAGCCATATTGTTATAAAATTTTTAATTGCATTCACTTGTTTTAAATCCAAGCCGCTGTATTTGCGCAAAGCGAAAATTTGGATAAAACCTACCCCAACCTGCAAAAAACCGCCATAAATGCCAACCGCCATAAAACCCAGAAATGCCTTTAAGCCTAGCTTGGCAGGCGGCGCTTCGGGAGGCTTGCCCAAAGGGTCAATGCCAAGCGAACTCATAATCGCAACCAAAACCATGACAACTGTAAGCAAACCCTGAAAGCTGGCATCGTCAACGCTCACAACCAACAGCGTTCCAAACAGCGTTCCCAATATTGTCGGAAGCAAAAGAGCCTTTGCAATATCCATGCGCAAATAGCCGTAGCGTTTCATGCTGAATACTGAGCTGAGAACTCCTATTAGCATGCCAAAGCGGTTTGTTCCGTTTGCAACGGTAGGCGGCAAACCGAGCAAAATCATAACCGGCAAACTGAGGGCACTGGCTCCGCCGGCTATATTGTTTATAAAACCGACAATAAGTCCGAGTACAAAAAAGATTAATGGTTCAAGCACCTCCGCTCCGAGCATAAAAATTTAAACTAGAAAACAAAAACAGCAGGGCCGCTTACGCAACCCTGCCGCTCAAAACAGCTTAAAGAAATTATTTCTTTTTGCCGCCTTTTTTGGTAGCATTAGCTTTTAGAGCTGCGCCTACTTTGAAAGCAACTGTCTTAGAGGCTTTGATTTTAATCTTTTCGCCTGTTTTAACATTGCGGCCTTCGCGAGCAGGGCGGTCTTTGACTCTGAATGCGCCAAAACCAATCAACTGCACTTCGCCGTCTTTCTGCAAGCCAATTTCAATGGCCTCCAAAACTGCATCAACTGCACGTTCGGCGGCGGCTTTGCTATCTAGACCAGCTAGGTCTTTTACCTTTTCAACCAGATCGGGTTTTTTCATAATCTCTCCTTAATATGGAATTCCTATACAAATTTAGATTTTTTTTCGGAAAAAAACAAGGGTATTTTTGATTTTTTTTTTATAAATACCTATTTATCTGTATTGCAGGGCTTTACAATGGAAAAGCATACAGCAATTTCTCAGGAGTAGCGCAATATAGGGTGTTTCCCTGAATGCTAATAGAGGCGCCGCTACCGAAAATTGAATGTTTTTTAATGATTTTGCCTGTTTTCATATCCAAAGCCACAACAGAACCGTCCTGGTCAAGCCAAACGCGCGAACCGTGCAAAACCGGCTGCATGGCTGCCGACCCCTTGCTCTTGAAAGTCCAAATGCGATCTCCGCTCGGAACCTCATAGAGAGAGAGATTTTGGTTAGTCTCGCCTACAAGCGCATAATTTTTTTCGTCCATTTCAAGCAATTCAATGGAAATAACCTGAGAGCTTACAGAGAAGGCTCCAAGCGGCTTAAACAGCTCCGCTTCGGAAAAAAACTGCACCTTGCCACCATCCGAAACAACCGCGAACAATCCGTTTTTAAACTTAAAATCGCTGACTGCCCCGCTTAAAGACAAATCAAACGTATTGCCTGCATTTTCGGAAGAGAGCAAAGTTGCTTTCCCCTGCGAAAGCGAATAAACCCCCATTTCTCCGCGAGACAAAAATACCTGCGCAGAACTCACCTTGCGAGACCAGTCAAGACGCATTTTCGGAGCAATGCACTTTAGCACAAAGCCATTCAAAAGCCCTACGTAAATAGAATCTCTGTTGCGCAAATAAGAAAATGGCACTCCCGGCATTTCAATGGAGGAACTACTTTGTTCCTTAAGCGAAAACAACGATAGCCAGTAACTGGAACTTAAAATAAGCCAAGGAGGATAATCGTTTGCCAATGTATATTTTTTCTCTTTCGGAAGAAATATTTCGCTGCCTGCAGCGCCGGTTTCCAAAGAAAATTTCAGCAGGCTTTGAGAACCATCGTCATAAACAAAAAGCCAATTTCCCTCGCCAAACATTCTGGGATAGGATATTGTGGAAGAAACCGGCAAATATTTAACCCATTTTGCTCCAATTCTACTTGCATAATCGGTAAAAATAATCGAAGAAAATTCATGCTTTCTAGCCCCGTAAATCACGGCTCGCTTCCATGCGGCATCGCTGTCTTTTTGCGTTGCGATATTGTACCATGCAAGCGCATTTCCGCTTTCAAAAGCAAGCAAAGAATCCACAGGACTATTATCCCTGGCTGTTAATTTTTGATAATGCCTGGTATATAAAATTTCGGCTGTGCCATTCTGCAAATAGAAAATCACTGAATCTGCGCTTGCAATAGCCGTGTCAATTTCCCCATCTATTTGATAATCCCACAAATTATTCAGAAGCGTGTCAAATACAGATATGCCGCCGCTTTTCTGGTATGTGCCTATAAGCCCTATTCCCGGTTTGAAAAATTTCTCGCCATCGCTTTTCGCAGTGGCAACTATCTTTCCGGAATTCTTGTTCAGCAAGCTGATGTTTCCGCTTATATCCAAAACATAAATTTTGTCTCCTATGTCTTTTACATCAAGCACGTCAAAGGTTGATATGCGAACCGGAAAATCCAGGCCGCTGCCAAGGCTGTAAAAATAAAGCGCGTTTTCGCAGTAAAGAAACAATCCATCTAAAGTTAAAAATACTTTGGCAGGTTTATCTACAAAAGGAATGTTCCAAGTTCTTGTTCCATCTTTTTTAGAGACCAGGTGCAGAGAATTGTCCGGGCATTTATACACAATATGCTGAGCCAAATACAGCTCCCCTTCCATATCGCATTCCAAAAAACGCTCATCTTTTTTCACTTGCGATAAAGGAGCATCCCAGTTGCGAACTTCATTTGCCATTTTTATTTTTTCATTGCTTGCACCTAAAGATTTTTCCCGGTCAGCAGCCATATATGCAAACGAAACGCTTTGCGAATTGTTCTTCAAAAAAGCATAATGCTCAAGCGCTTTCAAAGTATCGTTTTTTGCTTCTGCAATTTTAGCCAAATACAAATGCGCTTTCAACTTTTCACGCACCAAAGCTTCAGAAAGTTCCAAAGCCTGGCTGAATAACCGCTCTGCCTTAGCAGTATCTGCGTCAACGCTCAATGCATAAGCAGCCTCTTGAATCCTATCATTGACAGGAGAAGCTATAGCGCTCAAGCACAAGAGCAGTACAACAGCCGCTCCTCTAAGCATCCAGCTTATACCCCATTCCTCTTATGGATAAAATGAGTCTTGGATTTTCAGGATCATCCTCTATTTTCTGCCTGAGCTTCACTATATAGTTATCTATTGTTCTCGAGTTTGAGCTCGAATCGATTAACTGTATAAGATCTTCTCTGGATATAACTTCTCCGCGCCGCTTGCAAAACAGATTGAGAATTTGAAACTCCCTTACATTCAAATCCAAAGTGGTTTCGTTTTTGGTTGCCTCGTATTTTTTGAAGTCCAGCATAATACCGCTGAACTCCGCAATCTCATTGCTAAAAGCGAGAGAATCCATTTGCGTGGCAATCTTCCGGAAAAAAGCATTGACTCTTGCAAGCAGTTCCAAAGTTGAAAAAGGCTTTGTTATATAATCGTCTGCGCCTATGTTCAATCCCCTGACTTTAGAGGCTTCTTCGCCTTTCGCAGTTAGCATTATGATGACCAAAGTCGGATATTTTTCTCGCAAAATGCGGCAAACATCAAAGCCGTTTTTCTTGGGCATCATAACATCTAAAAGAATAAGGTGAGGCAAAAACTCGTCTGCTTTCTGCAAAGCCTCATCGCCATCGCCTGCAACAGCAACCTGATAATCTTCCATCTCAAGGCACTCTTGCAAACCGGCTCTTATGAACTCTTCGTCTTCAACAATCAAAACTTTATACTGCATTATCTTTGTCCAAAATATTTGCGACCAATATTGTTGTCGTTGTCTTTGTAATCCACATATGCGGGTTCAAAGTCTTTGCCATACGCAAAGGCTATTTGAGCATTGCAAGTTTTTTCTGAACGCAACTCGCCCTCGGAACCTTTGAACGGCTGGTTAACAGACTTGAACATTCCGGTTTTTTCATCAACCCTGTCAATATTGCAATATCCACGACCTACATATTTGCCAGCAGCTTCCTCTCCGGTCTTTGAAACAACTTTGAGTTTGTTCGGTTCAAAAACTGCATTATTGCCGGTAGCATTCCAAATTTGAATTTCGCCTGTAATGCCTGTCGGAGCTATGCTCAAAATCGGGAAAGCCAGAACATAGCCGTATTTATCAACCATGCGGCTAGCACGCTGCCCTATTATGTCTTCGGCAAAAATCAAGAATGTGCCACGATTTTTAACGCGAACGGCATCCAAGGCTTTCTTCAACTGCTCATTTTTGGGAGCCACCACCTCGGCCTCCAAAAGAATGTATTCAGCAGTTATATCATTCTCCGTACCCTTGGAGTTTTCAAGAGCTTTGGAAACAATCGCTTTTTCCGCTTCATCGCGAGCCGCTTTGGGCACGTTCCCGTTCACGTTGCCGCGCTTGGCAATGCTGATTGCGCTATCCAAATTGCGGAAACCCTGCAAGATGTACTCATATTCGTAACCATCCTTAACTTGAGCAACTCCTATCTCGGAGAGACCTGCCACCACAGAGTCTAGGGTAGCGGCTTTCTTTACGTTTGGCATATTCTTGTGAATTTGCTCCACGTAATTGCGGATAATGTCGTCGCTGGAGTTCTTTTTGGCCGTCTGTTTTGCGGCGGCGGTATAGGCAATCACGAAATTATCGTAAAAATCCTTGGAAACTTTGCCTTTTTTCAGGGCATTAGTATAGGAATTGACGGCATTTCTGTATTTGCCCTCCTTTAAAAAGGAGTCTCCATTGCTTTCATTTTTACCTTTACAGCCCGTAAAACCCAAAAAAAGGCCAATTAGGACTAAAAAAGAGACATTTTTTCTGAACATAAAGCACCTCTAGTTGAAGTTGGAATACTATTTGAAATAAAAATAGTTCTTTTTTTTTTAAAATAAAATATTTTATTACGTTATGAGAGTATTTTTATGAAGATTCTTGTTATTTGCTCTGAAAACTATGCAGCGAACGACAGTCCCTTTGCGCGGGCTGTCGGCTGCATAGTTTCTGCCTACCGTAGATGGGGAGCTAAAGTTTTGGGTTTTTCGCCATTTTATGCCCAATTTACCAGCGACAGCAACAGCAGCAGCAGAATCGGGAGAAAATTCGTTGAAAAACTGGGGCACAAGGAATATTTCGCGCTCCGAAGCTCAGGCAGCGAAGACGATTTTTTCATACAATACGCAGAATATTTTGGCCGAGCTGGCATATACAGCGACCCCAACCCCGTGGAGAAAGCCTATAGCGATAACCATTTGAGATTCTCCTTTCTGGCATCCGCAGCTCTGACATGCTGCATGGAAATGGACTTTAAACCCGATGCCATACATGTCCATGATTGGAGCGGCCTTGCCGGAGCGCTCACAAAAACAAAGTACAAAAACTATTTTGCAAATATACCTGTTGTACTGACCTTGCACAACACACGCTACGATTATTACTGCAACCCAGACGACATACTCTCTATAGGGCTTCCACCCCAGGGTTTCGACATTGATGGTTACGAGTTCTGGGGAAAAGTGAGCATGCTCAAAGCTGCAATTCTTTACTCTGACAAAGTGGTATTTACTTCTTCGAGCTATTTGTCTCTTATGCTTTCCACTGATTTGCAAGGCGGAGGAATGCGCGGCTTTTTGGAGAGCCAGAAGCTAAAGCTCTGCAGCATCCAGAGCGGCATAGATTACGCAAGCTGGAATCTCCCGAAAGAAGCGAATGAGTTCAAGAAGCAAAAGAAAAACGAATTGAGAACCGAGCTTGGCCTGGAGGCTAATTCCAGTTTGCTGATATACTCGCATTTGGACTCCAACTCTGGCAACACGGCGCAGATTATATCAACGATCCTTGCTAATTTGCTGAACATGGATTTGCAACTGGCGATAGGCATATCGGATAGCAATGCCAATTTTCCATACTTCGCAGCTATACAGGAAAAGCATCCCGATAAAATCGCACTTCTGTCGCTTAGCGAAAATGACGAGAGCTTGTACCGGAGGCTTGTTGCATCGGATGCTCTTTTGTTGACGGACTCGAGCGAACCGTCTTTATCGCTCTTCTTGAAAGCCTCTGCTGCAGGCTCTCTGCCTATTTCCAACAAGCGTTCGCAGAAGCCTTTTTTATACTCAATACCATACGAGAAATTGCCTTATGAATCGCATTTTGACGAGCTCAACACAAAGGTAAACTCCTTTGTAGCCGCTGAATCTTCCCCTGATATGATTTTGGAACAGATTCGTTTTGCGGAGCAAATTTTCCGCGAAAACAAGAGCTTGTGGTCAAAGCTCGTTAGCAATGCTAGTTCAATAAGAATGTCTTGGGACGACACTGCGAAAAATTATTTACTACTTTTAGGTTCAACAAGCCTGTAATTCAGGCTCTAAGGGCCTATAGCTCAGTTGGTTAGAGCAGCGGACTCATAATCCGCTGGTCCCAGGTTCAAGTCCTGGTGGGCCCATTAATTTCAAGGTTCACAACCTACTCCCTTATCACATACCATATTTTCAACACACCCCCAAATCAAGGGGAAGAATACACTATCAGCTATTTTTTACGGCTTGGGTTTTCTTTAACAAACCCATAAAAGTTCTGTTTATCAAAACTTTTGACCAGAAGTCTGTAAAAAAATCCACTGACACAGATTTACCACAAGGTTTTACACAAAAAAAGGAGAGACAATATGGCTTATTTGTTTGAAAAAACGGGTCTTATACGGGATAGGTCGTGGGGGTACAGGGAAATTTCATACTCTGTTCCCAAGCAAAGCAAAAGTTTTATGAGGGCTTGTAAAAACGCCCATGAGACTATAATGGGTTTGCTTCCAAAAAACAAACGGCAAACCATTACAGCCAAAGAGATGAAGCAAATAGTTTTACAGTATGTAAACCTTGATGAGGAAAGCAGGTGTAAAATTATAGCTCAACTTGTATTACCCTATAATTCTGGCGTTGAGGCTTTGGGGTCTCACACTTTGAAGGAATTGTTTGATATTTGGAAAACGGCTAAACAAACAGAGGGGTTGAACAAGGGAGGAAGGTTTGACCGTCTTGAAAATACCTTGTTTACTTTTTTCAATTTACATCACCTAAAAACCACAAACGATTTTACATTCCACACAGCCCACGACTTTGTAAATTGGAGAACAAAAACAAGGTATAAAAAAGGAGGAACGGTTACATCAGCTAGTGTTGTTAAAAAGGAATTGGACATTTTAAAACAAATGGTTAAACTTGCTGTTGTTTACGGGTGGTATCACAACGGGAATATTTGGGATTCAGTAAAAGTAAAAGCCGTTGTTGGGCTGAACAAAAAAGTTGTTGAACCTCTTGATATTGAGGAACAGAAAAAAATGCTGAATGACTTGAAACACACACATGAAGGTTGCCACGACTTGGCTTTGTTTTTGCTGATTACGGGAATGAGGCTTGGAGAATTAAATGTAATAAAGCCAGACAGCATAAAAAATGATTTAATTTCTTTACATGGTGATTTCATAGGAAACCACAGGACAACGGGTAAAACAAAATCAGCAAATAGGAATATCCCCGTTTGTAAAACCATTAGGGAATTATTCAAGAGAGGACATATTTTCAACACAACGGGTAATGCCCTATCCATACGGCTGAAACGATTTTTCAAAGGAATACACCCACACAAATTGAGACACACTTTTGCTGTAAATAAATTACTTAGTGGTGAAGAACTCCAAAAGGTATCTTATCAAATGGGACATGCTGGGATACAAATAACAGCTGACAATTACGGCAAATATGAACACAAGCATTTTAAAGTAGGTTTTGAGCAAACCAAAACGGAGAGGAAAAACTTGCTGAAATGGCTTGAAGAGGATTATTTCATTTAATAAAACAAACCACCTGTGTAACGTCTCCCTGTGTTGGTTTTGGATTCAGCAGCCCATTTCAATATTTTGCTGACGGCTGATTCTCCATTATGTTTTTGCTTTGAATTTGCTTGTTTAGATTTACTCATAGAACCCTCTGTTTGGCTTTATACTATTTACCCCCTACCCTCATAAATAAATTGTTTCTAGCCCATACCCTACATCAAAAATATGTAAATAAAATTTAGGTGTTAAGTGGTTTTGGAATCTCTGTTCATTTTTTTCTTGGCTTGACTTAACACCTAAAAATTCTAGACGGCAGTTTTTCATTTTACAAACTTTTAGCTTTTAAAACGGGTTTGTTTTTCAAATCAAGACCCATTTTTAAAAAGCAAGTGTAAATATCTGGAACATCGTGTATATTTGGTATTGAATCCAAAAATATTTTGAATTGGTATTCAGTCAGAGAGAGTATGTTCCCGTCCGTTGTGAATAGCCTGTAATGTATTCTTTTATTTTTACCAACCTCATTTTCATTTTTTATTTCCACTAGTTTTTTTCCGTCCCATAGATTAACGGTTCTTTGGGGTTCTTTTTTCATATCAAATTCAAATTTTTGGAACTCGTCTGTGAGGGCTAAAAATTTTGAATCTTTGTTTGTGGTGTTTTCAGCTTCATTTTTGAACTTTGAAAAGTCCATAGGTTATACTCCCACCCTGTTATAGGCGTTTAAAGGTTTTTATCTATTTATCTTATAGCATTATTTTACTAAATTTTATGAATTATTTTCCTGTTTTTTATATAAACATTCAGATTCCACTATACAATTAGAGCAATCAGGATTATTTGCTTTACACCAATTTCTTCCAATCTCCCAACAAGGAAAGTCAATAATTCCAGGAAATTCAGGATATAATTCTCTAGCTTTATGTATTACCATTTTTAGTGTTGGGTTTTGTGGAACAAGTCCCATTCTTGGTAATACTCGTTTAATATGAACATCAGGTGAAATATCTATTGAAAAATAATCAGAAAATTCAATTTTAAATTTTGTTGCTAATATATTTGCTGACATTGTAGCAATTTTAATTCCACAACCTTTAAATTCAAGAAATCTAGAAACGACCAAGGAGCTACTCAATTTTTCACACATATTACCACGTAAATTACGAAACCATATTTCAGAAGCGTTCCCATTATATTTGTTCTTTATATCTTGTATTCCCAAATAAAATATATCAGCCATATCTGTATTAAACCTATGTAATTTATGTTTGTTGAAAATGTTGATATATTCTTCTCTTTTTATATTTGCTAATTCATTTATATTAAAAGTTTGTAATATAACAAATATTTTTTTTGGTATTAACCACGCTTTTTCAGCTTGTATTTGTCTATCCATTAAACAAGCTAAAACAAAAGCATGAGGATTATTTTCAATATCATTCAATAGATTATTAGCTTCAATATCCTCAACAAAAGGGAATGGCTTTATGTTAGATGTATAAAATCTGTCTATTAAAATCTTAACTATCTTTTCCATATTTGGAACTCCTATTAGCAAACCACGGAGTAAATATATAAATTTTCATTGTTGGCTTTCCTCTTCAAAGAGTTCTTTCCAAGATTTCTTTATACTATCAAGCAGTTCTAAATATAACCAAACAAATAACATCATATAACTATCCTCTGTTTCCTATCAAATGAAATATACAAAAATTCAATATTTCAATTACCAATAGACCCTTTACTCCCAAAGCCTAGAAAACCACCCTGTAAAGCAACCTACCCTCTATCCCAAGGGCTAAAACATTCACACCCCCCTGTGTTTGTGTAATCGTTGGACTAAAATGGTGGCTACAAAACCCCAAATCATCAGCTTTTATGCCGGCTGAAAACCCCTATTTTATCAGTTTCATAGCCGCCGGCAAAGTTCGTAGTTATCGTGTTTGTAGCCTGTTATCCTGTATATTATCCTTTTTTTCTCTCCCTTTTACAAACAAATGTTACACAGCCCAAAATTGAGCCAAATAAACGGGGTGTAACATTTGTTTGTGAGAGAAGGAGGAAACAAAAAAAGGAAAAGGAATAGCTAATCAAATGATATTGTGTAATCTACATTAACCATAGACGGAGGGTGTTTTTTATTATGTTCCTCAATTTTCTTAAAAAGCCTTCCAATGTGTTGTTTTGTCATTTTTAATGGTGTTCCTTTTAACTCTTTAGCTATTTCACCATTAGTTTTACCCTGTTTTTTCAAACGAGTTATTTTCATTTCCTTTGATACTGAAATTAAACGGCGAGTATCTAAGCTTTTACGTCTATCCCTGCCAGATTTACCTTTGTATTTCGTTAGAAAAAACTTCCTCTTGGCTTCCGTTATTTTATACATTTCCTCTTTGCTAAGTGGGATAGCAAATTTATCATTACAATACATATAACCATCTGTGTTGAAATAGTCTGTAAAATAATCCATAGCCATTTGAACATAAACATATCTTTTACGCCCGTCAATTATTTTACCATTTTCCCAAACAATGCTATTCAGTATATTTTCAATTAAAACCTTCCAATGTAATTTTTCTTTGGCTGTTTTTTCAGCTTTATCTTTTTTGGCTTTGGTTGGTGTAACATCTGTTTGTGAGAGAGGTAGGAAGGCTGAAATATCCAACTCTGGGCTATCATTGAAAATTTTACCAACCTGTTCTCTATCTTTGATATCCACACCCTTGTAGAACGGGTTTTTACATCTCCAATTTGTCATTTGAGGGTCAGCATTGAACAATGAACAAAAATATCTCATAACATCTAAATAGTGTTGGTGGTCATAACCTTTAATGTGTTTTGTCTCTTTTATCAAAAACATTATTTGAACACTTTTGTCTATTTTTCCATTTTTAACAGCATAGGTTATAGCAAAAGGTTTTGAGCCAACTTTTTCAAGACATTCTTTCAGTATCTCTTTTTCAGCAGTTTTTTTATCTGTTGAATAATGGTATTGTTTTTCATCTATGTCAATAACTATTGAATTTCTAACATTATGATTCCTTCCTGTTGATATATGGGTAGCCCCAACAAATTTTCTGTTTTTCTTATCTTCCCATTTTAACTTGGTTATTTCTTTCAAACATTCAACATAGCTAAAATTTTCACAATAAAAATGTTTGGTTTTACACGCCCCGTTGGATTCTCCATTACTGTCTTTACCATTACCTTTACCCAAACTGTAATTCAAAGAGAGTGGGTCTCTCTCCAACTTTGTTTTAGCTTTGTTTTTTTGAATAGCAATATCTTGGGCAGTTTTTACTTTTCTCATTTGACTTGTTTTTCAAAGAAATCATCAACTTGTTTTTCAATTTGACGGTCTAAACGTTCTTCTGTTTCCATAGTGAGGGTTTCTAAGCTGTCATCGTCTGTGTTTTTATCCACAACTATATTTTCAAGGTTAGAATCTAACTGTTTGTCTTTTTCCTGACTTTCTTTTAGAAAAGCCTTTACGTCCTCTATCTTCTTCATTTCAACATTTCTCCTATTCAAGATTTTTCAGCCCCTAATATAGGAAAATGTAGGTTGTAAGTTTTAACCCACCACCACAAGGTCTAGCATTTATTAGAACCCCATTAGAATGTAAAACCCTACAAACCCCTATTTTATCGGGCTTATTTGAGATGGGTAGCTACGGGGTGAGGGTCGTTTTTTTTCAAATTTTGAACTTTTTTTGTACTCTTTTGAAAGAAATGGATTAGTTTACGGGTATGGTTAAAACAACTGACATAGAACTGACACAAAACCATAAACGGGTTATGTCCAACAAACCCCCAAAACAAGGGTCTTTTGACGGATTTAAGGTTTTTAAGGTCGTTGGAATTGACCCTCATAATCCGCTGGTCGTAGGTTCAAGTCCTGCTGGGCCCACTAAATATCTAAATTCCCCTAAGAGGTTTAACTTATGCCAAACTCAAATCCGGGATTTTTTGCCGGTAAATTGGACGAGCTGGTTAGCTGGGGTCGTCTGCATTCTTTGTGGCCATTCCCCTACGGAACAGCTTGTTGTGCTATTGAATTTATGTCCACGGAATCCGCGCGCTACGATCTTTCAAGGCTGGGTTCTGAATTTGTGCGATTCACGCCCAGACAGGCCGATGTTCTAGCAGTTTCAGGCACCATAACATTCAAACAAGCTCCCATATTAAAACGCATTTACGAGCAAATGATGGAACCAAAATGGGTTATCTCAATGGGAGCTTGTGCTTGCTCCGGCGGCTTCTACGACTGCTACTGCACAGTTCCCGGTATAGACCGCATAATCCCCGTTGATGTCTATATAGGCGGCTGCCCAAGCCGACCCGAAGCATTCTTTGACGCAATGCTTGAATTGCAGGAAAAAGTCAAAAGTCAATCATACATGGAAGACAGAAAAAAGAAATTGAAGGAGCAATGGGAAAACATCAAAAACTGGGACTGGAAAAATGAATAATATCGAAGTACATGCAGACGAAGTTTTGATTGATATAGTTGGCGTGGATTATCTTGGCATGGCAAACCACATCGGCAAACGCTTTGGCGTTATCTATCAATTCAAAAACATAAAGACCATGAAACGCCGCAGCTTCAAGGTCTTGGTTGACGAAGGCGAAAAAGTTCCGACTCTNAGCAGGGTTTGCCCGATTGCAGACTGGCTTGAACGCGAAGTCTGGGACCAGTTCGGAATTGTATTTGATGGACATCCAAACTTGAAAAGACTGTTGAACCATGCGGAGTTTGAAGGTCATCCGTTGCGCAAAGATTATCCCGCTCAAAAACGGCAATGGCTCAGCGAAAACGATTTAATGCAAGATCAACTTGAAAAACGCTTGGAAACCCTGGGATATAAGGTGATATGAAAACAGCGATACTCACAAATGAATTCCCGCCAAATATTTACGGGGGCGCTGGAATACATGTGGATTTCTTGACAAGAGAATTAAAAAATCTGTGCGAAATATCAGTGCATTGCTTTGCAGACTCCCCTGCTCGCTCATTTGCCGAACCTGAAGACCCTAAGTTCAAAAAAATTCTTGAACCTCTGGATACCAACCTGCAATGGCTTTCTGCAATGCGAGGCATAGACATTGTGCATTGCCACACTTGGTATTCGCATTTTGCTGGAGTGCTGGCAAGCCGCTTATACCAGATTCCTCTTGTGCTAACAACACATTCCTTAGAGCCTCATCGCCCTTGGAAAGCCGAGCAACTCGGCAAAGGCGGCTATGCCATGAGCTGCTGGATTGAGCGCACTGCATACCAAAACGCAGACGGAGTTATAGCGGTTAGCGAAAAGATGAAGCAAAATGTGATTAATCTTTACGGAGTTGATGAAAAAAAAGTAAGAGTTATTTACAATGGCATAGATCCTGAATTTTACAAGCCAACTTTTGACGAAGCGATTTTGCGAAAATACGGCATAGATCCGCAAAGACCTTTTGTACTTTTTGTCGGAAGAATAACAAGGCAAAAAGGGATTTCGCAATTAATCCAAGCTATTCCGAAAATAAACGAAAATGCTCAAATAGTGCTTTGCGCCGGCGCGCCGGACACTCCGGAAATTGCGGAAGAATGCAAAAATCTAATTGCAAAAGCTCAGGAAAAGCGAGATGGCATAATCTGGATTCAAGAGATGCTGCCTCATACGGAACTTAGAATTCTTTACAGCCACGCTGCGGTATTTGTAACCCCATCG
>JGI24694J35173_10001707_pt1 | contig 19225 bp, 9 predicted proteins | sample TergutCo191P1_FD_35173 | JGI IMG/M metagenome (IMG submission 35173) | reverse complement strand
ACCCCGATATCAATGTTACAACAAGAACTGTGAGAGTCCGCAACCCAAACCTCTGTTGCCCCGCCAGAAAGTGCCGCCTCACACGCACCGACAGTATACCAACTTACGATACGGCGAAACTCCTCGTATTGTGCACCACTGCTTCGGCTGACCTCATCCCAATGGTTGACGCCAGGCATCCCTTCAAAATCGACGCAGAGATATATTTTCATATAACAAGTATATGCGACCGCAAAATATACAGCAACAAATTTATCAAGATTTCTGTGCAGGTTTTTCGGTTTTCGCCGCTTTTGGTTTTGATTGGGCAGCACGACGGGCAGCCAGTGCCTCTTTGTCGTGCGGTTGGTTAAGAAACGTTGTGGTTTCACGGTTCCAGTCAACTTTAACAACACCGCAAGGTCCGTTTCGGTGTTTTGCAACAATTATTTGGGCTTCTGACAAAGCCGATTGGTCGGTTTCTTCTTCACTGTGCTCTGGTGGTTTGTCCATGTGGATGAACAAAACGATATCCGCATCTTGCTCTATGGCTCCCGACTCCCTGAGGTCATGGAGTGCGGGCTTGTTGTCACCGCCTTGTTTGTTTCGCGACTCGACATTCCGGTTTAACTGGGATAAAAGCAAAACTGGGATATCCAACTCTTTTGCCAAGACTTTCATTGCACGCGAGTTTGCTGCGACTTCGACCTGACGGTTTTCGCGCTTTACCGACCCGCCCGTCATAAGACCCAAATAATCCACCATTACAAAATCAAGACCCGTATCACGTTTAAGGCGCATACATTTTCTTTTGATTTCAATAGGTGTGATTTCACTGTTGTCATCAATGTGGATGTTGTACATCTCGAGCCAATCATTTGCCTGCCACATACGTTTCCATTCGTCGTTGTTTAACTCTCCCCTACCTGCACGATATGCGGAAACACCTGCGAGGCTCGAGAGTGCCCTTGTAACCAAACTTTGTTTCGACATCTCTAAACTAAAGACCGCACACTTTTTGCCTCTTTGGGCCGCGTTCATAATCATGTTTAAACCCAAAGATGTTTTACCAACACCTGGGCGGGCGGCAAGAATCACCAACTCTCCCCCATGCAAACCGTTTGTCATGTTATCGAGTCCGTTAAAGCCTGTTTCAATTCCATATATAATGGTTGGGTCTTTGCGGATTGCGTCAAGGCGGTTCATAACCGCAGGCAACTCGTCAGACAGTTTTGTAAGTTCTTTTTGTTCCTCTTGGCGAGAGATATCAAAAATCAATTTCTCGGCGGTGGATAGTGTTACTTGCTCGTCATCACTGGCGTAACTATTGTTTACGATTTCCGTACCTGCGGTGTTGAGTTTCCTTAAAATACTGTTTTTCTTAACAATATCAAAATAGTGTCTAAAGTTTGAAACAGATGGAACCATGTCGTTGATAACGCTTAGGTATTCAATACCGCCAATGGAGTTCAACTTTTTTGTTGATGACAAATGTTCTGTGACCGTAACAAAGTCAAGAGTTTTATCTTTTTTTTCAAGCAACTCTTGCATAGCATTAAAGATTATCTGGTGAACTGGGCTGTAAAAATCCGCTTTGTTCAGGCGGTCAAAGCCCTCCCCACACCCGACGTAATCAAGCATCAGACATCCCAATACCGATTGTTCGGCTTGCAAACTGTGTGGCAATGTTTTCGTGTTGTTTTCCATATGTTTATATGCTATCATATATTATGACGAATATCAAGGAGCAATTAGAAAAGGCACTCGGGCACACGATTACCGAGAGCAACATAGCGGGCGTGGACTATCAATGTAACGCCGCATTTGCGATTGCGAAAAAAGAAGGGGCAAAACCGTCGGATGTTGCCACAAAAATCATCGCGAAAGTCAAACCAAATTTACGCCCGTGTTTTTCCACTCACCCAAGTGGTTTTATAAACATCAATGTGTTGGATAAAGACCTTAGTGAACTCACAGAGTTTGTTTTAAAAACAAACAAGTTGCCACTCTCGACCCAAAAGCCACGTACGATATTTTTTGACTATGGTGGCGCGAACGTTGCGAAAGAACTCCACGCGGGTCATATTAGACCGCCTATTATTGGTGAAGCCCTAAAACGTACGTTTACCGCTTTTGGTCACAAAACATTTGCTGACCCACACCTTGGGGATTGGGGGCTTCAGATTGGATTGATATTTGGCGAGTTGGAACTTAAATATAAAGAACCGTCCAAATTCCCGAAACTAACAATCGAGATGTTAAACGTTTTGTACCCTCAAGCCAGCAAGCGAAAATCCGAGGACAAAAAGTTTCATGCCCGTGCCGAGGAGTTGACATTAAAACTCCAAAGAAGTGAAGAACCTTGGTTTACAAAATGGAAAGAAATAATGGATGTGTCTGTGCCAAGGATTAAAGAAAACTATGATGCCCTTGGGTGCACGTTTGATACTTTTGAGGGCGAGTACAAAGCCCAACAATTTATCCCAAAAATCATTGCGGACTTTCAAAAGAAAAAGGTTGTTCAGGAGAGCGATGGTTGTATTATCATGGATGTCAAAACCGATTCGGACACACGCCCTATGCCTCCAATTATTATATCAAAAAGCAATGGGGGGGATTTGTACTCTACAACCGATATAGGAACAATCTTTTATCGCCAAAAAGAAAACAACCCTGACGAGCATGTGTATATAACGGACTTTCGCCAAGATTTGCACTTCGAGCAAGTTTTTCGTGCGGTAAAAAAAGGCGGTCTTGTAAAACCCGAGGTTGTTTTCACACACATTGGACATGGGACTATGTTGGGGAAAGACGGTAAGCCATTTAAAACACGTTCTGGTGATACGGTTAAATTGGAGGATGTTATAAATCTTGTGACCGATGCGGCACACAAAAAAATGCAAAACCCGTGTTTGGTTTCAGCAAAAACAATTGGTATTGCCGCACTTAAGTTTGCGGATTTGTCGAACTCGGTAAGAAAAGATTATGTTTTTGACCTTGATAGGTTTACATCTTTTGAGGGAAAAACGGGACCGTACCTTTTGTACACGATTGCGCGTATTAATTCGATACTTTCAAAAACCGAAAAAGAAATACAAACAAATAATACAAAGAGTCCGCTACTCCGCGACATCAAAGTCGCTGTCATGAGATTGGGTGACAGTTTTGATGTGGCGACAAGGGTTTATTCCCTTAACGGTGTTATTGATGCGACGTATAACTTGGCGTCAAAGTTCAATATTTTGTATGCGAACGAAACAATCCAAAACAACGCCGAGAGCATCAGGGTGGCACGCTTAACCCGTACTGCGTTGTGTTTTGCACTTGATATTTTGGCTATAGACACCGTTGAAAAAATGTGAGGCACATATGAAAGAGATTACATTCATAACAGGCAATCAGGGCAAGGCAAAATATGCCACCAAGTTGTTGGGCGTTCCTGTTGTTCATCAAAAGGTGGACTTGCCCGAGATACAGTCACTGGATTTAAAAGAGATTGTTGAAAAGAAACTTTTGTCCGCGTACGAAATAATTAAAAAGCCCGTAATCGTGGAAGATGTGTCTTTGGAGTTTGAAGAACTTGGGAAACTCCCAGGGCCATTTATTAGATTTTTTGTTGACGAGATGCCACTTGGAAACATTTGCAAACTTGTCAGGAAAAATCGTAGTGCAACGGCGAGGTGCATTATTGGCTTTACCAATGGGAAAGAAATAAAATTTTTCGAGGGACATATAAACGGCAAGATTGCGAAAAAACCGCTTGGCACGAACGGGTTTGGCTGGGACAAGATTTTTATTCCTGACGGCTTTGGCGGGAAAACAAGTGCGGAACTTTGCGACGAGGAATACGGCAAAGTGACCCTTATAATAAAAAGGTTTGATTTATTAAAAAACGTGCTGGACAAGTATTGATTTCCGAATAATTTCGTTTTATAACACATAACAGAGGTTATATGAATAAATTGTTGGTCTTACTTATAGGCAAACCCCACTGTGGGAAAAGCACGCTTGCGGGCGGGCTTGTTTCTCATTATTCCAAAAAACATAAGGTCAATATTTTATCGGCAAAAACTATGCTTGATTCGATGGACAAGGAATCCGCCCTTAGGAAGGAAATCGAGATGTTCAGAACAAGTGGGCAACTTATCCCCGATGACATTGTAGAAGAAATGTTGGAAAACGCGAGCAAAAAAATCAGCGGAGATATTGTTTTGCTCGACGGGGTTTTGCGCTCGGTCAAAACCGCAAAGTTGTTCGACGGCAGAGGTCCAAACCCGCTCGGCGCACAGGTGCATCTTGATATATCAGACAATCTAAGTATCGAAAGGTCGATTGCCCGAGGGAGGATTGATGATGCCTTTATGCTTAAACGACTTGTCGAGTACGAGGAGTATACACTCCCTGCAATACGTTATATCAGACTTGACAAGAACATCAAGACACATGACATTTCCGTAACACACACATCGACCGAGGAAGAAACACTTTTTAAAACCACAAATTTTTTATCAACCGAATTTGGGATTTAAAAATCAAGTGTAAAATCTTCGGTTGTTATGCGCTCGCCCGCTTCTTGGAGGGCTTTTTTCTTTGCTTTCCGCTCCTCGTCTTTTTCAACGATTCTGTCAAAGAATTTTTCTACTTTGTTTCTGTGCGACGGGCCTGTATCATGTGTTGGTCTTAGAGCACCGATATTGTTGATTGCCCTTTCCATATCTTCTTCCGTCATTTGACCCGAAGCAACACGGGGTTCCAACTTTTCGCGAAGTTCCGCCTTAAAAATTTTGCGCTCTGCTTCAATTGCTTCGTTGCTTTTGATTTCTTTGTTTCCCAAAACATAGTCAGGACTATCCAACTTACCACCTTTAACAAACGGTATGGTGGAACCTTTTGCAGTTTTAATAACGTCAGGTCTTTGTGCCCTTGCAAATTGGTCATATACGGGTTGATGTGGTTCTTTATCAAAAATGGTGCCTTCTTTTAGGTTTTTATTGTTTACTTCGGCGGCCTGCATGGCACTTGCAACACGGACCAAGATGTCTTGGGCTTTTGGGCTAGAAAATTCGTCACTGCCAAGCGCCTCGATTTCGCCAAGAACATCCAACGGAATCACGTCTAGGATTTTATCCATATTCGGACCGACTTTTTTGAACACCTCACGGTCTATTTCAAAGTTTTTCAACTCACCCAAGTCTTTATTACGTATTGAGCCTACAACTGCGCCCCCCGCTTTCCCAATTGTTTCGGTTACTTTTGAACGGAGCGCACGTTTCATCCTTGCGGCATCCACAATATTTCTAATGGCGACCACTGTTTTTCTTTCGGTGTGTGTTCTGCCAACAAAACCTTCGTTCGCCGCATCGTCGATACCGAGGGCCGTCGCACGACTTGCGTCCTCTTGCACGATGTCTTCATGCGCGGTGACATGTGCCATATGGGCCGCCGCAAAATCCGTTGGGTCAAACATACCACCGCTGGTGATGGCGGCTACCGCATTCTCACGGAATTCTTTTGTTGCATTACCGACCACGTTTTCAATATCTTTGAGTTCAGCCGAATAATCACTAAGTGCGCGAATCGAGTTAGGGGCGAACGGGTCCATGGTTCCCGCCATTAAAGCATCGTTTTGACGCGCAAACTCGGTTTTCGCAAAAAGTTTCGAGATAAGGATTTCTTTACCTGCTTTTTCGTGTTCTTCAGTAGCAACAATGTGGGAAACCGCCAAGTCACCAATTGCCTGTTCTTTGGCCCTTTGGTTTTCGACCTCTAGGTAATGTTGCATTGTCGAAACACCTGCGGCGGCAAGATGGTCAAGCAACGCCTGTTCGCTGTATGGTTCTTTTCGCTCTGCCGCACTAAGGATTGTTTCAAGGTCCCTTGTGTCATGACCCGCCTCCGCCAAAAGTTGCAAATATTTTGTTTTGACTTCACGGTTTTTTGCATCTGGGTCAATAAGGAAAGTTGCCAGAATTTGCGCCTTGTCTTGTTGTTTACTTACGATGCACTGGGCATGACCTCCTTGGCTAGTGCCCTTAAAGTTGTTATACAAATTGTTTTCGATTCCTGTTTTCCCAGCCAAAAGTTTTTCACAACCTGCAATGTTTTCCGCGGCTTGGGATTCCTCCCCCATACCCAAGTTGTTCTTATAATGACTATCGGCATATTCGGCCGCAAGTTTCCCAACCCTGAACTTAAGCGAAAGTTTCTCGTCATCTTTCGCACCGACAAGTGCAAATTCCTGAACCATCGCCAATGCTGCACTTATACCAAACTCTGTGTCGAACTTTTTTTTCATTTCCTTTTCTGCATTGGTAAGTGCGCGGGTCACAGGTCTTGGGGGGTAAACATCATGGTTTGCGGTATCTGGGTCCACGTTTAACTCGTCCATATTTGGGGTTAGGTCCTCTGGGGTCAACAAATCCGCATCTGTCACCTCGGTTGGACCACGACCTGCACCTGCAAACGCACGGCCTCTGGCTACACCGCCAAAAGTTTCTTCATGAGAACGAATCTCTCCCAACGGCGGAATGTTCGTTTCGGTACCAGTTGCATTCTCAATGTTTCTTCTCTCCTGCTCTGCCTCTATTTCTTTGAACACAGCAAAAGCGTTTTTCAAAAGCCTTTGCGAGTTACCCGTATCCATGAACTTACCCGCTTGGGTCATGAATTTTTCAAACATTTCTTTATAACCGCGGAAACCTGGGTTGATACTCCCCGAGCCTTTGCCTCCTGCCTTCTTTTCGGCTTTTTTTGCGCGCTTGTCGGCGGCCTTTTCCGCTTTTGCTTGCGTTTCTTGGTACGCTTTTTGATTTTTTTGAATTGCAGACAAACTGGCCATTTGTTGAAGTCCTGGGTTCACGGAATGAACCGCGTTACCCGTGACATAGTTGTGTTGCATTTTCGCATGGTCAAGTTTTAATTCTTTGCCACCCGTTTTGATTTTGATTTTTTCAATCGTTTCTATGCTGAGTGACAAACCAAGCGGGTCCATAAGATATTCCAAAAGTTTTGCGTTGGCGGACGCCATACGTTTGTTGTTCAAAACACTGTCTAATTTTTGGAACCTGGCATATGACCGACCCCTCGCACCTCCGTCAAAGTCGGCTGGGAGTCCATCAAACAAAGCACTGACCGAACCACCAAAAGCCTCCTCATCAAGAATCCTTTCAATGTCGGCTTTTTGGTCCTCGCTGAGGTCTTTGACTTTGCTTATCCCTGCGATGATGTCTTCTTTGATTTGTTTGCGCTCCGCTAATTGGGAAGCAAGTTCCCTCTCCATGCCTGCGCGAACACCTGGTCTAGTAAAGGCAGGGCTCGTTTCGGTTCTTCCTGTATCTTCGTTAAAATCAAGGCGTTCATCTTTAATAACTTCACGTGCAGCACGATAGTACAACTCGCGAAACGCATCCCAAAATTCTGGGGTGTCAATTGCGAGCATATACACGTTGTTAAAGTCCCTGGTTTTTATTTCTTCATCCAAACCGTCGAACATTCTAAGCATAGGACTCTTTGCCCTTGCGGCGGCACTTACGGATTCCAAAATATTTACAATATCAAGGTTCTCATGAATATCGTTCAGTCCGTCAATGATATCGGACATGGCTTCAAGGTCGTTTACAAATTCGGTGTGCCCATTACCATGGGTCGTGGTCGCCAAATACATGGCCTCGGGGTATTCCGATTTGGCCCTGGCCTGTGCCTTGATTTTTTCCGCAGCCCCCAGTGCTGCCACCTCTGGACTAAGACCGCTTATCGAATCGTCTAATTCTTCAAGTCTTTTCGCAATTTCCTCTGGGGTCGATGTCAAATTAAGTGCCATGGTTCACTCCTTTTTTGTGCACAAGTATATCACAAAATCAGGCAAAACGCAAGCGATTACACACTATCCAAATGCACTATTTGAAATTACAACTTTTAAGACAAGTGGCTAAAACGACTGCGCCAGATTGTTACTTGGTGTTCCTCGCGCATACGTGCAACTGCGTTCCTTTCCCATGTTTCATATGCGTTTCTTGTTATGCGTTGGATGATTGCGTCAAAGAATGTCATGTTACCGTAACTGGTTCGTGTAGAGTGCAAATAGTGTTCAAGGTTTGCCGCGTTGTTTAAAAATATTCGGTCATTTGTAAAAATAAAGTCCGAGATGTTACGTGTGTACATAACAATGTGTACACCAAAATCTGTCCAAACCAAATCGGATACTTGGCCACGACTGTCGCCTTCGCGGTTGAACAATTCGCGGGAAGCCGCGGTGAACTCTGGGACCATTTGTGACATTGTGTCTTGTTCGTTGCTAAACTCCGATTGGTCGGTTCGACGGTCGATACCTATTACGTATTCAAACTCGGGGTTTTGCATACCTGGGTCAGAACCAAAACGATAAATCAAATCACGGAATGTATTTTGGCGGGCTTGCAGGGATTTGCCTGGGATGTTGATTAGGCGATTGACTTCGGCCATGACATCGTGCGCAGACATCATAGGTCCGTCAGGCATACCTGTTTCTGTGTTTATCGGTTGAACCAAAAGACCGTTTCTAACGCCTTCAATTGCGTTGTCGCGGGTTGTGGTGTCTGCGTTTGCAGAAAAGTCCGCGTTGATTTGACGGAGGCGTGCATTGTCCTCGTCACTGAAAGACAAAAGGATGTGGCTCACGGTAAAGAACTCGTCCGCGATATCTCTTGGAACCCAGTGTACGTTCCCGAGTCCGCCAAGTAGGGCTTGGCGCATAGATTCGCGTGTTGATATTCCCATGTCATACAAGCGTTTCGCGTTCCAAATTTGTTCGCGGAACATTGTTGTTGCATCACGGACAAGGCGGTCAACGTAATCTTGGGTTGAAACAACACAAGAGATATGCGACCCGTCACAGTTCTCGCCAGACTGGTGGTGGATACAGTTTCCTTGCATAACCGCGGTGAAAGCCTCGAAATTATTATATCGTAAATCATTGATTGCATTAAAGTCGTTCCCGTTTGTCACACCAAGTTCAAATGCGGTTTGTAATCTTAGAACAACGATATCCATTAGGGCACGCTCGTACACACGCTCAATCTCACGGATGATTACCCAGTTGTCTTGGGTGTATCTTCCGCGGAAAGTGAGCCCGCGTTCGTTGTTCCTTAAAATCCTAACAAGGCGAGCAAATGCCCTGTCGGTTACTGTACGCTCTTGCGGATTGTCACCGCGAGGTGTTCTTATATGTGCAAAAAATTGTGTGTGCTCTGGGTCGTGTGCGAAAGAAAATTGGTTGTCCTGTTCGGGGCGGAAACGCTCTGTCGCCAAAACAAATGCGCCTGCACCTGCTGGTCTATAGATATACTTATCAAATGGTTGGAAAACAACACCTGGTTCAACTGTTGGGTCGGGCTCGCCTGGGATTTCTTCGGCTACGATACCCATTTGCTCGCGCACCTCGTTTTCAAACTGGCGCATTGACCTTTCAATAAAGTCGTGTGCTATCCAACGCGCGCGGTTGCGTTCGCGCTCTGTTGGTTCGCCGAACATGTCGCGTGAAAGCATGTATGCAAACTCGCGGTCAATAAGTTGTTCCAAGGTTCTGTCGTAGGCTTCTGCCATGGTCATGCCCTGTTGCATGAACTGGTGACCAAAAGCATTGAACCCGTGAACAAGGTCGCGCATACGGATGTATCTTGCGTTTACCCCTGTGCCCACACGTGCGACAGGACGGTTTTGATAATATCCAACGTCCTGCGAAAAGAGTGCGCAACCAAACAGGGCTACGCTCGCGAACAAAGTCGCACACAGTACACAGGCAAACTTCTTGAAACGATTCATACCTAACACACTTTAATATATTGCCAAATCAATTGCAAGTATTAACAACGAATTTAATCTGATTATTAAGTAGGAGGTACAGGAGGAGTCGTGGCAGGTGGGCGACCACCTCCCAAATCAACTGGGCATCTGCACCTTGGCGGTGTTCCCTCTGGCGCACCAGGTTCTACACCCCAGCAAGCCTCGTCATTTGGAATACCTGAACCTGGTCCATCTCGTTGAGCGGGGTTAGAGCAATCAGCACACCCACAGTTTAGAGGCGGGGATGTAAATTCTTCGGGCAATCCATACATTATGGCAAGTATTATGACAAATATAAAAATCGTGGCAATGGATTTTATCAAACGTTGTTTTGCTGCATTTCGACTCCCCTCGTCTTTGGCCGTACCAAATTGTATGCCGACCATAATCGCGTAGAATATCCCGCCAATTAAAAGGAACGGCAACATTAACTCTACAAAGACCAACCTAAGTTGCCCAGCAAAGGGTTCATTTCTTACCCTTTGTGCAAAAGAAGGGGGTCGGGGTTCTTGAGTACGCTCTTGAACCTCGTTCCCCATGACATCGGTGCGCACAACAAGACCGCAACACGGGTCGAGCGTTGTACCAATAACAACCCCACTGTCGTGAGAACCCAAAGCACCAAACATTTGCGGTCCGCGAGGTGGTTCCATAACATTTGGGTCAAGGGCAACACTTGATGCGTTGAAACCCAATATTGCCGAGGAAGCAGTTGCCCGCGCAAACGGCGAGTCTATGTACGGGGACCAACTCATCCCCACTGTTGTTGACGGCGGGCGGATTGGCTCGCCGTAATCGCCCAGTGGTTCGGTCACCTGCGGGTTAAAGTTATCGGGGATGTGTTGGAACCTGTTTGCAGGTAGTGTATCCAAACACGGGTTCGATTGGGTCGTAAACATGTTGTTTGCCCGAGCCAAGTTTGCGGGGTTTTCTATGGACTCTGGTGGGGTCAGCAACGCAAAATACCTAAGCGGATTAACCGCCGTGCCAGGGTTGCCTTGGCTTGGCATCAGGAACATGTTGGCGCGCAAGAACGGCAAAGCCCGAATAGGTCCTGGGACAAGTTGCCAAGAGTGTCTTAGGTGTGCGTGTGAAAGCCTTGGGCAAACCAGTGGGTTGTTTACTTTTTGTGCATCACCCCTTACTGCGGAAAGCAGGTCTGCGGCACCCAAAACGTCCAAGTTCGGAACTTCTGGGATTGGAATCAGTGGTTCATCTGGGTTTGGGTCATGCGCCCATGCGTCACGGTCGAGAGCACGGTTGATTACCGCAGGTGGTGCGTCGTGCATAATCATAAAGCGCAAATGACGCTCGGTTGAATAGTTGTATCCGTGGAAAACTTGGGCTTGGTTTATCATGTCGCCAAGGATATATTCCCTTATTAGATACTCTACAGGGTCATAACCTGGGGGGAATGGGCGTTCAATCGGCGGTGCGACTTTGTCAACGACATCTGGAGGAACCTCGGGTATATCGGGGATTGGAACAACAGAACCGAAAAGAGCACTAAGCGCGTTAATAGTAGTCACAACAGCAGTAAGAGCAAACCGAACAATTTGGACTGGAAGTGTGAGAATATCTACAATGAGATTCAAGAAGGTGGCATAGGCCTCGACAGCGGTTCGGACAGCGGCTGGGATTTCTGCGATAATGTCTTCGAGTGTTAGCCCGCCTGGGAATGTTACTGGTCCGCGTCGTTGCCCTGCCCCTGGGTCCAACATACCGCCGCCTACAAAACCTATGTGGTCGCCACGGCTGACACGCCACATACCTGTTTCAACCAGTTCGTCAACAAGTTTCTGCACCTGACCTCTTTGGTACGTCACGCGATAAGGTATAAGTTGTGTGAAAGGCAGATATTCCTCGAATGCCTCGCCTATGAGTTCGGCAGGTATCATCATTTCAAGGGTTTCGGCCGCCTCAGCAACCGTTTGGGCGATTTCTGTGGCGGTGCTTATACCACCCATAAGACTTAAGAGAGGCGCAAACGCGGGCATGTTTTCTAACATTGACTCAAGTATGTCATCAATACCAGACATGAAACTTGCAACGATACCGCCCAGTACATCGTCAACAAATGGCGACCAAGTCGGATTAAATATTGTCGTCGGCAACCAATATTCAAGGTTTCCAATATTTGGTTGCAACATTGGCCCTGTGGTCCATGGGACGTCTTGGATAAATGCACTGGCACCTGGGATATTGCCCGAAAACAATGTGCCGTTTTTTATGACACCAGGGTGATTACTTACACCTTCACAACCATCGCAAAAAACCTGTGGGGTGGTCATTCCTGGCAGCGGTGGAACCATAGGGGGGAAACCCAAAACTGACGTTGGTGGAAGAATCGGTAAAACGTATGGAGGCAAGTAGATGGGCGGCGGAAAAGGAAGCATTGGGCGGAAATAAATAAGCCCTGGCACTGGCTCTGGGAAATCGACCCCGAACGGAATAAATGAACTTATCCTTGCACCTAGACATCCACCAGGACCAACAGGAGTACGAGGAATCCTACGGTCAATCTCAAATGGCCATTCAATTGAGATTGGTACTGGACTCACGGTCGGAACAACAGAAGGATAGACTGGGGGAATGTGATAATACTGAAGAATAGTCACAAGTTCAACAGCAAATCTAGGCGTCTGGAAAGTGTTATAGGCATTGATAGTTTCAAGACAGCGAACACGAAGCGACCCAAACAATCCACCATAGAAACTGTACGTAACATATGGAAGTCCCGTATCACGCGGTTCGTGGCGGAGGATTACATAGGCTTCGGTGAATGGGCAATCGGTTTCAATGTTTCCCGCGGCAACAACCGTACCATCGGCAATTGCAACAGCGCGTGCCGAAGTATGTCTGTTTGGCCAATCCGCATGAACTGGGGTCAGTGCTTGCCTTGCCATGTCCAGACCGACCATATCTAGTGGTAATACTGCTTCGTTAAATGGGCGTCTGTTACGTACCGCGCGCGACCTTGTACCTGGTGTCAAGGCACGGTCATCGCCTGTCAAAACCGCCGAGCCAAGTCCGCCGTACAAAATCGTTCCTGCGGTTATACTGTACAGCATTCGGCTTGATGTCACACTTATCGGGTCACGGGCACCGCCAAGTCTTAGGGCTTCTGTTTTAATCCGAAGATTTGGACCCGTGTAACGCAGGGGAAAGTAAGGAGGAGCCATAAGGCTCTGAAGATTTGTTACAGCAAGACCTTCGCCCTGCCCCACGTTTATTTCAAGACCAAAAAAATCTTCACCCAAACCCTCGAACGCCGAGAGTAGGGCCTTTGACCCAAGTGGGTTTGGCCGCCCAACGCTTGGTCCAACGTCGGTACCTGGTACTGCGGGAACAAAAGAGAACCTTGATGCCGCATGCGGATAGGTCGAACTGACCGCAGGGTTATACGCATCGTTAAAAAGCACACGTTCCTCATTCGCCCTTATTATAGTCGGGGTGTTGATACGCCTCCAACCATATACCGCCGTGAGTTCGCGCGCAAACATTACGTTGTGACCTGGGGATTGGGGCTTTGTGTGGAAAAGCGGAATTTGTGTTTCAGCCAAAAGGTTTCGCACAAAATTCGGATGGGTAGGGTCGGCAATATCATAGCCTCCAGGCCCCATTATCATGCCTGGCATTTGAACAGGGTTTCTAAAATTACTTGGCATACCACCAAGGGGGTTACCCAAGGGTCGGTCTTGACCTAGGCCGCCGCCGCCAGGGGGACTCCAACCGCCGCCGCCAGTTTGGCCGCCGCCGCCTCCTCCACCGCCGCCGCCGATAGTTCCGCCGCCTTCATCCCCAGGAGGAATAGTGGGTCTTGTTGTAATAAGGTGCATACCAATCAGCAAACTGGTTATTGTTACAAAAACCATTACGGTAGCCACCGCGGTGATTAAACGCTTTTTGGCGGCGATTCTTAGATTTTGGTCTTTTGCCAAAAGAAACTGTACGCCTACCCAGACTGCCCAGAAAACGGCTGCCAGCAATATAAATGGGAAAATATAGGTAAGAACAAAGTTGCCAAGTTCGTTGGCAAAACCAAGCGGTGGTTGTGGCGGTTCTATTTGTTCAACTTCCACTTATTTCTCCTTTGTATGTCCCCTAAGTATGTGCAACAATTATAAACGATATTTGTGAATGTTGTCCAATAGTTTTGCACAATATAGAAATATGTTAAGAACGTTATTATGTGGAATGCTGGCAACTACGATGGCTGCCGCCGTGGCGATTGCGTCACCGATTCATTGGGGACTTGGGATAAACGAGCCCAACACTCTGCCTACCCCGCCGCCAGGTTCGGTAGAGTTGTTGGAAAAACACAACGGTTTATTCGTAATGCCGACAGAGGAAAAGCGTGCCGTCTTTACATTTGACCTTGGATACGAGGCGGGCTATACGGGTGAAGTCCTTGATTTGTTGAAACAACACGATATAAAAGCAATCTTCTTTTTATGCGGGCATTATCTTAATGAAGTTGACCTTGTGAACCGCATGATTGACGAGGGGCACACAATCGGCAACCACACCGACAAGCACAAAGACCCAACGAAACTCTCCGCCGAGGGTGTAACAAAAGATATCATGACCTTTCAAAACGACTTTACGCAAAAATTCCCAAATGCAAAAGCACCGACTTTTTACAGACCACCTATGGGTCATATTGATGAAAAGACACTTGAGATTGCAAACAAAAATGGTTTGCGCACAATGATGTGGTCTACCGCAATCAAAGATTGGGATAAAACAAAACCGCTTGATGTTGAAAAATCTCTTGCTACCATGAAAAGCCGTATGCACCCAGGTGCCGTAATGTTGTTTCATATCGCAAACAGTGGCATGCCAAAGTTGTTAGAGCAACTTATCCCTGCGCTTAAAGAAGATGGGTTTACGTTCTGCCTCGAGGGGATTTAACAAAGTATTTAATCTTTACCATGAGGTATTATATATGATAATATAAGCACGTGGAAACAAAAGAAACATTCGACGTAATTGTAATAGGCGCAGGCCATGCAGGTATCGAGGCCACACACGCCGCGGCAAAGATTGGCAAGCGTGTTCTTTTAACAACGGTTGATATAAAATCTATTGGGCACCTCCCATGCAACCCAAGTATCGGTGCCGTTGGGAAAAGCCACCTTGTTTACGAAATCGATGCGCTGGGTGGGCTTATGGGAATTATAGCGGATAGGGCTTGTATTCAAATGAGGTTACTTAACAAAAAAAATGGGCCTGCGGTTCAGGCGATTCGCGCACAGGTCGACCGTCACGAGTATCAAAAAATTGCGCACGGAATTTTGTCTAAAACAAAAAACCTGACTATTCGGGTTGGAGAAGTTGTTTCTGTCACATCCTCAGGAACCAAAGACAAAAAAGTCACGGGTGTGACCTTTGCCGACGGAACAACCGTCTTGGCAAACTCCGTTGTTGTCGCAAGTGGGGTTTATTTGAACTCTGTAATACGTATCGGTTCGGAAGCCAAAAAAAGCGGACCCTCGGGCTTTGCGAGTGCGACCCAATTGACCGATTCGTTGGTTAAACTTGGTGTTGATATCCAGAGATTTAGTACGTGTACGCCCGCACGCGTTTGTGCAAACAGTATTGATTACACAAAAACAACCCCCCATCCTGCTGACACCGAAGATTGTTTTTCACAGATTACGACCGAACCAATCAGAAATCTTGTTCCTTGTTATTTGACCTATACAAATGAAGAAACACATAAAATCATTCGCGATAGTTTAAAAAAATCTGGGAACCCAAAAGATGATGATATGGCAAGTCCGCGATACTGCCCTTCTATAGAAGATAAAGTGTTACGGTATGCATCTGCCCTTCGACACCAAATTTTTTTGGAACCAGAGGGGCTTGACACCACCGACGTCTATGTTCAAGGAATTTTTACTTTTTTGTCATCAAGCGTCCAAGACAAATTTATCCGCACAATCCCTGGTCTTGAAAATAGCAAAATTACAAATTATGGTTATGGAATCGAATACGACTGTATCGACAGCACACAATTGTTGCCGACCCTCGAACACAAAAAAGTTCGGGGTCTTTTCTTTGCTGGTCAAATCAACGGCACAAGCGGTTACGAAGAAGCCGCCGCCCAAGGTCTTGTCGCGGGTATTAACTCTACGGGGGTGGCAAAAAAAGGTTTTGTCCTCTCCCGCATGGAGAGTTACATAGGTGTTTTGATTGACGACCTTGTGACCCTTGGAACAAAAGAGCCGTATCGCATGTTTACCAGTCGTGCGGAAAACCGATTGTTCTTGCGAAAAGACAATGCTGACTCGCGCCTTACACCATTGGGTCGGGAGGTCGGACTTGTTTGCGATAAACGATGGAAGTTGTTTAATAAAAAAATGTCTTTGCTTGAAAAATACAAATCGGGTGACCAAAGTGTGCCTGACGATATAAAAGAAATCGTGGCGATTGAGTCCATGTATGCGGGCTATTTAACGCGCGAGAAAAACCGCATGAATAATATCCGCCTGCATGAACAAACAACAATCCCAACGGATTTGAATTACGATAATATAAAGGGACTTAGGTGCGAGGCACAAACAAAGTTGGCAACGGTACGTCCATATAATCTTTTGCAAGCACAAAAAATCAGCGGAGTCACCCCCGCTGATATCAATATTCTCCTTGTGCATCTTAGAACAATTTGTGACTAGTAATTGTAACTGCTTTTGCCCTTTTTCTTTTTGCGCTTAGCGATGATAAACCCAATTATCAAAACCAACAAAAGTACAACCGCAATAATTATCCAAAGCATCATTCCCAAACCTTCGCCGTCGGGTCTTGGGTCAGGGAGCGGTTGGTCACCCGTATCCTCGCCAGGCGGAGTTCGGTCAATCTCTATTTCGTAATCTAACAAGAATTGTTCCAGCGCACGTCTTGCCCTCCAAACCTCATACACATTGTTGTGTCCAAGGTTTTGGTGTGCAAACACGATTTCCGCAGCGCGTGTTGATTCAAGTTTTGCTTCAAGCGCAACCACAAGACTTAGGTCAGTCATCGTTGGGATATGACGTGTGATATCGTGCAGCAAAACTTCGAGTTCGTTCAACTGACCATGCAGAGCACCCATTGGCAATGGTACCATAATCGTTTCGTTTAGTACGCTGCTGGTAACAGGGATAATGATTGTTATATTTTCAAATACAACAAAAGAGTTAAGCGAGGCAACAATATTGTTTGTTGTTGTTGACGGGACGCTCATAGCATTTGCGTGTGCAATGCGGGCTGAAGCAAGTTGTGCTTCAAGAGCCGCACGTGTGTCTACCCTCGCCTCGTCTGTCACAAGGCTTGACCACGGACGCAGATAATCTTCCATAATTTCAATAACAGTTAGGAGGTGTACTTGGGCAGCAAATCGGACTTCGTAGTTCGGGGTTTGGATAAATTCACCTGTATCTGGACAAACCGAGCCGAATCCATTGTTTGACAAGAAACTACTTGCACGTTGTATATACTCGACAAGTATGTCACGGGCATGCACGGTTTCGTCAAGAATTCCTTGGCCCTCGTTGCGAAGTGCGGCAACTATTGTACGCGTTTCTGGTAAACCGTCTGTGCCTAACAAAATTTCGTTCATCGCATCAACAAGGTCTTGAATCTGGGCAAGGTAATAACTTAAATCTGTCCTCGAGTTCGGCAAGCCATGCCCGTCGTGCGGGATAATCCCTTGGTCAGGTTCAGGGCCAGAGGCTGCTATTACAAGTGCGCGCAACTGCTCATCAAAGTTAAGTGCTTCACCTGACAACATCGGTTGCGGCGACGGGTGTAAACCAAGCAAAACAGTAACAGTTGCGTGCAAGTCGCGGAGTGTCGTCAACCCTAGTGTTGTGTTATTAAGTTCGGCTTGATATTCAGAAATACGAGATACAAGCAACCTAAGGTTGTTGATTGCGGCGTTGTTTATGCCCTCCTCTATTAAGAGCCCAGTCGCGGGGTCGATACGTTGGATTGTTGCGGCAATTCGGCGGATTCCTATGATGACCTCGCGCGCATCTGCGTTACGTGTGTTAGCCGCAGGGAACAAATTTTGAATTGATTGGGCGTTGCTGGCTGGAAGTTCATAACGCGCAAGCATTTGTTCTCCGCGCAAAATAAGACTTTGCATTTGGGTGTTCAACTCGGCATTCGGGATGTGATAGGTACGGGCAATTCTTACTGTGTCGTAAAGACCTTGCAATACAGGTGCACGATTACCGCCCGAACCGCCGCGAACCCAACGTGTGTCAAGAGGCGTATGCTCAGGAAGGTCCGCAGGAAGGGTTACCCCAGCCCATGCTTCCGTAGCGGTCGTCCGCATATCCGTTGATATAAGGCGTGTCAAACTTGTTGTAATATTTATCTCGGCACCCACAAGTTGGTCTATCGTTACTATGCTGCGATTCATGTGGCTTGTCATGTTTAGATATGTATCCGCGGCGTTTGTCCCGCGGTCATTGAACCTATATGCCATTTCGCGAACTTTGTCTATACGTCCTCCATAGACTCCGCCACCATAGTTCACATTGATACCATAGCGAATTCCAATAGCAAGGCGTGATGTCGGCCACCTGTTTGCTCCCGAGCCCGACAGCAATGCGTCTGGCCACCTGTGCAGAGGATTGTTGAAAAGACCAACTGGGAGATTTTGTGCTGGTATCGCGACAGGTCTTGTGAATCTTTCTTCGGCTTCACGGATTTGGTACATCAAGATGCCTGTATTGCGACCTGGCGTAACCACAACATTTGTGTGCCTTCCTGTAACAGCAAGCGCATCACGTGCCGCATTAAAGATAACCGCGTGCCCGACAGGCTGACCTTGGTGTGTGGTGTGCTCGTGCTCTAAAACACGGCGCATACGCTGATAGTACGTATTCACTGTTCGGATTGTCGCAGGAACACGCCTTATGTTGCTTTCCCACGCAGGCATAGTTTCACTTATCAAAAGATTTGCTGTGCGCATAATACCGCTCCATGGGTGCATTCCGCCGACCCTTCCGAGTTCGGTAATAAAGTTGTTTACCTCAAGTGAAGTCACCGCATTGTTACCGCTTCGTCTGTTATATAGACCAAGTGCATGATAGTAAACGTTATTAAACGAACGAGTTACAATACCACCTCCGCTAGTCGTTCTTGGGAAAGCGTTACGGAGTGCCTCGAATTGCGCGTGCGAGAGATTTTGATGCCCAGGGTGTGCGATACCCATTGCTTCGTTCCATAGGGCACGCCCCGCATCCCCCGCAGGCCAACCTCCTTGTGTGTGAAGATTTCCGCGGATTGTTTCATCAAGGTCGCGGAGTATAACAACAAGTTCGCTAAGTGAACGATACGGAGGCGGAACTTCGGTTGTAAAGTCATGACCGTCAAGTAGGTATCGTGCGTCATCAAGCCACTGTAAAACATCGGTAACCGACGTATTGTGTAC
>JGI24694J35173_10001698_pt1 | contig 19293 bp, 8 predicted proteins | sample TergutCo191P1_FD_35173 | JGI IMG/M metagenome (IMG submission 35173) | reverse complement strand
AATACGGCGACGCTTCCGGCATGGCCCTTTTCGACGTGCGCGAACGCAAATGGGCATCGCAGGTCTGCAAGCTGATTTCCCCGGAACTGGAATCTTGGCTGCCGCCCTTGATTGAGTCTGGCGCGGTTGCGGGCAAGGTTTCGCAGGCCGCCTCGGAGCTGTACGGCATTCCCCAGGGATCCCTGGTTTCGTCAGGGGGCGGGGACAACATGATGAGCGCGATAGGGACCGGCACGGTGCGCGACGGATTTCTCACCATGAGCCTTGGAACTTCTGGTACCCTGTTCGGTTATTCCGAAACCCCAGTGATTGACCCCACGGGAAACCTCGCCGCGTTCTGTTCTTCCACTGGTGGCTGGTTGCCCCTGCTGTGCACGATGAACTGCACCGTGGCAAGCGAGGAGTTCCGCGCCATGTTCGGCCTGGACTTGCAGACCTTCGGCGAAGAGGCCGAGAGGTCTCCCGTGGGCGCGGAAGGGGTTATAGTATTGCCGTTCTTCAACGGCGAGCGCACCCCGAATCTTCCCAACGGCAGGGCCAGCGTCAACGGCATTACGGCGGCTAATTTCAAGCGGGGGAACCTTTTCCGCGCCGCCTTCGAGGCCGCGATTTTCGGCATGAGGATTGGGCTGGAAGGGTTTAACGAGCTTGGATTTAAAGCAAAAGAGATACGTCTGACGGGCGGTGGCTCGAAAAGCAAGCTTTGGCGAAGCATCGCCGCCAACGTCATGAACCTGCCTGTACGGGTTCCCTCTGGAACCGAGGCCGCCGCTATGGGCGGGGCGATTCAGGCGTTGTGGTGCCTGGAAAGCGGAAAGGTTTCGATTAAGGACCTGGCCGACGAACACGTCGCGCTGGAAGACGGCTCGATTACACCAGACGAGAAGGCCGTGGCGGACTATGACAAGGTATATGGGGATTATTCGCGATACCTGGAAGCGGTAAGCCCGTTGTACAAGTAGGAAAAATAAGGTGAAATGCACAAAAAAGCCCTGCGGGTTTGCAGGGCTTTTTTGTGCTTGAAGGATTTCGTTTATGCCCGTGCCCCTCTTAACTTCGCCATGGCTTCTGGATCGTTTCTGATATTGGAAATGGCATTCAAGGCAAAGGCCAAAAATACCGAGAAAAACCCTGCGGCAAGGGTAACGATAACGCAGATCAGCCCCCGGCTAGGACTCGATTTTCTATCGGGTGCTTCCGCCAGCTCCAGGATTTGGAACATAGGGGTCTCGCTGGCTATGGTTACCTTTAGCATCTCGTTTTGGACTCTAAGCTGGGTATAAACCTGCCGCATCGCCCCCAGTTCCATGGCGATTCTGTTGATGTCCGCAGTGATAACATGCATTTCACCAAAAAAATTAGCGGCATGAAACGATTGCTCAAGCGTACGGCTTTCCTCTTCCAGCGCAATAATATCCCTGAAAACATTGGCCAGGTTCGTTTCCAGGTTTTCCTGTTCGATTCTGTTTCTGTCAAGCCCAAGCGTGTCAAAACGAGCTTCAAGATACTCGACAACGAAATTGACAACATCCCTTGCAAACACGGGATCCCGATCGGTAAAACTTACGGTTAAAACCCCGCTTCTATCGTCAAAGCTGGCCCTCAAAAGCCTTCTTAAGGCATCACGGCTCTCCGCCCTTGGGGATCTGTCTTCGTCAATATCGAACCGTTCAATAATATTAAATTCGTCCACCACCGAGTCAAGCAGCGAATGCGTTCCGAACAGGAACACGGCAAGATCGCTGAAGGTAGCGCCAGTCCGTATTCCTCCCAATCCGGCAAAGGCGGCCATGCCTCCCCCCATCCCCATACCGCCACCAGGCGATGCACTGTCGTCAATCAGCATTAAAGCTCTTGGCGTAAACACATCGGGGAGGGGTGATATTTCAGGCGGTAGTACAATGGTTATGATAGAAAAGATGACAACGCCTACCGCAGCGGTCATGGTAATCACGATGATCATTACCTTTCTGCGCCAGAGTACGGCAAATAGATCGATGAGGCTTATCTCGCCGTCTTCTTTTTTTGTTTCCTCGTTCATTACGGCTCCTTTACAATCAATACTCGCATTGCTCACCTAACCAACAAGAAGACAGTCAGCAAAGTGGTGGCAACTGAAAGTACGGGTACCAGATACTGGCTAAGAAAAAACATGGGATGGTTGGACCTGGCGGTAATTGTTGCCTCTGGTGTGATGGGATCACCTGGGGATAACCGCCTGCCTGCCGCATCGGTTATGACAATACTGTTACGGGCATTACGTCCAGGTATAAACCCGCCGGCCAAGCCCACATAGTATTCCCATCCACGGTTAGGGATAAAGGGAAAACGCCCCGGAACTTGAACCGCTCCCGCCACCGTAACAAAGAACTGCCTGAACGGAATAATAAGGGTATCCTCATCCTGAACCATAACCTCGCCGTGATATGTGGCATCGAAAAGGGCAAGGTTTAGATTTAGTGGGACAATTTCACCTGTCCTTCGTATAACATGGGCATTTTCGGTATCCGATACCGCTGAAAACCAATCCCTGTTTCGGCGAGCCATTGCGGCATAGGTTTCGCCAGTAAAGAACTGTACCGTTAGCCTGTTTGTGGTAACAAGAGCCGCGGTAATATCGATACCAACAGCCCCCTCTACAAACACAACTGGCAATAAATCGCCAATAGCGGGGATGTGTACCATATCAAGATGCTCCAAGGCAAAATTACCTTGCAGATCATCTATCGTCAAAAACAGCCTGTTACCGGCAAGGTCTTCGCTGTTCATACGTCGCACGACTTCTATCCTGGTCGGATCCGCAAGCGGCGTAAGACCGTCACCATAGACCTCTATTAGTTCCCGCAGATTTTCATGCTGCATCAATTCGAAAGTACCAGACCGCCTTACGGCTCCAGAAATGGAGATCGTGCGCTCCACTCGTTCCACCTGAACAGCAGGCCTAAAGTCGGTGATGCTTGGTATAGCGATGATATCCATGTGCTTCAAGGCAAAATTGCCCGTAATATCCTCCGCGGATAACAGGGATATATTACCCGAAATCTCCTCGCTGCCTATAAACCGTGTAAGCGTCATTCTGCTTAGGTCCGCAAGCGGTGTCAGGCCGTCGCCATAGACTTCCACTAATGCCAGCAGGTTCTCGTGCTGCATCAATTCAAAAGTGCCTGGCCGCCTCACCGCCCCGGAAATGGTTATTGTGCGCTCTATTCGATCGATGGGGACCGCGGGTCTAAAGTCGGTGATGTTTGGTATTGATATGATATCCAAATGTTCTAATGCAAAATTGCTGGCAATATCCTCTTCTGACAACAAGATTATGTCCCCAGAAATTTCCCCACTGCCTACAAACCGCGTCAACCTCATCCTGCTAAGATCTGCTAGCGGCGTAAGGCCGTTGCCATACAACTCGACAAGGTCCCTAAGATTTTCCCCCGCCAGCAACTGATAAGCCCCAGATCGTTCCACCTCACCCTGAATAGTAACGCTCCGACTAACCCGGTTAAACGTGACCACGTCCCCAGGTCTAAGGTGAGGATTTTGAGCTTGATCGCCAAGCCGCCAAAACCGGAAAAGATCAAAGACCCGCGTCTGTCCATTGGTAGATCTGACCGTCACGTCACGGGTAGACGCAAGCCCAGTTAAACTGTCGTCAACCAACGATGACAGTCTGCTTAACCCCCAGGCGGAACGTTCCCCCGCAGTATATACCTCACCATTAACAAAAACCCTAAAAACCGCAGGTTGTGTTAATATCAATTGAGGCCCACTCCACGGATGGTTATTTGCGACAATGGCCTCAACCCGATTTCTTACTTGTACGAAAGTCTGTCCCCTTCCGTTTACAATTCCAAGATTTGCAACGCGAATTCGGTAATCGGTATCCACTACCAGTGTATGCGACACAAGGTTGCCACCGACCGCAAAGGTCAGGGTATATACATCTCCAGGCGTTACCATGTAATCTGGGCTGGAGCGGGCCAGTCCTACGTCCTGGGCAAACCCATAAAAACCAGAACCCATCCAGAAGACGAACGCGGCAATGAAAGTTATATATTTATGCATCTGCTCTCCAATTATAGACAATATACGAAATATTTCGTTACAGCAAGCGGGGAATGGGTGTATCTTACGGCTAACAGTGGCGAGAATTCCGTGCGGCTTGACGAATGATTCGCACTATGCTTATCGTTTTGATAGTATGGAAATAATAATCATCGTTGCAATATCGCAAAACCGCGTAATCGGTAGGAACAACACCCTACCGTGGGCACAAGAGGCGAGTTTCAGAAAAGCGGACTTGGGACGTTTCAAGGAAATGACCATGGGATCGCCCTGCATCATGGGGCGTAGGACCTGGGAATCCCTGCCGAAACGCCCGCTTCCAGGCAGGCCCAACATCGTCATCTCGCGGTCCATGCCAGACGCGCCAGGGGCCACGGTTCTTGGTTCGCTGCCACAGTCAATACGACACTGCGAAGGCGAAGGATACGGGAAAGCCTTTATCTGCGGCGGGGCCTCGATTTACCAAGAGGCACTTACCATCGCCGACAAAATCGAACTTACGCTGATACACCGGCAATTTGACGGCGATGTTTTATTCCCAGAGATAGACCCCACCCTGTGGGAAGAAACCGGTAGCACATACTTTGACGACTTTTCGTTTATCGGCTATAGTAGAATATCCGTTACTGACTAAGGAGACACAAAAAGACAATGAAAGGCGCAACTTTGGTAGTGCTTGCCGCTGGCATGGGGAGCCGTTACGGCGGCCTCAAGCAGATGGACAGGCTTGGAAAAAACGGCGAGGTACTGCTTGACTATTCGGTATATGATGCCGTTCGGTCTGGTTTCGAGAAAGTGGTGTTTATCGTACGCCGCGACATAGAAAAGGACTTTCGGGAAACCGTGCTTGCCCGCATGGAATCCAAGGTGCGTTGCGAGCTTGCATTTCAGGAAATGGACAGCCTGATTCCCACGGATATTTTCGCCCAGGCGCAGAAAGCCGAAAGGACCAAACCCTGGGGCACCACCCACGCGCTGCTCTGCGCGGCGGGCAAAATCGACGGGCCCTTCGCGGTTATCAACGCCGATGACTTCTACGGACGCGAAGCCTTCGCGGTCCTAGGCAAACATCTTTCAGGCCCCGACGGAAACGATCCTGTAATCGTCCCCTATCGCCTGGACAAGACCCTAAGCTCCCAGGGAACCGTCGCCAGGGGTGTCTGCAAGGTCAGTGACGGCTATCTGGTCTCGGTCGAGGAGCTTACCGCCATTGAAAGGAAGGACGGCGAGATCATGGACACTGCCCCAGACGGTTCCATACGCAAACTGGCGGATGACAGTCCCGTGTCGATGAATTTCTGGGGTTTCCCCACGACACTTCTTCCAGAATTCCGCAAGTATTTTGACGAATTCCTGGCGACATTCGCCGCCGATATTCCAGGGCAGATTAAAAGCGAGTGTTTTATTCCCCGTGCGGCGGATTGGTTTATCGGAAAGGGTATCACCAAGATCAAAGCCCTAAAGGCGGATTCCGACTGGTTCGGGGTCACCTACCGCGAGGACCGCGAGGCGGCGATCAAGAAGCTGTCCGATTTGACCCAGGCAGGCGTTTATCCCGAACAGCTTTGGGGGTAAACAAATAATACGGCCATTCTAAGCCACCAGTTTAGAATGGCCGTAAAATACCCCTATTTCCCATGCGTCAGCTTGATCCGTTTTTCCTTGGGTATCCATTTCTCCAGAACGCTGTTCAGCTTTACCACGTCAACGGGCTTGGACATAAAGTCGCTGAAGCCGTTTTCAAGAAAGAACTCCCGCATACCGGACACGGCGTTGGCGGTAAGCGCAACTATCGGCATATGTAAGAAATACTCGTTCTCCTCGCCAAACTTTCTTATTTTCGCGGTGGTCTCCACCCCGTCCATTCCAGGCATAAGATGATCCATGAATACCATGTCGAAACGGCTTGCCCTTACCGCTTCAAGCGCCATCTCACCGCTTTTGCATAAGCTTACCTGCATCTCGTATGGCGACAGCAGACCCTTGACCACCTTCAGGTTCGTAAGAACATCGTCAACGATTAGGATGTTTACCGTAGGCGCGGTAAAGCTGACAACAAACTCGGTATTTCCATGATACGAAAGGTTCTCCTGCCCACCGTTCAGCACGCTGGCCACAGAAAGGGAATGCACGGGCATGGCCAGTACGGCGATGTTCTTTTCGGGAACGGTCTCGCCAAACTCGGTCAGTACAACAACCTTGGTTTCGGTATTCAAGCCCTGTATCGCGCTGATGTTTTTTTTGTACATCTCGAACGAAAGGAAGGCGAACGTGTGTTTCCCATTGACCAGTCTTTCCAAAAAGTCCAAATCGTTGAAAACCAACGTGCTGTCCACCCCAAGACTGTCCACCGCAAAGACAAGCGAATTCGCGTATATGTCCCGCATATCGTACACAAGGACGCTCTTTTCCCTGGCGTTTTCGACATGGCTAAGCGATTTGCTGAAACGCACTCTCTGGGAAAAGGCAACCGTAAAGGTACTGCCCTTGCCGTACTCGGACTGGACGCTTATGCTCCCGTCCATTGCCTCTATTATGTGCCGCGTTATGGACAGGCCCAAACCCGTACCTTCGGTGTTCCTGTTATGTTCCCTGTCAAACTGTGTGTACTCGATGAACAGCCTTTTCTGATCCTCCTCTTTTATGCCCTGTCCGGAATCCTCGACATCTATCGTCAGGTTCACCGTGTCCTCGCCAGCCATTTCACCGCGAATGTGCAACGAGACGAATCCGCCGCTTTCCGTATACTTCACCGCGTTGCCCAAAAGGTTAACCAGCACCTGACGTACCCTGACTTCATCCCCGCGCAACGAGTTAGGTATGTTGCTGTCCACGCTGACTACAAAGCGATGATGGGTATCGGCGATTTTCATTCTGATTATGCTGATAACATCGTTAAGCAACGATGAAAAGTGATAGTCCACTGGAACTATTTCAAGCTTGCCCTTCTCGACCTTTGAGATGTCCAGAATATCGTTGATTATGGAAAGAAGATTGGTCCCCGCCTGTTTGACCGTAAATATATGCTCCCTGGCGGCCTCCAACGAGGAGGATCGCAAGGCCAGCTCGGCCATACCTATTATGGCGTTCATCGGCGTGCGGATTTCATGGCTCATTCGCGCCAGGAACCGGGTCTTGGCCTGGCTTTCCTCCTCGGCTATTTCCCTACGCCGCATCTCGGCCCGCATCTTTTGGCGTTCGCGCAAATCATTAAGATAGACGGCAAAACCATACCCTTTCTGGTACTTTACGGGTACTATCGTTACCTCGCAGGGGATTATCTCGCCGTATAGCGTCACAAAGGGAAACTCAAAACTTTGCCATCTCTCTTCCAAAGCCTCCTCGCACCATCCGGTCAGCAGACGCTCGATCTGCTCTTTGTTCCGCTCGTAGTCCAGGAAAGTGCGGCGATAGTTGGCGACAAGGTACTCGCGGGCGAAACACATATAAGTCCCATGATGCTTGCAGACCTTGCAGTACGATAAATTACATACCTCGAAATCCTTTTGGTCGGGATAGGTTTCCAGAAGCAGCTTGCCAGGCTCCTCGACAAACAGCCTGATTGCGGCCTGATTGCAGTCGATAGCCTGACGATCCGTGCCAAGCAAATAGCAGCTCACTGGCGAGGCATCCAGCAGGATTTTCGCCCGCGTCTCGGCCTCCTGTTCCTTCGCCATGGCCGCTTTCATCAGGGTCAGGTCGCGGGCGTATTCTACCACGGCATGGCCTTCCTTGTTCGTAACTCGAACAAAGGTGGTTTCAGTATGCATCGCGGTGCCGTTCGCTTTTTCGCTAATGTACTCGGCCCTTGCCCAGCCTTCGTCAAAGGCCTGTGTAATAAGCGCGTCGTGCAGGGCCTTTGAATTGCGGCCATCCGGCTGGGTGGGAGGCATGAAAAGGGCATCCCTGCTCAGGAAGCTTTCCTTGTCGGTAAGGTACATCCTTAGGGCCTCATCGTTGCAGTCGATGGGGGTTAGGTTCGTGTTGTACAGGCATATGGACATGGGGGTTGCGTTCAGCATGATCTGCACACGTCCTTCCGCTTCCCGTATTTTCCTGTTGGTCTCGCGCTCCCTTGTTATGGCCCCGCGTTCCCTTTGCATGGTTCCCTTAATCTCGCGCAATATGACCCAGGTGCCAATCAGGGCTATCATCGCAAACAGAACCGTGATTATTATGCTAAGCAGGGTCGTAAAGACCTGGGCAGTGATGTACGACCTGGGGATGCGGGTTATAACGAACCAGCCTGTGGTCTCCAGTTGCGAACCCAGATAGATAACGCCGTCGCCTATGAAAAGCCCGTCCGCCGTTATGGACGCAAACATTGTGGCATGGCTACCGCCGTCTATCTCGTTTTTGTTCGGGAAAGTGAAGTCGTCGATGGGGCCAAGGGCGGGATCGGGATGCATCAGAATATTGCCATAGGGATCGATAATGACGGAAAAACTGTCGGGCATGTCGTTGGCTTCGGTGACATAGGCCACCATTCTGGAAAAAGGCACTTGCAGCGCAACCACGCCCAGGCTGTCGTCGTAATTGCCTATGGTGCGGGTGCTGGCAAAAGCCAGCTTGTTCATAGTGCGGTCCATATAAGGCGGCGTAAACACCACACGCCCAGGATTGCGGGTGGCCGCAATGTACCAAGGGCGTTCGAACGATACCCAGCCAACCGGTATGTAATGCCCCATTCCGGAAATGCCCATCCCATCCGGAAAACCCATGAACACATCGGACACGTTTTCCCTAATCGCGACGGTTTCGGCGAAATGCGCGGGGGCCAGCTCCATGTCAAAGTACGGGTTGCGCAACAGCAAGGCACTCTGTTCGACTATGTTTCCCTTTGCGATAATCCAGCCGTCAATTCGGTTTATGACCGCCCTGTTCTGCTGGCGCAGGGTGTTTATGCTTCCCTCGTAGACGGAACGATACGACGCTACGCCAGAGACTATGGCCATGGATATCAAGCCAACCACGATTAGAATCAGAATAGGCGCTACAATATCGCGTTGTTTTTGCAAAGACATTATTATGCAAACTCCTTTTATTCATGTCGCTCGTCATGCGCGCTTATAATTCTTTCCCAATTATACCACAAAAACCATTGTTTTTACCAACTGCTGGCTGTCAAGTCGGGGAATTTAGTCCCGTAGGCAGACCATGAATTACCAAATTTTCGTAAAAATCGACATCCTGGGTCGAACCCGTCATTTTCCCTTCCCGATTTGCCAGTTTCAGCTGCTTTTCCTTGGGCACCCATTTTTCCAAAATAGTGTTCATCTTTACCACATCCACAGGCTTGGACATAAAATCGCTGAATCCGTTTCCCAGGAAAAATTCCCTCATGCCAGATACGGCGTTGGCCGTAAGCGCAACGATGGGAATCTCCGCGAAGTATCGGTCATTTGCGCCAAGTCTCCGTATTATACCGGTGGCTTCCACGCCGTCCATTCCAGGCATAAGGTGATCCATGAAGATCAAGTCGTAACGGTTCGTCTTTATGGCCTCGATCGCCGTTTTTCCGTCCTTGCACAGGCTAACCTGCATCTCGTATGGGGACAACAGGCCCTTTGCCACTTTCAGGTTCGTAAGAATGTCGTCAACCACCAGAATTCTTGCCGTAGGCGCGATAAAGCCCAGCTCGAATTCGGGGTCACCGTTGTACGAGAAATTTTCCTGCCCCCCGTTAAGCACGTTGGCCATAGAGATGGAATGCACGGGCATGGACAACACGGTAAGGCCCTTTTCGCGAACCGCCTCGCCGAACTCGGTCAGGATTATAATCTTGGTTTGGGTGTCCATGGCCGCTATGGCCCCAATGTTCTTCTGGTACAAATCGAAGGAGATAAAGGCCGCCGTGTATTTCCCAAGGGCCAGCTTTTCCAGCAACTCGGTATCACCGGAAACGGGCGTACAGTCAAGGCCGATACTTTCCGCCGCAAAAACAAGCGAATTCGCGTATATGTCCCGACTTTCGTACACCAGGACGCTTTTTTCCCCAGCGTTCTCGACATGGCCAAGCGAACGGCCAGGGCGCACCCCCTGCGGAATGGTCACGGTAAACGTGCTGCCCTTGCCATGCTCGGAACGAACGCCTATATCCCCGCCCATCGCCTTCAAAATGTGCCAGGTTATAGCCAGGCCAAGCCCCGCTCCTTCGGTACCCTTGTTCTTCTGCCTGTCGAATCTGGTGTACTCGTGAAACAGGATCTTTATATCCTCTTCTTTTATGCCGCACCCGGAATCTTCGACCTCTATCGTAAGCAGTATAGCGTTCTCGCTGACCTTTTCCCCGTGAATGTACAACGAGACGAATCCGCCGCTATCGGTATACTTTACCGCGTTGCCCAAAACGTTCAGCAACACTTGACGCACCCTTACCTCGTCGCCGCGAAGCGAGTTCGGCATGTCGCCGTCAACCTTGACAACAAAGCGAAGCTGCGAATCTATCACCTTCATTCTGATTATGCTGATAACGTCGTTGAGCAATGAGGAAAAATGGTAGTCCATCGGCATTATTTCCAGTTTTCCCTTTTCGACTTTTGAGATATCCAGAATATCGTTGATTATGGACAGAAGGTTAGTCCCCGCCTGTTTGACGGTAAGAACGTGCTCCTTGGCTACCTCGAACCTTTCGGCGCGTAGGGCCAGCTCCGCCATGCCTATTATGGCGTTCATTGGCGTACGTATTTCATGGCTCATACGCGCCAGGAACTGGGTTTTTACCTGGCTTTCTTCCTCGGCGGCTTTGCGACGCTTTTCTTCCCGCAGGTCCCGTCGATATATGGCAAAGCCATGCCCTTTCTCGTATTTTATGGGGACGATGCTTATCTCGCAGGGGATCGTCTCGCCGTATAGCGTCACAAAGTTAAGCTCGCTTTTATGCATTCCCGTTGCCACGGCTTCGTTGCAACGATTGATAATTGATTTTTCGATTTGTTCCTTGTCCTGCGCGTAGTTAGGAAAGGTATACTTATAGTTGTTCATAAGGTATTTGCGGGCGGAACAGTCATTGTTTTTGCGATAGTCACAGTTACCACAGTCCAACGACTTGCATTCGTAGAAGCAATTTTCACTGGGATAAGTCTCCGACGGATGCTTGCCCGGTTCCTTTACGAACAGTTCAATGGCGGCGAAATTGCAGTCAATCGCCATATAGTTCGAATCAATCAGATAACAGGACATTGGCGCGGCATCAAGCAAAAGCCTGACCCGTTCCTTGGCCTCCATCTCGTTTTTCATTGCCGCCTTGACCGGACGCAAGTCATGGTTGTATCCCACGATTATAACCTTGCCGCCGCGCTCGATACACACACAGGTAACCTCTACCGGGAGCGGCTCGCCGTTCGGTGCCTGGTGCATCCATTCGAATCTGGTGCTACCCTCCCGCAACGCCACTTCCACATAGCCAACGGCGGTCTTGTACGAAAATATACCGGAAGGCTGCATCGCGGGAGCGAATTCGTGATACCTGTCTATGTATTCCTGCTTGCTAGAAAGACCGAATATATCAAGCGTTCGTTGATTGCAGTCGATTATGTTAAGCTGATCGTCCCAAATCTCGATAAACATGGGCAAGGTCTCAAGCACTACTTGGGTCATTTCATTGGCTTCGCGTTCTTTTTCCATCGCCGCTTTAACAGGCCGCAAATCGATGGTGTATTCGGCGAGCATCTGTTTACCATCGCGCGTAAAACGCACAAGATAGATTTCCGTGGGGATTGGATCCCGTTCCGGGGTTTGGTGCATCCATTCGAACTGGACAGAGCCATTGCGAAAGGCTTTCTTGATGTAGTCTGTGGCCTTTTCTCGTGACCTTGTTCCGCAGGGCTGGTACTCTGGCGAAAGGTCAAAAAAACGTTCGATATATTCTTCTTTGCTGGAAAGCCCGAACATCTTCACCGCCTGCTGGCTGGTGGCTACAATGTTATGGGTGCTGTCCCAGATATTCATTACAATGGGCGACGTGTTAAAGAATATTTCGTTTGTCTCGTTGATTTTGCGTTCCACTTTCATGGTCGCCTTAACCTTGTGAAAAACGACGACCGCCCCGATAAAGCTTATTATCGCAAACAAAATCGCGACTGCCTGACCCCAGACCGCGGTACCCACATACAACAACGCCAATGCCGCAGTAGAGGAAAAATAGATGTTCAGGCCAGCCAAGACGGCGAACACCCCAATCAGAACTTTTATTAATCTAGTATCTTTCACAATCTCCCCTTTTCACCACATCGCTATCTTTAAAGGGCTTTCGCTAGAAGGCTTTCGTCATCCCCTCCTACTCCGCCGCCAATTTCAGTTGTTTTTCCTGGGGTATCCACTGCTTGAGAACGGCGTTCAACCTAACAACGTCAACGGGCTTGGACATAAAGTCGTTGAAGTCGTTCTCCAGGAAGAACTCGCGCATACCGGACACGGCATTGGCCGTAAGTGCCACAATCGGGACTTTTTCAAGGTAGTCGTCTTCTTCGCCAAGCTTCCTTATCTGTTTCGTGGTCTCCACCCCGTCCATTCCAGGCATCATGTGATCCATGAACACTATGTCATAGTGATTGGCCCTTATCGCGCCAAGCGCCATCTCGCCGCTCTTGCACAGGCTGACCTGCATTTCGTAGGGCAAAAGCAGGCCCTTTATTACCTTTAGGTTCGTAAGAACGTCGTCCACAACCAGTATGTTCGCGTCGGGCGCGGTAAAACTGACCGTAAACCCTGTATTCCCATGATACGAGAAACCTTCCTGCACCCTGTTCAGAACGTTCGCCACCAACAGGGAGTACACCGGCATGACAAGAACGGTAAAGTTTTTCTCGGGAACCGTTTCCCCAAATTCGGTAAGTATTACGATGCTGGTCTTGGTGTCCATACCCATTATCGCGTTGCGGTTTTTTCTGAACATGTCAAACGAGATGAAGGCAAAAGTGTGCTTGCCGCCGGCCAGTTGATCCAGCAGATCGGCATCGTCAGAGACGGACGTGTGCCTGATCCCAAGGCTGTCCAGCGCGAAGCCCAGCGAATCGGCATATATGTCCCGCTTTTCGTACACAAGGACATCGTGTTCCCCAGGGTTCTCGACTCGACCAAGCGGCTTGTCGAAACGCACCTTCTGCGAGAAGGCAACCGTAAACGTGCTGCCCTTGCCGTACTCGGAACGTACCGAAATATCCCCGCCCATCGCCTTCACTATATGCCGCGCGATAGCCAGGCCCAACCCCACGCCGTCCGTACCCTTGTTCCTTTCCTTGTCGAACTGGGCGTACTCGTCGAACAGGCTGTTTATGTCCTCCTCTTTTATGCCACGGCCAGAGTCCTCGACATCTATCGTCATGTCCATCATGTCCTCGCCGTTCATCTCCCCGCGAACGTGCAGCGAGACGAATCCGCCACTGTCCGTATACTTTACCGCGTTGCCCAAAAGGTTCAGCAGCACCTGACGTATCCTGGCCCCGTCCCCGTACAGCGAGTTCGGCATGTCGCTGTTCACGTTCACTACGAAACGAAGATGCGAATCCACGATCTTCATTCGGATAATGCTGATAACGTCGTTCAGCATGGACGAAAAATGATAGTTCGTCGGAACGATTTCCAGCTTTCCCTGCTCGACCTTCGAAAGGTCCAGTATGTCGTTGATTATAGAAAGAAGGTTAGTACCGGCCTGCTTGACCGTAAGTATATGCTCGCGGGCGACGCTCATTTTTTCGTCGCGCAGGGCCAGCTCCGCCATTCCGATTATGGCGTTCATCGGCGTTCGAATCTCGTGGCTCATCTTCGCCAGGAACTCGCTCTTCGCGCGATCCTTTTCCTCCGCGACCTCCCGTTTATGCATTTCGGCGGCCATCTCTATGCGCTGCATCTCTGCCATGGCTTTCTTGATCTGGCGCAAATCGTGGTTGTATCCCGCCAGGATATACCTGCCATGACGCATAAGACGCACGAAGACAACCTCTACGGGCAACTCCTCGCCGTCGGCGGTAAGGTGCATCCATTCGGTTCTGGACGAACCTTCCCGCAGGGCCTGTTTCAGGATGGCGACGATTTTCTCGCGGGAAGGCGTACCGCAGGGCTGGAATTCGGGCGAAAGGCTATGATACTTCTCGATAAATTCCGGCTTGCTTGACAGCCCGTACATGTTCACAAACTGGCTGTTGCAGTCCAGCAGATTAAGCTGGTCGTCCCAAATCTCGATAAACACGGGCGAAGCATCCAGAAGCATGTTGACCATTTCATAGGCCTCCCGCTCCTTCTGCTCGGCGGCCTTTATCTCGCGCAAGTCCCTTGTGTACGACACAAGCATCTCCCTGCCCTTACGCCAGAACCTTTTGCAGATAACCTCGGAAGGCATAGGCTCGCCCCTTGCCGTATGGTGCATCCATTCGAATTTTGCGTACCCATCCTTGTACGCCTTGCCAACTTCCTGAAGGGATTTTTTCGGCGAGGGCGTACCGCAGGGCTGAAACTCGGGCGAAAAATCATAAAGCCGATCGGAAAGTAACTGCGGATCGGAAATCTTGAACATATCCATGGCCTGATTGCTGGCGCTTATGACCTTATAGTTGTCATCCCACAGGCCCACAACAAAGGGCGCGGAATCAAGAATCATCTGGGTCAACTCGTGGGCATCCCGTTCCATTTCCTGAATCGCCTTGATCTCGCGTAGGTCGTGGATATACGACACCAGCGCGAACTTGTCCTGATGAGGGATCCGCACGATGGTAACTTTCGCGGGCAGCGGTTCGCCGCTTGCGGTAAGGTGCATCCACTCAAACTGGGATTTCCCCTCCCAGATGGCCTCGTCCGATAACTGGCGGAACTTCTCGAACGACGGCGTACCGCAAGGTTGGTATTCCTGCGAGAACTCAAGGAACCGCTCCTTAAGCGCGTCGTAGCATGTCTTCTTGTCTAAGAACCCGAACATCCTTACCGCTTCCATGTTGCAGTCGATAAGAATATGATCCGCATCGTAAAGCATAACGGCCATCGGGGCGGAATCCAGTATAAGCCTGGTACGCTCGCCCACTTCCCGTTGACGCTCAAGCTCCATCGCCGCCTTGGCGTGGCGCAGGTCGGTGATGTAGGCCGCGACCATATACTTACCTCGGCGCGGGAAACGCACCAGGGTAACCTCCGTGGGCAAGGGCTCGCCGTCCATGGTGTGCATCCACTCGAACCGGGCATGCCCGGTGCTAAAAGCTTCCCTTATGTAAGCCGTGGCCTTTTCCGTCGCGAGCGTACCGCAGGGTTGGCGTTCGGCCCAGAAATTCTTGTAGTTCTTTACGTACTCTTCCTTGCTGGAGACATTGAACATATCCAGGGCCTGCTGGTTGCCGTCAATAAGATTCATGTCCTCGTCCCACAGGTTGAATATGAGCGGCGCGGAATTAAAGAACATTTCGCTGATCTCGTTGGCCTCGCGTTCACTTTCCATGATCGCCTTAATCGGGCGCAGATCGACGGTGTATGCCGCGACGAAATCTTTGCCCTGGCGGGTAAAGCGCACGAGCGTGATTTCCGAGGGCAGCGGCTCGCCGGCCAGAGTTTGGTGCATCCACTCGAACTGAACGCGGCCCTCGTCAAAGGCCTGCTTGACAAAGGCAAGCGCCTTTTCCCTGGAATTCAGACCGCAGGACTGGAATTCCGGCGAGAGGTCCACGAACCGATCTATGTATTGCTGCTTGCTGGAAAGCCCGAACATCTTGACCGATTGCTCGCTTGTAGCCACAAGAGTAAGGGTTTCGTCCCATATATTCATGATAAAAGGCGACGCGCTAAGGAATATCTCGTTTATCTCGTTGGCCTCACGCTCCCTTTTCATGGTGGCATTGAGTTCCCGCAAGACCAGAAGCGCCCCTATAATGCTAATTATCCCAAACAAGACCGTGGCTATCAAGGCCAAGACCCCAAAACGACGGGCGTTACCCGTGGCGGAATCCACCATTTCCTGGGTGCGGACCATTATGGCGGCATTTAATTCACTCAGATAAGCCAAAAAAGCAAAGCCATACGACTCGTACTCATCGCTGTAGGAAATCCTAAGGGCCGACTCGTAATCCCCGGCGGCACGGGCCTCCATGGCTTTTAGGTCCATGTCCCGCATTTTGGCCTGAATGTCCAACGCCCGATTAAGCAGGAACTTTTCGCTTTCGGGGGCATCATTGGCAACAAAGGTCTGCCAGACGGTCCCGATGCGATCCACGACCTCAAGCTCTTCCAGGTATAGCTCGCGCTGGAAAGGCTCCCCCATTATGATGTAGGCCCTGGCTATTCGCGTAAGCTCCAGCGAGGCCGTCCGCAGTTCGTGGGTGGCCACGGTAAAAGTGTGCCTTACCTCATAGGCTATGACTTTTTGGTCATCGGCCCTGTCGGAAAACCAGGTGAAAAGGATATTTACTCCGGCCAAAACCGTAAAAACGACAACCAATACCTTTATTAACCTGGTAATCCTCACAGCCCTACCCCTTTTTTTGAGATGACGCTACGCCGGAAGCCCAATATCCCGATTCTTAATGTCTACCATAAAAACAAGATTTATGCCAGCACCCCCAACCAGACGTATTGTCAAAACCCCTCAAGACGTTGTCTCGTCATCGTTCTTGCTCCTTTCGATTTTGAAACGCTTTTCCTTGGGAATCCATCTTTCCAGAACATCGTTTAGCCTAACCATGTCCACGGGCTTGGGTATGAAATCGCTGAAGCCGTTTTTCAGGAAAAACTCCCGCATCCCGGACACGGCGTTGGCCGTAAGCGCCACTATGGGAACCTCCGCGAAATAGCGATCCTCCACGCCCAGCACCCTTATCCGATCCGTGGTCTCCACCCCGTCCATTTCCGGCATAAGGTGATCCATGAATATTATGTCGTAACGATTCGTCCTTACCGCCTCAAGAGCCATCTCCCCGCTCTTGCACAGGCTGACCTGCATTTCGTATGGCGACAACAGACCCTTGATCACCTTCAGGTTCGTGATAACGTCGTCAACCACAAGTATATGCATCTCTGGCGCGGTAAACTTGATCTCGAATTCGGTGTTGTCATCATACGAAACGGTTTCATGCACCCCGTTCAGCATGTTCGCCAGCGAAAGCGAATGTACCGGCATGGCAAGGGCGGTCATGTTCTTTTCGGGAATCGGCTCGCCAAACTCGGTCAGAATAACGATCTTGGTGTTGGTGTCCATTTCCGCCATGGCCTTGGCGTTTCTCTTGTACAGGTCAAAGGACACAAAGGCAAACAAGTACTTTCCGTTGGCCAGTTTTTCCAGCAGATCCGCGTCGTCGGAAACCGACGTGGAGTCAACCCCAAGATTGTCCATGGCGAACACCAGCGAGTTTGAATATATGTCCCGTTTCTCGTACACCAGAACGCTTTTTCCCTCGGCACCCTCGACATGACCAAGCGGTTTGGACAGGCGTACCTTTTGGGGAAAGTTTACCGTAAACGTGCTGCCCTTTCCGTATTCGGAACGGACATCGATTCTACCGTCCATCGCCTTCACTATGTGCCAGGTAATGGCCAGACCCAGGCCCGCGCCTTCGGCACCCTTGTTCTTTTCCCTGTCGAACCTCGAATATTCCTCGAACAGGGTTTTCAGGTTGTCCTCTTTTATGCCAAGGCCCGAATCCTCGACATCTATCGTCAGGTTTATCGTTTCAGGGTTAACCATTTTCCCATGAATGGACAGGGAGACGAACCCGCCGTCACCAGTGTACTTTACGGCGTTGCCCAGAAGGTTAAGCAGAACCTGGCGTATCCTTCCCTCGTCCCCGCTAAGCGAGTTGGGTATGCCGCTGTCCACGTTGACGACGAAGCGGAGATTCGCGTCCACCATTTTTACCCGAATCAGGCTTATAACATCGTTCAGCAGGGACGACAAATGATAGTTAGTCGGCACTATGTCCAGCTTGCCTTTTTCGACCTTCGAAATATCCAGAATGTCGTTGATGAGCAAAAGCAGGTTCGACCCCGCCTGTTTGACCGTAAGGATATGCTCGCGAGCGTCCTCTATTTTGTCGGCGCGAAGGGCCAATTCCGCCATGCCTATGACAGCGTTCATGGGCGTGCGTATCTCGTGGCTCATTCGCGCAAGGAACCTGGTTTTCGCCTGGCTTTCCTCCTCGGCGGTCTTGCGCAGCCTTTCCTCCCGTAAGTCCCGCATGTATACGGCAAAGCCGTGTTCGTCCTGGTATTTTATCGGAACGATTATAACCTTGCAGGGAATCGACTCGCCGTACAAGGTCGTGGTGGGAAACTCGAACGTATACCGTCCACTTGACAAAGCCCTGTTGCAACATTGGGCTATCAATCGTTCGATTTGTTCCTTGTTTGTCTTGTAGGAGGGGAAAGTATGACGATAGTTGCGGATAAGATAAGCGCGGGCAAAGCAGGTATCGTGCCCACGATAGCCGCAGTTGTTACAGTTCAACACCTTGCATTTGTCAAAGCCCTTTTCACCTGGGTAAACATCGATAAGCGACTTGCCTGGATCCTTAACGAATAGCTCGATTGCGGCTTGGTTGCATCCCATCGCCTGATATTTCGCGTCAAGCAAATAGCAGGACATGGGGGCGGCATCAAGCAGGAACCTGACCCGTTCCTCCACCTCGCGTTCCCTTCTTATGGCCGCCTTAATAGGCCGCAGATCGTGATTATACGCCACGATTACGGGTTTGCCGTCGCGCTCGGTACGCACACAGGTAACCTCGACCGGCAAAGGCTCCCCGTTCGGCTTCTGGTGCATCCACTCGAACCGTGCGCTGCCTTCCCGCAATGCCATTTCCACGTAGCCGACACCGTTCTTGTACGAAGGCCTGCCTGAAGGCTGGAGAACCGGGGAAAAATCGTTATACCTGTCGATGTAATCCCTCTTGCTTTCAAGACCGAACACGTCAAGCGTTCGTTGATTGCAACCGATTACAGTCGGCGTGTCGTCCCATATCTCGATAAACGTGGGCAAGGCCTCAAGGACAGTTTGGGTAACCTCGTCGGCCTCGTTCTTTTTTTTCGTGAACATTGGCAACGTCTCATTGATTAGCCAGGTCATTTCGTTGGCTTCGGTTTTCTGATCCGCAGCAGCCCTGACCTTACGCAACATTTTCCATGTCACGAGCAAACCAATCACCATAAGCAAAATTATGACGACCGCGCCAAATATGAACCCAGAAATATTATTTATGACAAATGTTTCAAACATTTCGGTAAACCTCTCTGCTGATACATAAGCTGAAGTTGGGGGGGGGG
>JGI24694J35173_10001684_pt1 | contig 19376 bp, 16 predicted proteins | sample TergutCo191P1_FD_35173 | JGI IMG/M metagenome (IMG submission 35173) | reverse complement strand
CGCGCGACGCGCGATATCACCACGGGGGATGCACAGCCACGGGCGAAAGAAACAACGTCCGCCGGCGAAACTGTTCATAAGGTCCGTTCTGTCTACTTCAAAAGGGGTTACACTGGCCTGAGTAGAAGCCGTCGTTGCTGCCATGACGTAATTCGCCAAATTTGCAATTAACATTTTCATCTAAACAACACCTCTGAGCATGAACTGAACCTAAACATGGGCAAGCTGCCGCAAGGCCAACTCTCCATTGTTCTTTTGTAATATCGTACAGCCGCTAGGATTACCTGTCAACTATTTTTTTTGCGTAGCCCAACGAATTCTCAAAATTTGTCGTTATCGTCGCCAAACCCTGTGAAAAACGGCCTTTTTTTATTTTTTTAGGCGGAAATCTGGAATTTATACCACAAACCTGATGTTGTTTTGCGGGGTTTTTTCTATCACTCTGTTTCGAGAATTACGCTTTTTTTCCCTATTGTTTTGGTGGATGGCATGCGGAGGGAAGCGGTTTCGGGAATATTTCGATTTAGCTATTTGGATTTGCCTGAAGCCCTGCAAGCTGCGCTTGTAGACGCTCATTTTCCGCCCGAAGTTGCTCGTTTTTCGCGTTCTTGGTGGCAATTGCGGCGACCAGGGCGGCATGCTCCGCGTCCTTGGCGGCAATTGCGGCCAGGCATTCATCGCGTACCCTGTCCTCCGCAGCGGCAATCTGCGAAGCGCGATCGCGCCGCGCCTTATCGTGCATCTCTAGCTGTGCGCGCATCTCGGCATCAGTCCACACCTCGATGTTATCTTCCAAAGACATGAATCAATCCTCTGATTTTTCTTGGAATTTCACAAGCTGCGCTTGCAGACGCTCATTTTCCGCCCGAAGCTGCTCGTTTTCCGCGTCCTTGTCGGCAATTTCCACGTCCCTGTCGGCAATTTTCGCGTCCCTGTCGGCAATTTTCGCGTCCCTGTCGGCAATTTTCGTATCCTTATCGGCACTTTCCGCCCGAAGCTGCTCGTTTTCCGCGTCCTTGCTGGCAACCACGCCCTGCCATTCATCGCGCACTTTGTCCTCCGCAGCGGCAATCTGCGAGGCGCGATCGCGCCATGCCTTCTCGCGCATCTCGTACTGCGCCCGTACTTTCGGATTCGCGCTTAACTTGTACAGCGCCTTCGCAGCCTTCTGTATCTCTTGATTCCCCTTTGTTAGCATCTCAATTTCCTCCTTCGTCCTGGCCAGCAAAAACTGCACCCATTCCCAGCCGTTGGTCCCATCGCTTGCGATTGGAACCTTGGAAAGCTCAAGCGTGTATATCTCCTCCGGAATATCCTCGAAGCACAGCCCGTTTTCCATGTTGCAAAACCGAAAGCGGTTCAGGTAATTCTTCACGTTGCGGAACAGCGGCTGGCTTGTTATGCACACGCAGATAACCCGATGGATACGCTCGTACTTCTCGCTCTCCCCTATCTGCTCCACAATCATCTTGGACTTGTAGAACGACAGCCGCTGGGCGATGAAACGCTGCGGCTCAACCTGGATCTCTATGTTGATGATCTTGCCGGTTTTCGTCTGGACCTTCACGTCCAGAATGCCCAGTTTGTCCTCCTTGAACTCGGGCTTTAGGTGCGTGTCCAGAAAGGTCAGCTCGTATTCCTCGTCGGGGAGGTCCACGAAAGCTTTCAGCATGTCGATTAACATGCTCTTGTTGCGCTTATCGCCGAAAAGCAGCTTGAAAACAAAGTCATTCGTCGCGGGTAAAACGTTGTTGCTCATACAGGAAGTATACTTCGGGATCTTCGCGGCGGCAAGCCTGTCTTTGTGTCGAGGGTGTCAAGCAAGTCACGGGGACTGGCGATTCCTATTGTGTTGCCATACGTCCTGTCAATTGCCTTAAGGGGCTCTTCCTGCGCTCGGATAAAGGGGAACTTCGCCGTTTTCCTGACGGGCAAGCATCCTTTCCACCTCTTCCACAGTATACCCCTGCCTGAACAGCCCGAGGACCCTGTTCTCGCCCCTGGCCTCCCCTCTGGCCTCCCCTCTGGCCTCGCCCCTGGCCTCCCACTTCGCGGTCAGGCCGATTTCCTCAAGCATCCTGTCAAAAGCCAATGCGTCTTCGCTCATCTCGTAAGCCTCCCTCAGGCTTTCCCTGTTCGCCCTCATTATCGCGTTAAGGTACGCACCCATAAGACCAGGTTTCTTGCCCTTGCGCGCTATTTCCGCAAGCATCTTCCGCAACCCCTGCGCGTCAAGCGTGTTGTTCAGGCTTTTGAGCCACAGGTTTTCCTCGTCGGGCAACTCACGGTTGTCGATTATCTGGATCGGCAACGGGTCTCCACTAACAATATAGAACCCGGGCCGTTTTTTTTCAACGGTGCATCCACGCTCCTTACGCAGATGGTCCAGAAGGTTCCGAGGATAGCGGCTTTCCACGAAGGTAAGCGTCATGTCGGTGATGTCAGCGTCTTTCTCGGTTGACGCGTAAAGGCAGGCATAGGCGTAGACCCTTAGAAAGTCCCGGACCGACACATGGTCGCTCGGACTTTTGTACTCGACTATGTTGACCCCTCGGAATATCTCGGCGATGTTTTTCTCGATCCGCACGCCGGGTGCCTTCTTGATTATAAGAACGTCGATCTTAAGGGGGCCGGTGTTGAGCGGATGCTCGAAGACGAAGTTAAGGTCGTTCTCGTACTCCTCCAGCTCCAGCCTTATGGCGTTGCAAAAGGCAGGATGCCACAGTATGTCGTCGGACTTGTTTTCCGATTCGTTGTTTGTGTCCACCGGTGGAGTATACCCTTACGGCCCCATAACCACGCTGGGCAGCGGAACGAATTCCCTGAAAGAAAGATACCTAAAAGGGTGAATGCCAAGGGCGTTGGGAAACCAGCCGTCCAGTTCGTAGGTGTCTATGACGTTAATCGACGGGGTAAACGAAATGGGAAACACCGCGCCGCGATCAAGAAGCAGCTGTTCCGCCTGCGCCAGGGTCGCCCAGCGGGTCGCGCCGGTTTCGAACATCGACCTTTCCATTAGCGCCTCGAAATCGTCGTCGGAATGGAGCGCGTTGTTAAGGTTGGAACCCCTGCGCCACTTCTTCAGAAAGCTGTAGGGATCGGGAAAGTTGCCAATCCATGTGGAGGAGCCTATGTGGTAGCCGTCGAGCCGCAGCGAGTCGAAATACTCGCCAAAGGGAACCACCTCCATCCGCGAGAAAACGCCCAGGTGTTCTTCCCAGGCATTCGCCATGAGGCTGGATATACGGGCCGCCTCGAACGACGGTGTTATGCGGAACACAAGTTCGGGCATACCCACGCCGCCGGGAAACCCGGCCTGGGCCAGAAGCCTTGCCGCCTCCGCAGTATCGATGTCGTTGGATCCGATCCCGGCAATCCTGGGGTAGCCTGGCAGGGGGTTGGTCAGCGTCCTGGCGGGGTTGAAATGCCTGGAGCGTATCTCGTCCCAGGGCAGGACCAGCGCAAGGGCGCGGCGGACACGGTAGTCGCCCAGGGGCTCTTCCTGCGCCCGAATAAAATAGAAATGCGTGCCGAACAGGGTATGCACCCGAATGCCGCTTCTGTCGGTCAGCGTGTTAAGGTTCACCCCGCCGGAAATCCACCTGGCCTCGCCGGAATTCCACAGGTCGCTTGCCTCGTCGTCGGTTACGAACCTAATCGTAATCCTGTTAAGGGAAACCGCCTGGGCATCCCAATAGTAATCGTTTCGAACAAGGATTATCCTGTCCTCGTCCATCTCGCTTATGCGGAAAGGGCCGTTGGAAATGGGCGGCGAAAGCGACCAGTCCTCCACGTCCACCATGGAATGGTGAATCGGGCTGAACGAGTGATGGCACAGCATGGACGGGAAAAAAGCGGCGGGGGAATTCAGCCTGACAATCAGCGTCCTTGGCCCGGCGGCGACAACGGCAACGCCGTCCGAGTTAGGTACCGCGCCGGTGCGGTAATCCCTGGCACCTTCGATAATGTCGAAGAGGCTGGAGTAAGGGGCCTCGCGCTGCGGCGACAGAAGCGAAAGCCACGATCGGCGAAAATCCTCCGCCGTTATGGGGTCCCCGTTCCAGAACCTGGCGTTCTGCCTTATCGTAAAGGTCCACTGCCTGCCGTCCTGGGAAACCGTCCATCTTTCCGCCAGCGCGGGAACGGGAGCCATGGTAACGGGGTTGTGCGAGAAAAGCCCCTCATAAATCGCCGTGAATAGCTGCGCCTCGCTTGCCATAAGCGACTGGCGAAAATCAAGCTGGACCCTGCTTCTGGAAAACGCCACGGTAAGCTCGTCGCGAACCTCCGCCCTGGGCCGGCCACGGGTAAACACCCTGGCCTCTGGCGCGGCAATTGGCAACGGCACATACGGCGGCTCTGCCTCTATGGATGCGCAACCCTGAAAAGCGAAAAGAAAAAGGACGAGACATGCAACACCAAATACTTTCATAGGCCCTCCCAGGCCCTTCAAACGTCTGCCGCTCTCGTTTCGGCAGAATTTCCAAGCCGCTTCATCTGCTCCGCCTCTTCCTTGGCCGCATTGTATTCGTGCTGGATCTGATTCGCCTTGACTATGCAGTTTTTGATGGAGGACAACTCGGGCTTTATGCCCTTTATTCTGTCGCGCGATTCCTTTGCGGTGGCCTTAAAGTAATCGTCAAGGGCGGTCAGTATTCGATAGAAATTCTGAATGTCCCTTATGGCCCGTTCCAGGTAGCCCAGTATTTGGTCTTCCGGCATGGCCCTAAGTTTGGTTATAAGCGGCCCCTGCCCGCCAATCCCGGAAAAGATTTTTATCTTCCTGTCCAGCTCGGCGCGAAACTGGCCCAGATTAAGGTATTCCTTTGTCTGGGTCGCCTTTACCGGATCGACGAACACCAGCTCGTAAATCACCGCCTCTGGCTCGGAATTCATCATCGAACGGATAAGTTGCTTTATCTTTGTCCAGATGCTCTTTTTCTCGTTTGTCAGGGTCATCTCGTTTTCGTCGATTTTCTGCGCCACTTCGGACAGTACCGACGTGGACAGACCCAAGGCCCGTATCCCGTCTAACAATATGCCCTTGTAATCCACCTTGGGCTTCGCGGACTTGGCGCTTGCAGCCGTAACCCTAAGCGACTTAAGCACCGCCTCTTTCAGGGGGCGACCCTCTGCGGAGTAGTCCTCGTGGATTACTTCCTCTATGAATTCCTGGTAAAGCGGCGCACCAGGTGCCGACGCGGAGATTTTCTTCTTAATGTTCGGGACGGTTGCGTCCGCCGCCGTTGTCCCCCTAATGGCACCCCTGACGGCAAGCTTGTAGTTTTCCTTGTGGTAAATGGTAAGCTCCCGCAGAATCCCCATGACCGACACGGTGCATTTGGAAAGCCTGGTAAGGCCCTCCCCTATGACGCTTAGGGTAAGTTGATCCCCAGCCTTGGAATTCAGGGTGATTTCGGCTACGGCCTTGGTGTTGGGGGATTTTGAATCTGGCGTTAGGCTTACCCAGTCTATGTAGCGGATAAGGCCGGCGATCTTACGTATTCGCCCAAGATTCAGGTAATCCACGCTGAACTGGTAGAAATTGACCAGAAAGTCGAGCTGGCTGTCAAAGCTGGCCAGCCTTATCGATATTTGATCCCGTCGTCTTGCCTCGTTAAGGGGCCCAGACTCGGGAACTTCCAACTCGGTAATCTTGCTTTCCTGCTTGTAAGGATCCTCGTTTATGAGCTTTTTCTTGATGTATATGCCATAGAGGACCGAAAACGATATCTGAAAAAGACGGAGTTCATCCTTAAGCCTGGGAATTTCGGTTTTCTCTAGCCAGTCTTTTCTTTCGACAAGTGCTTTGGAGAGAACCTCGACGTAACTGGGAGCTGCGGTATCGGCCATTTCCTTAAGTATACAAGAAAACGGAAAAACAAGCAAATGCCCCAGGCGCGGAAAAATTCGATCGAAAATGGCTGGAATTAGCAAGCAAAACGCAAATTTGCGCCATTAGATAAGGCATGAAGACATATTTTTCCGTCATTATCTTGTGTGCATTGTTTTTTTCGGTTTCCTGTGAGGGAATTCTGCCCGCAAATGGTTCCAGGTATACTCCCAAGTTGCCGGATTTGCCCCATGCCTGGAAATCCCTGCTGGGCAATCCGCATTGGCAGATAGAATGGTTCGATGTGGAAGGGCGAAAGCGGACAGCGATACTGTCCGGGGGAGATTCCCTGGAGATTTTCCTGCCCGGAACCCTGGCGAGCCCCGTCTTTGCCCTGCCTTTCTGGCCCGAAAAAGATATCGTCCCCGGCGTTTTCAGACCCGCTGGGGCGATTTTCCCCTTTGATGTTTCCGACGGCAGGCTTGCCCTAAGCTGGCAGGGTGGCGTGGACGCGGTTTTTTTCATGGAACTTGCCCGCGCGGCCAACGGCGGTCTTTCCCCGAGCGGAAGCGCCGCCCTGCGCCTGCCCTGGAACTTCAACTGGCCCCGTTTCCGCCGACTTTTCGATGACCCGACGCTGAACGACCAGGTCCGCGCCGACCCCTGGCTTGCCGACTGGCCCGACATCGCGGAAAGAACCCTGCGATCTGGCTTTGACAGACGTCGCCTTGTCCCCGAAACCAGAACCGACCTGGAACTTCCCCTTGCCCAAGGCCCCTGGATTGGCGCATCGCCCTTTGCCGCCCCACTGGTTTTCGAGGCGGGGCCTGTCTTTCCTGTCAGGGCGGCGACTTCGGCAGACACATGGGTTTCCGCCGGGGGTGTGCTGCGCGCCAATTTGGCATCGTGGGTGTGGAGGGAATTCGCTGTGGGATCGCTCTAGTAGACAGAACGGACCTTATGTCCGGTTCGCCGCTGGTGCGTGTGGGCGTGCCAGTGGCTGGGCTTTCCCCAGGGTAATATCGCGCGTCGCGCGATGAAATAAAGTTTCGACTGTCGCGGGCAGCATCCCGCGGTACACGTGCTTTTCGAGGAGGCATAGATGATGAAGAAGTTGATTGCGATCTTGGCGGTCTCCGCCATGGTGACGACGGCGGTGTTCGCTCAGGCTACATTAAGCGGGACCATTGAAACCAGGTTCAACCTGTTCCGGGGGAACTTCAACGATGATTACGGCCACACACTGGGCGGATCCATAGGCACGGCGCATATCCAATTTGCTGGGTCGAACGCCGACGGCACCTTGGGGGCCGTGTTCCGCTTTAGGAACCAGGACGCTTTCGGGTACTCGACCGGTTCGGATGGCGGGGCCAGGTTCCACAGGGCGTTCGTATGGTGGCGGCCCGTCGACATGTTCCGACTATTGGTTGGCGTGGACCCGGACGGAATGTTCGACACGACGCAGATCGCCGGCTGGGCCTTCCACCAGGGGAACAACGACTATATGTTCAACCATGCCTGGGGTTTCTGGCGGGACGTGTTCCCTGGGAACTGGGATCATTTCGGCATGGCTTTCTCCTTTTTCAACATAGTGGACGGATTAAACGTCAACCTGGTTCTTCCCACCGGTCGCACGGGCACCGATGGTCACAGAACCGAGTGGATAACGAGACAGGTCACGATCGAGCAGATTCTGGCCGGATTCAGGTTTCACAGCACATTCGCGGTTCCTGGCATGGGACTCCTGCAGTTTACGTACAACGCCCCTGGTGGCCATGTCTGGAATAGGGCCCCGACAACGTGGGAGGACGCGCCGGACTTTGGTCAGCTAGGTTTGTCGTTCCTGCTTAACGGGCTTGATTTCGGGGATTTCCTGATTGGCGGTGCCGTGGTGATTCCCAGGGACGACGACGACCTGGGCCTCCATGTGGGCGCGGCGGTTACCGTTCCCGGCATAGCCGATCTTTTCGAGCTTAGGGCCCGTGTCGGTGTGGAGGTTCCAATTGGTGACAGTAATACCTGGTTCGGCCCCGGCGGTAGTTTCGCCCGCGGCCGCATCGTCGGCAACATAATGCCCGTAGTACCTTTGGGCCCTGGTTCGCTTATGTTCGACCTTGGTATGACAGCCGCGTTTCCCGCGACCGGCGAAGACTTCGATGCCGAGGATCACCTGGGCTGGTTCGTGGGGCCTGTCTACAGGATCCCCGTGGCATCGGGAGCGGTTAATATTGGCGTACATCTCCGTAGCGGCGTCCCCGCCTCTCCGGGCGCTAACCAGCATTATCTTGTCAGGAACAACGATATCACCTTCAACATTCCCATATCGCTCACATTCTCCTTCTAATTTGAGCTGAGCGGTACGTTTGGGTTTGTCGGTTCCCACCCATCTTGGGCGGGGCGACAAACCCAGGGAATGAAGGCTTCGGCTGCTGCGGGCAGCATCCCGCAAAATCGAGCGCTTTTCTTTTAGGGAGGCATACACAAGTGAAATTAAACAGAATGATAATAGGAAGTGCCGTTGCCGCCGCGTTGGTGGTGGCATCCGTGCTTGTATTGACGGGATGCGGCCCAAGCCCATGGGAGATCCCCGCCCTTGGAGGCCGCCCCGGCGGCGATCCACCGGCACCGCCACCGCCGCAACCAGATTGGCCGGATCCCGAGCTGGTACTGCCCTTCGATCCAGGACCCCAAAACCCGGACGCCGTTTGGACCATGGTAGATTGTGATGTTACCCAGGGTCTTACCGTTGGGGTAATTCCAGTTACCACTCCGATGGATCCACAGGCACTGGGACAATGGCTTCAGATTTCCGGCGCTGCTAATGGATCGACACATGTCGTGGAGAATGAGGATTTTATGGTTGGAGGCTTGTTCCTCCGCCGAGTCAGGGGGGGGTATGATTGGCATACCTTCGACATTCGAACTACTGCCCAGAATAACCTCGTAAATTTCGAAGAAGATACCGATCATGTTATCACGGTTTGGGGACATGCACCAGCAGGCGCGGTACTCAGATTTGGTATGGCAGATTCCCCGCATACCAGATGGCCTGGCGAAACTACGGCCGGAGACAATGGGCTGTTCATGCTCAGGCGTCTCTTTACATGGGACGATATTACGCTTGCGAGTCAGAATCGCATAAGGTTCCTCATGGATGGCGATGACTCAAGGACGTTCGAGATCTTCAACATCAGCGTGGTTCCTTTTGCGGAGGTAGGTGAGGATGCTGCCGCATGGCAGGACGTGATCGATTCCCCCTTCATAGGGGCCAGAACCGCAGACCTAACCGCCACTGCCGACGGGATTTTAGTGTCCGGGCGTGGTACGGGCGAGCATGCTCACAATCATGGTTTGACCATTGACATTGTGGGACTCCGCGCTTTGGCAGATGTCACTCCCGCTCCCGCTATTGAAATCACCGGGACTGCAACCGCTGCCTCAGGACGCATGGAAATGCAGGGCGTAGGTGCGGGTGCCGATATCACCAGCGGCGCTTTCACCATAACGATTGGTGGCGGAGCTGCGGTTAATGTGCCAGGCTGGCTAAGTCCCTCCTTCCCAGTTATAGGTACTGGCCCAGGGCAACATTTTAACTACACCATTACCGGCATAACGATAGGCGGCATATGCATAAAGGAACTGCTTGATGGTGAGCCTGGGGATCCTGATGTTGCTCCTCATTTGAGGCTGCCAGGCACCCCCGGAAACCTGGATGCGGTTCGTGCCGCCAATGTTGACGATATAGCCTGGGATATGCAGGAGCTTGATGCTGCGGCGCTGACGGCTCATTTTGCCGGCCTGAACAACAGGATGCAGAACTTTAACCATGATGTTGGTAGCGGTCAAACCATTGTAATCTCTACCAACGCTGGCCAAGGCCCAGGCGGATATACGGGCACACATGATTCCATGAATTGGGGATGGTCGGCGCTGACGCTCACACGCCCGGCCATGGATCTTGGTATAAACTATGTACTGCACATTACCGGCAGGATTGGAAACAACGGTGTCGCGGTAGGTACAGGGATAGGCACCCTGGGCATTAGATTCGCTGCCGACACCCCAGCATCATGGGTTGGTGAATTAATCGGGACGGGAGCCCAGTTTACCGTTTACCGGGAACTTACGGCAGCACAGGCAGCCGGCCTCCTGGAGATACGCTGGAACCTGGATGGTCTTAACCCACTTCCCGCAACTTTTGCCATTAGCATTGACGACATGGTAATCGTGAGAGGGGTTGCGGCGGCATACGAACTTGCCCGTGCGGAACTGCAAGCAGTAATAAACACCGCCAACATGCGTGTTGAGGTCCTAAATACCCCCGAAACATGGGGACCGTTCGCGGCGGCTCTTGCAGCGGCACAAACTGCGTTGACTTACACTGTTGTCCCAGACATTGATGCCGCACGTGAGGGTTTAGAGGAAGCTATGGAGGATTTGGAGCTGGTTCCGACCAGCGCGGTGTGGCAAAATGTGATAACTTCCGTCATGGCAACTGGGGGAGGACATGGTGGTCACCCAGTGACTACTTCTGCTTCAGGAATAACGGTTCATGGCAGAGCTGCGAATCACGCAGGCATTGGATTGAACGTTGCTGCCATGAGAGCTCTCTCAACCGAAACTAATCCAGATATTGTGATCACCGGTGTGATACAAGGTGAAGGAAACTTTGAGGTATTGAGAGACGGCGGGAACTGGGGAGCCAACGCTGGAAACACCACTGGGGTTACTATCCTTGGTACAACAGATTTCGCAACAGGGACGGCTCACAGGTTAATTACCAATCCAGGTAATTCCCATTTTACCGTCACCGAGATAATGGTGGGCGGCGTATCCATACTGGAACTGCTTGACAATGGTGGTGACAATGATAACGGCAACAGTGTTGCTGCATGGCAGGAGGTGTTGAGTACCGTCTTAGATGCTTCGAGCACCCATGCTGGTGGCACGACGCAGGTGGCTGCCACTGCCAACGGAATAGCTGTTACCAACCGGAATGCGAACCACTGGGGTATCGGCATTGATGTGCCTGCGCTTCGAGCGCTTAATACAGCAAATGGTGAAATCATCATTAGCGGCACTGCCACTATGCAGAACAGAATGCAGCTTGATGGTGTTAATGCAGTGGCACTGGAGCCCGCGACACCAGGTTCTCAGTGGGATCCGCCAAACCCAATCCATTCTGGTGGTATACCAGAGGCTGGCGGTTCCTTTACGATAACAATACCTACTACTGCTCTTCCTGTAACTAGGAGTGCCGCAGAACCTTGGACTTGGTCGACGGGAGATGCAATCGGGGTACAAAGGCTAACCCATAACAGGTTTAGCGGACCCGAGGGGATTGCTGACTTCACCATTACTGGCATCACTGTGGGTGGAGTAAGCATACTGGAGCTGCTTGGCAACTGAGTAGGGGCGACGCGGGATGCCAGGCACCCAAATCGCCTAACGCTACTGGCAGGCAGCATGTGCTACCAATAGCATGGGCCGCTGGATTTTACCTGGCAATCAGTTTTGGGAAGCCTGGTTAAGACCTTGGGGTTTTAGCCAGGCTTCATCACAAGTTTCTTGATTTTGGCCCCCCGAAAACGGGGGGCTTTTTGTATACCAGGGTGTTTCCCTAGGGCAATTGATTGCCCCGTGCGCCTTACCAGACTAGCCCTTCGGATGCTAGAACGTTATGCGACATAAAATCTGAACTGGTTCGTGGTTTTATGAATTTCAACGCATGGCTATGCCTTGTTGGCAAAGTATAGGAAGGAGAAAAAAAATGACAAAGAAATTGCAGTTTGGAATGCTGGCGGCGGTGCTGGCATTCAGCATGACGGTTATAGGGTGCGCCGTCGGCGGGCCGGAAGTCGGCGGGACGGAAAGTGTTTTTGATTTTCAGGCATGGATGGTGGCTCACAATGCGCAGCATCCGCGTCCTGACGCGGGCGGCCTGCCTCTGCCCGCCAATACAGATGCTGAGGCAAACCCGTCGCATTTGGGCGGACAAAGGAACCACGGTCAGTGGCCTTTCTGGAGCACGGGAAATCAAGATATCGTGATTGAGGGTCCTGTTGACGGGCGTAACACTTTTCAAATGGCAGTTCCGGGCTCGATGACAGGCGGTGCAACAGGCTATGGCCAGCATGGCGTGAGCTTCCGCCTTTCAGGTACGAGCAGCTTGAACGCACAAGTCGGCGACACCATTCGGATAGCGGGGTATATGCGGGGAACCATAACCGCAGGCCACGCATTGGGACCGGGTGTGGGCCTTCGCCATTACGGCGCGAACAGCCCTTGGGACAATTTCCATTCGGTTCGTTGGGTTACGGGGCTGTCCAACCATCCCTTTGAGATTTATTGGGTTCTCACGCAGCGAGAGTTTGAATCTATCCCTGGCTGGGCGGGCGGCAATCCGACATTGACGGTTGTAAGAGAGCCGAGCCAAGGCGGGGTTGTCATGATTATCCAGCGTTTTGAAGTGACGAGGATAATATCCCCAAATGACCCGCCTGGGGTGCGTCAATCCCCGGCGGAAAGATAACTCGCGGCGCGGAGTGTCAGCCAGGTTTCATCACAAGTTTCTTGATTTTGGCCCCCCGAAAACGGGGGCTTTTTTGTGTACCAGGGTGTTTCCCTAGGATAGTCGATTGCCCAGTGCGCCTTACCGGACTAGCCCTTCGGGTCGCCCCACCCCAGAGATTTTCCCACGGACGGTCAATCGTCCCGCACGTCTTACCAGGCTAGCCCTCGGCTTGGGGGTGTGGCCCAGCCCGTACTTGGCGCGTTGCGCTAGGTACGGGCCTTTTTTGACCAAGCTTCCTTCCCCAAGGGGATCGGGGACCCGCTTGCCTACGCGCCCACGCTCAAACCAGCGATGGTTTCCATGCCAACGCCTGTGATTTCATGGATAAGCTCGTGTGACAAGCCTTTTGCCAAGGCATTTCGGGCGTTGTCCAGCGCATTCTTTTCCGCGCCCATCTCCTCGCCCTTCTCCAAGGCAAAGGCAAGCTCGCTACGACGGTCGCGCTCCGCCTTCTCCAAAAGCTCGTATACCTCTCGCGCCTCGTCGTCCTGAATCACGAAAGACTGCCGCGCGTCCGCATGCGCTATCGATACGTCCATGTTCTTTACCTCCTCGATCAGCTCGGGGGAACTCAGCCTGTCAAACCACGCAAGCCACCGATGCAGGGGATTCCCCGCGAAATCCTTCACCCCTTGCTTCCTCCATTTTACCATATTCACGAAGTGGATTTCCATCGCGCTGGTCAGTTCCACAGTGGGATCCGATGTTTCGCGAAGACGAAACCGGGTGTGAACGCCGCCGCCACTGGGAAAGTCGTAATCCACGATGTTTATCGCGATTGCGTCGGGAAGTTCCCTGTAATCCTTCCCCTGCTTCAGGACCTCGGCGTACAGCTTGCTCCAGTAGAACAGGCTGCGCCGATCCATGTTTTTCTTGTCCTCGATCTGTACCTCGATATTCACCCTGGTTTTGTCCGTGAGTATCGCCGTAACGTCCAGCGTGCAGGACTTGCCCTTCAGCAAATCCTTTATGAACGTCTTCTTCTCGATGATCTTGAGAGACCTTATGGGTTTTCTTCCCGATGGTGCGAGCACCGCGTTCAGGAAGCCGATAAGTTGTGGCTCGCTGCCCTTTTCTCCCATGGTCTTGTAGAACAGGAAGTCGTTCAGCGGGTTGAGCCTTCGCGAAGGCTCGTTCTTCTCGTTTGTGTTCATACCCTTACTTATGGCGCGAATTCGCGTCTTGCTTGTGTTTCGGCGGAATTTCTTGCCCGTTTCGTAAAGTTTTTTCACCAGAGACTAAAGCATTTTGCGAATTCGCACCTTAAGTGTAGGTAGAGGCACGTTAGTGCCACGCGATTGACGGTCGCACGACCCGATAGTATATTTAGCGTCACAGGAGAGTGAAACATGGTAGCAACACAGGCTACGGATCAAAGCCCCGCGACTCCCCAGGAAATCTGGGCGACCTTGGACAGGACGGCGAAAATGCAGGAGGAAAGCAAGGCGGAGGCCGTAAGATGGCGCAAGGAAGCCGAGAAACAGTGGGCGGAAAGCAAAGAACGATGGGCGAAGATAGAAGAACTTTGGGCGAAAAACGAGGAACGGTGGAACAAGACCGATGAACGGATCAAGAACGCCAACGAGAAAATAGGTGGTCTGGACAATAGCCTGGGAGAAATCGTCGAGCACCTTGTCACCCCAGGAATAGAGGAGCGTTTCGCAGAATTGGGAATACGTTTCGACAGGATAAACTCAAATGTTCGTATAAAAGAAAATGGCCAGCGTCTAGCTGAAGTTGACCTGCTTCTTGAAAGTGCGGAAGACATCCTGGCGGTGGAGATCAAGTCAAAGGTCAGCTCCAGGGACGTGGAGAAGCACGAGGCGCGGCTGAAAAAACTACGTGGCTATTACGACCGTCTCGGCGACCGCCGCAGGATTCTTGGCGCGATGGCTGGAGCGATATTCGGCCCTCTGGAAAGGGACGCCGCCCTTGAAGCTGGGTTCTACGTTATGGTGCAAAGCGGCGACACCATGAGCATGAGCGTTCCCCAGGGGTTTGCCCCAAGGGAGTGGTAACGCATCCCTGGGGTTTAGCCAGGCCTTATCAGAAAGCGATTGCTCTAGTGAGGCCTGCCAACACACTCCCGTTACGCGGCAAAGAAATCCTTTAATATGCCCATGGCCGCTTCGGCATTTTTTGCCCCGATTGTGCCCATCAGCTTAAAAAGACAATAGAGCGATGTACTGTCAAAAAGCATGGGGTTCTCTTTTTGTCCCGTTTTGGTGAACTCCACTTTGCCATACATTATGTACCTGACAACGGCCTCGCGGAACTCCTCGACAAACCTAAGGGCGCAAAAAAGCGAAAGTATTTCCGGTTTGGAACCATAGGTATAGTCGATATACAGCTCCACCCCTTCGGGAACCTTTTCGGCCAGGTCGGTTATAAGCTTGTTGTAGGTCTGCTTGGTGGCCTTGAATTCCATGTCAACGGTATCATAGCTCAGGGTAGCCCCGATTTCCGCATTGATGGCTTCAAGCTCGTCCATAAAGCTTTTTTTGTTCCGTTCACATTCGCTGTTTTCGCTGGTAGTCATGATATATATGACCTTTACCCGTTCGCCCTTTTTGAGCGTCTTTGCCAAAACACCGTTGATAGGACAGCGAACCGGTTTCCCATATTCAATGGCCTTGTCTCCATCCACGGGGTACGTTATCGCCTCGACCCTATCGGGGTTCATCATGGGCACCGTAACAACTACGACTTTGTTAGTCTGCATTTTCTGCCTCCTAACATACTATAGGCCCATTTTTTTCAAGGCTTAACATTTTCAAAGCAATTTTTTATTGGCGGGGGCAAGCCCCCGCTCCTGTTCGTTAATAATTTTCCGCCCGCACCTGGAAGTACGCTTTGGGGTGTTTACAGACAGGGCAAAGATCCGGGGCCTTCTTGCCCGCGGCTATATGCCCACAGTTGTTGCAGTGCCAAGCCTGATCCGTGTCGCGGCAGAATACCTTGTCGCCCTCGATGTTGGCAAGCAGCTTGCGGTAACGCTCCTCGTGTTCCTTTTCGATCTGGCCTACGGCCTGGAACAGCGCGGCGATGTCGTTAAAGCCTTCCGCCTTCGCCGTTTCCGCGAAGCCCTTGTACATGCAGGTCCATTCCTCGTTTTCGCCCTTGGCGGCATCCATAAGGTTCGTTTTGGTATCGGGCACGTCTTTGTCGTGCAGAAGCTTGAACCAAATTTTCGCGTGTTCCTTCTCGTTAAGGGCCGTTTCCCGGAAAAAAGCCCCAATCTGCACAAATCCCTCTTTTTCCGCTTTGGAGGCATAGTACTGGTACTTGGTGTGCGCCTGAGACTCCCCAGCGAAAGCCGTCATCAGGTTCTGTTCCGTCTTTGACCCTTTCAGTTCAGCCATGATTTTCTCCTTATGTTTTAGCTATAACCATTATGTTCGCGGGCAATAGCCGCTGTCAAGTTTTTTACCCTTCGCGTCTGCGGTGTGCTGGCATATTTTATGGGTATTTTTGTAATTCCAGTATTGTGGCGGCATTGGGCTGAAACCGTCACCTCTGGCTCGAAAAATAATTTGTTACATACTAGCAAAATCCCTTCTTTAAAGTTATAATTATCAAAGGAGTCATTATGAACGATACTGGTTTGTCCGCTGAAAATAAGCCCAAAAAGAGGAAAATACCACTTTCTTGGGTTTGGGTGGCGTCTTTGGCGTTGCTAAGTGCGATTTTTGCCTTTGCTTCCGTTCCGGGGGTGATTGCACAGGTTCGGGACGGCGGAACGGTAACTTCTAGCCAAGCCGAGAATATCCAAAGAAACCGTAGGTATGCGGCGATTCTCCAGCAAGTGTTTGACTTCATACAGCGGAATTACGTGGAGGAAGTGGATTCCAGGGTGATTTTCGAAGGGGCCATGACCGGCATCTTCGAGGCGCTGGGGGATCCCTACTCGGCTTTCCTTCCCGAATCGGAAATGAGGGGGCTGAACGATACCACCCAGGGTACCTTCGGCGGGGTGGGGTTGTTTATCTCCCAGCCCAGGCGGTCGGGTCCCGCCTACGTCGAGGTTTCGTCGCCCATCGAAGGCACACCAGGCTGGCGGGCCGGGATTAACCCCGGCGATCTGATTATCGCGATAGACGGCGAGCCAACCGACAGGCTGACGATGGACGAGGTCCTGGGCCGCCTAAGGGGACACCCAGGGACGGATGTCAACCTTATGATACGGCGAGGGGAACGGTTGGAGTTCCCCGTAACGCTTACACGCGCCATAATCGAGGTTCCCACGGCCAGACATGCCATGATCGGCGACATTGGCTACCTTAGGCTGACTTCCTTTACCCCCATGACGGCAAACCGCGCTGCCGAGGCAATCGCCTATTTCAGGGCGAACAACTATCAGGGGCTGATTCTTGACCTGCGAAACAACTTCGGCGGGCTTTTGAACGCGGCGATTGACGTTGCCAGCCTGTTCCTGGACGGCGGGGTCGTGGTAAGGACCAGATCGCGCATTCCGACCGAAAACCAGGTGTTTATGACCAGGCGACCCGCGATAGTCAGCCAGGATATCCCTATTATAGTGCTTATCAACGGGAGTTCCGCCTCTGCGTCGGAAATCGTCGCAGGGGCGTTGAAGGACCGCGGCAGGGCCTTTCTTGTCGGGGAAACGACCTTCGGCAAGGGTTCGGTGCAGCAGGTCTATCCGCTGGGCAATGCGGGCTTTAGGCTTACGACCGCCCGCTATGTTACGCCCAACAACGCGGTCATAGACGGGATAGGCATACCGCCAGACCGCATGGTTAGGCCCCCCGATTTCTCCGCGGTTGATGCCGAACAGCTCAACAGGCTTATCAACGACAACGTGATACCTAACTTTGTCAGGAATAACTCCAGCCCAAGCGCAGCCCAGGTGGACAGTTTCGCCAGATCCATGGAGGTGGAGTACGGTATCGAAATCGGCCTGATTAGACGGCTTATCCGCAACGAACAAAACCGCATGGCAATGGCTCCGGTTTTCGATCTTGAGTACGATGTGCAGCTTATCGAGGCGGTGAATATTCTGTTGAGCGGCAATTTCCAGTATCTGCTGGACACGGCCAAGACACTCCAAGCTTTGCAGGAAGAGCTTTTGAGCCAAAGGGAGGAGGACGCGGCCGCATCGTAACGCCGCTTCCTGGGTTATGAAGCAGTTCGTTCTTGGCGACGAGCCAGACGGGAAAGGCCGGATAGAGCTAAGGGACGGCGATTACCGGTACCTTGTACGAGTGCGCCGTCTTGCGCCTGGGGAATACTTTCCCGCCCTGCTTCCCGATGGCTCAAAGGTAAGGGTGCGGGTGTGCTCGGTTGACAACTTCGTGCTTGTGGGCGAGGTTGACGGTCTTGCCGCCCAAGAGGTGTCCGCGAAAAACGCAGGGGCGGCAATTCTGCCGCCCATTATCCTGTTTCAGGCAATTCCTAAAGGGGAAAAAATGGACATAGTCGTCAGGCAGGCCGCCGAGGGTGGCATTGCCGAGCTTGTCCCTTTTGAATCGGATTTCTCCGATGTTAAAATAAGTGGTAATGCACGTAATTGCGGGAACAAATTTTCCCGTTGGGAGCGTATAATAAGAGAGGCAAGGCAGCAAAGCGGTTCGACGGTCGCGACGGAAATCCACCAGCCAATGACCTGCGACGGGCTTTTTGATTACTGGGAAAGGATCAGGGCGGAACGTCCTGGCACAATAGGTCTCTTGTTTCATCACTTACCTGTCGAAGATATGTGTATCGAAAATGCAAGCTTGCACGGGTACCTTAGCGCGGACCCGAAGGCGGTTGTGCTGGCCATAGGGCCTGAGGGGGGGTTCTCCCCTGCCGAAGTGGGGAGGTTTTTGGTCGCCGGCTTTCGTCCCTTCACCATAGGGGACACTGTCCTGCGCACGGAAACGGCCGCCCTGTATGCGCAGGCGGCCATACGGATACTTTTATTGGAGAGGGATTCGTGGAAAATGAAATAATGTCGGAAATAGCGACAGGTGAAACAACACCAGAGTCGCAAGACGAGACGGCACCAAGGCGTGAACGGATAAGGCTGCTTAAGGTACCCATCGATATAGTCGAACCGAAAGACCTGGAGCTTTTGGTGTTCAAGTTGGTAAACGAGCAAAGGGATTATAGCATTGTCCTGCTTTCGGTTTGGGATCTTCTACGGGCCAGGCGCAACGCCGAGTATCGGGAATACGTGAACCAGGCGGTGCTGGTTATCCCCATTTCTAAAAGCATCGTTACGGGGGCAAGGTTTCTGCTAAAGAAGCGACCTGTGCGCTACATGCCTTTCGACTTTATCATAAGGTGCCTGTCCGTGCTTGAGCAACACGAGTTTTCCTGCTACTTGCTGGGCGGCAAAAAGCGTGTCCTGCTGAAAATAGAGAAAAACGTTGCCTCGACTTTTCCAGGGCTTCGCATAGTGGGGCGGTATCACGGCTCGTTCAAGCGGCAGGAGGAGCCGGCCATTATCTCGGCAATCCGTAAGTCATCACCTTCCCTGCTTCTGGTTGGCAAAGGGGTACGGGGCGGGGAGTTCTGGATTACCAGAAACACCGGGTCGCTGGGAAACGGGCTAAAGCTTTGGTGCAGCGACCTGTTCGACGTTCTTGCCGGACGTAAATGGCGACCGCCACGAAAAATCTTTCATCTTGGGCTTGAATGGATAGGCTATTGCCTGCGATGCCCCGCCAAGTTCCTGCGGTTTTTCCCTTTTATGTATTACAAGCTCCTGCTCTTGCTGTATAAAATATCCGGCAAGGGCAAAAAAGTGTAAGGAAGGTCGAATATTCGTATTCAAACGTAAATCGCGCTCTTTTTTGCTGTAATTTTTGTTGACTTTGCGTGGAAGCTATACTAGAATTGGTATATCCAGTTTGGAAGGGTTGCCCCCAAGTCTTGGTTCCATTTTGTTCGATTGAGGGCGACAGGTTTTATCATGTCTCTTGGACTTAAGCGATGCAGTATTTTGATACTCATGCCCATTTAGGG
>JGI24694J35173_10001676_pt1 | contig 19430 bp, 20 predicted proteins | sample TergutCo191P1_FD_35173 | JGI IMG/M metagenome (IMG submission 35173) | reverse complement strand
GGATTTTCTGGCTGAATTCTGGGCAAACGACTAATTAAAAGGAGAATCAAATGAAACCATTTGTAATTTTTGCAGTGTTTCTGATTGCTGTTGTCGGTATGGTGTATGCCCAGGATGAAGTCGGTGCTGCCGATCCTTCCAGGATTGGGGTCGTTGTTGGCCAGCAGGAACTGGTGGAAATGTCGCTCGATAGGTTCGAACTTGAAGGAACCTGGTATTCCACTATATCGTCCGATGCGGGCTTTAGCATTTCGAGGCTGTTCCGTGGCAGCCCTGCGGCCAAAGAGCCAATCCCTGGGGAAGAGGACATTCAGGATGATAACGTCCTGGGTGTCAGGGTGGATTTCCTTCGCCGCGGCTACCATAGCTTCACGGTTCGTCCCGTCCGCCCCATTCCTGTCGAGGGAGTCGCCAAGACTGTCTCTGTATGGGTTGCCGGACGGAATTCCAACCACGAGCTTAGGCTTCTGGTACGGGACATACGTGGAAGGGTTCATTCCCTCCATATGGGCAACCTTAATTTCCAGGGCTGGAGACAGCTTACGGCGTCTATTCCCCCGCAGTCATTTGACGGTAGAAGCGGCGTTGTCCAGCGGACTCTGCGCCAAAGCCAGCGGATGGGTATAGAAGTCGTGGGTTTCCGTGTCTATACCGATCCCCTGGAGTCTTACGGTTCCTATTACATCTACTTTGACGATCTTAGGGCTGTGTCGGACGTGTTTGCCATGGAAAGAGATCCGGACGACATGATCGACGGCTGGTAAAAAACGAACGCGCTTAGCAATTAGTTAATACGGGCAGACGGCAAGGGGTACCTTGCCGTCTGCTTTTTTGTCTGCTATTTTTTTGTATGCCCCGCATTATCGGAACAAAACACGAGACAAGCCTTCACCGGGCGCTAAAATCCAGTTACGCAGGGTATGGTGGGCAGACGGAGGTGGAGTTTGCTGGTTTTGTGGCCGACGGAATAAACGCCCAGGGTGAGTGTTTCGAGATACAGACCGGCCACTTTGGGTCATTCATGAACAAGGCAAAAAAACTTGCCTCACTGGGCAGCCTTAAGGTCGTCTACCCGGTGGTGGTTGCCAAATACCTGGAGGTTTTTGATGCCGAAGGCAGGCAACTGTGCCGGAAAAAAAGCACCCGAGTGGGAAGCATCTGGGACATCCTAGGCGAGCTGGTTTACGCTCCGGAACTGCCCCTTGTCCAGGGTCTTGAGATTGAGCTTGCCTTGGTGGACGTGGCCGAGCAGCGTATACACGACGGCAAAGGCTCGTGGCGGCGCAAGGGCGTGAGCATCGGGGATCGCCGCCTGCTTGACCTGCATGACAAGATATGCCTTAAAACCCCTGCCGATTACCTCCGTTTTGTCCCTTTTTCCAAAAGCGAGGATTTTACTTCGGAAACATTTGGGAAAAAGGCGAGAATCCGTGTCGGTCTGGCAAGAAAATCCCTGTACGTGCTGGCAAAACTTGGCATAGTGGAAAAAACTGGGAAAAAGGGCAACATGCTTGTGTATCGCTTGCTTATAGGCCCCAGGACAAGAAAATGGAAAAAACCGCCAGCAAAAAAGTAGTTGTTGNACATACCTAACGGACACCTACACAGATATATAGTGGATCCCGTGTTTTTTCGAGACAAAGTTTTTTTTTCCGGAATTCCCCTCTTGACCGTGCCGAAAATATAAGGTATTCATATATTAACTGGGATTTGTTGGGGAAATCTGGGAAAAGTTGGGGCGTATGCTAAGCGGTGAATTTGCTGTAACGCTTGACGACATGGGTAGGATAAGCCTTCCACGCCGTTTGCGTGACATAGTTGAGAAAAGCAAAATAGTACTGCTCAAGGGGGCCGATCCCTGCCTTTGGCTGTATACCGCCGACCAATGGGAAACCAGGGAGCAGGCTATCATCGATGCCAACAGGGAAAACCCGTTTTCCTCCAATGGCCGCCGTATGAGGCAGCATTTTATCGGCTCGATGCAGCCGGTTGACATAGACAAGCAAGGGAGGATTTTGGTGCCCCCAACCCTGCGTGAATATGCGGGACTGAGCAAGGAATGCTTGGTCATGGGGCAGTACGACTATATCGAGATTTGGGCCGAGGATCGCTACAAGCAGTATCTTGAGGCCACGGAGGAAGACTTTAGGGCTGGTCTGGAAAAACTGAGCATACCTAGAGCGAATGGGAAGGATTTGGGAGATGGCGGAAATAGTACATACCCCGGTGCTGCTGGAGCAGACGCTGGAGTATCTGGCCCCGAGGGGGAAGGCTGATCTTATGGTTGACTCGACTATGGGCGAGGGCGGACACAGCCATGCCTTTCTTTCCAACTTCCCGGATCTTTCGATTGTGGGCATAGATGCGGACGGCGGAATACAGGCCGTCGCCAGGAAACGCCTGGCCGGGTTTTCGGGACGGGTGGAGTTTTACAATGGGCGCGCCCAGGATTTTTTTGCGTCCTACCCTGTCGGAAGCAGGCGGCCGAACACGGTGCTTGCGGACCTCGGCATAAGCCTTTTCCATATCGAGAAAAGCGGCAGGGGCTTTAGTTTTTCCAGGGACGAGCCGCTTGACATGAGGATTGATCCCTCCGCCGGCATTTCGGCGGCGGAATTGCTGGCGAGTATGCCGGAAAGGGATATTGCCGATATGCTGTACCAAAACGCCGAGGAACGGTATTCACGGCGTATAGCACGGGCAATCGTTCAGGCCAGGCAGCAGGGGGCCATCGCTTCCTCTGCCGCCTTGTCGGAACTTGTAAAACAGGCAGTGCCGGCCTCATACAGGTATGGGCCGATACATCCCGCTACCAGGACATTCCTTGCCCTGCGTATTGCGGTTAACGGGGAGCTTTCGGGTCTCCCCGACCTCCTTGAGGGTGCGCTTCGGGTTCTCGAGCCGGGGGGAAGGCTCGGGATTATTTCGTTCCACTCCCGTGAGGATGGGGTAGTTAAGAGGTTCTTCAAAAGCAAGAGCGTTGACTGTTCCTGTCCTCCGGGGGTGCCATCCTGTAGATGTGCGGGGCGGACGGTACGTATACTGACCCGAAAAGGGGTAACGCCGGATGAGGCGGAAATAAAACGGAATCCGCCATCACGGAGTGCCAGGCTAAGGGTGGTGGAAAAAATCAAGGATGCGGATGCGATATGAAAAAGTCTTATTTTATGTTTTTTGTCATGGCCATTACCATTCCCGTCTTTCTTGGAATCAACGCATGGCAGGCGAATGCCTGTGGCGTACTCAGAGCCGACATAAGACGGCTTGAAAGGGCGCAGGAAAACCTGGTGGAAGAGAACAAGACCGTTGCGGCGGAAATCGCAAATTTGCTGGCGGTTGACAGGATTGAAAGCGATGCAAGGTACAGGCTGGGCATGATCAGAATGCATCCCGAGGACGTAACGCTNATTATAGTGGGGGGGGACGGGCATGGCCAATGACAACCTGCTTATGAGCTTTTCGGAATTGTGCCTTGCCACCGGTGCCGATCTTCACTTCTTTGGTGACGAAGGCGTTTCAGGTTTTTCCTCGGTAAGCATAGATTCCAGGACNGTTCAGGAAGGGGCGCTTTTCGTGGCGCTTCCNGGCGAGGCCTGCGACGGTCATGCCTTTGTGGAAANGGCCTTTTCAAAAGGTGCCGCCGTTGCCATGGTGGAACGCCGCAAGTGCGAATCCCTTGGCCTNTTGGGTATCGCCAAAGCCCTGGGGAAAACCCTTGTTGCCGTTGACGATACTCTAGCAGGCTTGCAGGATGCGGCCAGGGTGTATCTGGAAAAGTTTCCGGGGCTTTTGAAGATTGGCATTACCGGTTCCTCTGGAAAGACGACGACGAAGGAAATAGCCGCCGCCATTATCGCTGCGGAAAAAAACACNGTGGCAAGCCAGGGAAACTACAACTCGGATACCGGTCTGCCNCTTTCGGTCTTTGCCGTTCGCTCCTGCCACGAGGTGGGCGTTTTCGAGATGGGNATGAATCGCAAGGGTGAAATGGCNGGTCTTGCCGCAGTGCTTAAACCTGACATCGCTCTGATCACAANCATNGGTTCNGCCCATATCGGNATTCTCGGCAGNAGGCAGGCNATAGCTGAGGAGAAAAAAAATATTTTTTCCCAGCTTGACGAAAAAGGCATTGCCCTTATTCCCGACGACTCGGACTTCCGTGATTTTCTGGCGGAAGGCGTTCGGGGAAGGGTGTCGTTCTACGGTGAAAAATTATTTGCAGAATTTGACGGCGCAAAAAGCCTGGGACTGGATGGCAGTGAAATCATGTGGGGGGGGGNGGGTATGAAGTTTGCCCTTCCAGGCAAACACAATCTTGCCAATGCCATTTCCGCAATTGCCATCGCTAGGGAAGTTCCCGTGGGCAAACAGGCGATAAGGCAGGGGCTTGCGTCGGTAAAGCCCATGTTTGGCCGTGGGGAAATTCTCCGTGGCAGGGTAACGGTTATACGGGACTGCTACAACTCGAACCCCGAATCCCTGGTCGAGGCNCTGGAATTCTGTGACAGTGTTGAATGGNCGGGCCGCCGCATTTACGTTATCGGTGAAATGCTGGAACTGGGGGAACTTTCCCGTGGTGCCCACGAGGACATGGGNAGGCTTCTTGTGGACTCGAAGGCCGACATGGTGTACCTCTTTGGGGAGGAAACCGCCGCCGCCGCCGCCGTCATGACTTCCCGTCTTGCCGGTGAAACGATGCGATCATCGATGAAATTTTTCCACACCTGCGACATGGGCGAACTCATCAGCGTTGCGGATGCCTATGTGCAGGAAGGTGACTTGGTTTTGCTGAAAGGTTCCAGGGGTTGCGCCCTGGAAAGGCTGTGCGGAATATTCGAAAAGGGGGGGGCAAATGCTTCAGGAAGTCTTTGAACCCCTGGTAGGGGTATTCACGGCATTCAACGTTTTTCGCTATATCACTTTTCGAGGGGCATACGCCGCCATAACGACCTTGCTGATATGCTTCCTGTTTGGCAATCGGGTAATCGAAGCCCTGCGGAAATTTAAAGTGGGGCAGTCCATTCGTGACGACGGCCCCTCGACGCACCTTGTGAAATCCGGTACGCCGACCATGGGGGGGATTCTTATCATCGGTTCTGTGGTGATTTCCATGGTGCTGTGGGGGGACATAAGGAACAACCTGGTATGGCTTATCATCATCTCCCTTGTGGCTTTTGGCTTTGTCGGTTTTCTCGACGATTACCTCAAGGTTAAGCGCCGAAATTCAGCCGGCCTGCCTGCCAGGGGAAAACTTGCCGGGCAGTTTATCGTTGCGCTTGGGATTGTCCTGTACCTGTACTTTACGGGGGGCGAGGAAATGACCCGACTGCATGTGCCGCTTTTCAGAAACGTGATACTCGATCTGGGCGTGCTATGGGTACCCTTTGCCATACTGCTTGTAATGGGTTCGTCAAATGCTGTTAATTTTTCTGACGGTCTTGACGGTCTTCTTGCGGGGCTTTTGATAATGGTGTTTATAACCCTTACGATAATTTCCTATCTTACGGGGCGTTATGATTTTTCGGAATACCTGGGTATTCCCTTTATCCACGGTGCGGGTGAACTTACCGTGTTGTCCCTTGCCATCATAGGTGCCTTGGTTGGGTTCCTTTGGTTCAACTCCTTCCCGGCGGAGGTGTTTATGGGCGATGTCGGAAGTCTGGCACTGGGCGGAACGGTTGCGGTCATGGCACTCGTTATCAAGCAGGAAATTCTTATCTTCATCATTGGGGGAGTGTTCGTACTGGAAATAGTGTCGGTGATCATCCAGGTGGTATCGTTTAAACTTAGGGGGAAAAGAGTGTTCAAGATGGCCCCGCTTCACCATCATTTCGAGCTGTCCGGATGGGCGGAATCGAAGGTCGTTACCCGCTTCTGGATATTGGGAGGGCTTTTTGCGATCATTGCCCTTTCTATGTTGACGATTCAGTAGGGGAGGGGGGTATAAAGTGAGATCTTTGCGAGAACGACAGGCATTCCGTTACGATTATATCCTTATCGCAACCGTCATTCTGTTGACCCTGGTTGGACTGGTAACGCTGTATTCGGCTTCCTACCTGTTTGCCTTGAACCAGCCCGGGCGTTTCGGCGGTGGATTGACTCCGCTTGTCAGCAACATTATTGCCGGCGTGATAATGATCGCCGCTTTCCCAATCCTCGCATTCGTCGTAAAGCTTGATACCCTGAAAAAGGAATGGGTTATCATAGGCCTCGTGGTGTTCACGGTTTTTATCAACCTTCTTCCGCTTGTTCCGTTTTTCCAGAAGGCCAACTTCGAGCCGGGTGTTGATGTTAGACGCTGGATCATTATAAGAAGGGGCGGAAGCGACTGGCTTAGTTTCCAGCCTTCCGAGGTAATCAAGGTCGTGTTGCCTTTGTACCTTGCATACATCCTTGACAAAAACACCGAAAGGATCAACAAGTTTTTTTACGGCCCTTTGCCGCCGGCGATAGTAACCGCCGTGTTTTGTTTCCTGGTGTTTCTGCAAAACAATTTTTCGGAAGTGGTGCTCATTGCCCTGATAAGCCTTACGCTTTGCTTTGTTGCGGGTATACGTTTCCGCTGGTTTACCTTGGCTGTAATCCTGCTTATTCCCATCGGTTACAGGGTGACCTTTGGCGACACGGCAGGGCGTTGGTATCAGCGCCTTTACACTTTTTTTAATCCGGGGCAGGATATGTTCGGCGCAAGGTACCAGATCGACATGAGCATGGAAGCCATAAGATCCGGCGGCTTCTGGGGAAGGGGCATAGGGCAGGGTACCGTGAAGACAAGAATACCCGAGGTTCACGGCGACTTTGTTTTTGCCTCCTATGCGGAGGAGTTTGGGCTTCTGGGCGTGTTTATGCACTTGGCGTTAATCGGAATTTTTGCAGGCATTGTTTTTTACGTAGTGTGGCATAACAAGGATCGGTTTTCCCAACTGCTTGCCTTTGGACTTGTAACGCCGATAGTAATGCAGACACTGTTGAATGTTGCGGTTGTGGCAAACGTTGTCCCCACCACGGGGATCGCACTGCCTTTTGTTTCATCCGGGGGATCCTCCTTGCTTATGACGCTTTGCGCCTCCGCTTTGCTGGTCAACCTTGCCAGACGGCACGTACTATCGCTTGATAGGGGGGAATGGAATGCTGAGTGATTTTACTTACGAAGAAGAGGTGGTGGATCACAAGTCCACGAACCACGAACCAAAAACGTCCTATAAATATGACGCTCCACGAAAATACGAAAAAGTCATCAGGCGTTTTTTGGTGCTTGCCGTGGTCTTTATCCTTGGTGGGCTTATCTGGGTGTTTTTTGTCAGCCCGGCAATGGTGCCTGCGACCGTGAACGTGTTTACTTTTCCTGGCCTGGACAGGACGGCTGTGCTTCACCATGCAGGCATAGGGGGGGGGGCTACCTTCGTCTCGGTCAATGCGGCGGAGGCGCAGCTTCTGCTTTCCAGACATCCGCTGGTCGAGTCGGCAAGGGTTGTCAAGACTTTCCCCGACAGGATTTCGATTTACCTTGAACCACGGCAGGCCGTTGCCGTCAGCATTGCCAGTATAAGCGGCAGAATGCAACCGATGTATATTGACAGGCATGGCGTTGTCTTTAGGATTGGCGGCGGCCCTGGGGAAACCGCCCCTCCCTGGTTGCCTGTCGTGTCCGGGCTGTACGGCGGCGTTATGGCACTCTACCTTGGGGCACGTCTCCCCGAGCCTATCCTTCCNNTNTTTTCCCGAATCGGNGCGATAATGGACGAGAACCCGAATATCTGGCAGGCGATTTCGGANATAAGCGTAGTGTGGAACGACAACGGCACCTTCGATCTCCTGCTTTATCCCGTGAACAATTTTATCAGGTTAAGGATGGGTAGCGACATAACCATGACCTGCATTTACTATGCCCTCCTTATGCTGGACGTTGTTCGCCAGTTCGGCGGATCCGTTCCCAGCGAGATCGACGTGCGTTCCGGTATCGGGGTGTTCACGACGGAGGAGGCTCGCCTTGGAGGATAACAAGATTGTCGGCCTCGACATAGGGACGACGAAGGTGTGTGTCGTCATAGGGGAACGCAACAACAAGGGTATTATCGAAATAACCGGCGTGGGCACAAGCCCGTCCGCTGGAATGAGGAAAGGGGTGGTGGTCAACATCGAGGCCACCATTAAATCGATCACCGAGGCCATCGAAGCCGCCGAGGTAATGAGCGGACAGGAAGTTCACTACTGCTGGACGGGAATAGGCGGCAGCCACATCGAGGGAATTAATTCCAGGGGCGTGGTGGCGATAAGCGGACAGAAACGTGGAAACCGTGAGATAAGTACCGAAGACATTATCCGTGTCATCGAGGCCGCACGGGCGGTGGTGATCCCCCTGGATCGCCAGATAATCCAGACCATACCCCAGTCCTATATCGTGGACGATCACAGGGGGATCAAGGATCCGCTGGGGATGATCGGGGTGCGCCTGGAGTCGGAGGTGCACATCATTACCAGTTCCGCCACAAGCACGAAAAACCTTCTCAGGTGCGTAAACCGTGCCGGGTTCGAGGCAAACGCCTTTTTGTTGCTTCAGGTTCTTGCCGCAGGACGGGCGGTGCTTACTCCCGAGGAGCAGGAACTGGGTGTCGCCCTGATCGATCTTGGTGGCGGCACGACCGATGTTCTTGTGTACTACGACGGTGCCCCCTATTCGACTTTTACGATTCCCGTGGGCGGCTACGAGGTGACCAAGGACATCTCGATGATAAAATGCATATCGGTGGAGATGGCCGAAAAGATAAAGCATGAACACGCCTGTTGCTGGGAACCTCTGCTTGAGGAAGAGGAGATCCTTGTCCCGGACATGGCAGGCCGTCCGCCGATGGCGATTCCCCGTTCGCACATTTATGCGATTGTAAAGCCCAGGATGGAGGAGATCTTCGATCTGGTAAAGCAGAAGCTTGACTGTATCAACCTTCCCAGGCCTTTGACCGGTGGGATGGTCATAACCGGCGGCGGTGCGGCACTGACCGGGGCCGTGGATCTGGCCGGGGAAATTTTCAGAATGCCTGTACGTCTTGGAATGCCCATTCGCTTTGAAAAACTGGGAGGGCTGGTGGACGAATACTGTTCCCCTTCCTTTGCCACGGCGATAGGGCTTGTGCTTGAAGGCGACAGACGGGAGAGCAAGGAATTTGCCGAAAGGGAATCCACGCCCTTNAAAACCGGGAAGAAACCNGGTGGCTGGAGGGGGATNGTGGAATGGTTCAAGAACGGCCTTTTTTAGATGNCCAAGTGTTTCGGGGTTTCGACGAGTGGGGTTTAAGGGTTGCCTGTAGCAGCCATAGACATATACGGGAATGAACGGGAGGAAATTGGGGAATGATTAACATTTTTTCGGTCAAGGAAGATGACGACTATGTGCCGCAGGGGGATCTTGGGTTTTCGGATTTGCCGCTGCCTGCCAGGATTAAGGTTATAGGTGTCGGGGGCGGAGGCTCCAACGCCGTTAACCGCATGATCGAAAGCAAGCTTTCCGGGGTTGAGTTTATAGCGGTGAACACCGATGTACAGGATCTCTTTAAGAAAAGCCGGGCTACGATTAAGATACAGATTGGCCGCAACCTGACGGGCGGTAGGGGTGCCGGCGGCAAGCCGAGTATCGGGGAAAGTGCCGCAAAGGAAGATCAGGAAGAGCTTAGAAATATTGTCGGTGATGCTGACATGATTTTTGTTACCGCAGGCATGGGGGGGGGCACTGGTACCGGTGCGGCCCCTGTGATTGCCAAGCTTGCCAAGGATCTTGGGGTGCTTACCGTGGGAGTCGTGACAAGGCCATTCGAATTCGAAGCGGCGGTAAAAAGGCGACTCGCCGACGAGGGGATAAAGAAAATGCGTGAGGCCGTGGATACCCTGGTCATAATCCCCAACGAGCAGATCTTCAAGATGGCCGATAGAAACACATCTGTGCCCAAGGCTTACAGCATGGCCGACGATGTTCTTCGTCAGGGCGTGCAGGGCATAACCGATCTGATTACCAACACCGGTTTTGTCAACACCGACTTTGCCGATGTCGAGGCGACCATGAGAGGGCAGGGCGATGCGCTTATGGGTATCGGCATGAGCAGCGGTGCCGACCGTGCGAAGGAAGCCGCCGAGTACGCCATCGACAATCCCCTTCTCGAAGACACCAGCGTCGAGGGTGCGACAAGGCTCCTTATCAACATTTCCGGTTCCGAGGACATTTCCATGGTGGAAGTGAAGGAGATAATGAACATTATCAAGGCAAAGGCGGATCCGGATGTCGAGACGATTCATGGTATCATCATAGATCCCGAGCTGGGGGACTCGATCAAGGTTACGGTCGTCGCCACGGGCTTTAGGGACAGGGTAAGCGTGGCACCCGGCAAGGCGGATAGTCCTTCCCCGAGAAAGGCGGAAATGTCGGACATTATCAGCGCGGAACGTTTCAACGAAATGAGGGGCCTTGGAAAGGGCGGACGCACGGCCAGCGACAGCTATGTAGGGCTTGTCAGGCACAGGAATTTTCCCGAGGAAAACCTGGAGGTTCCGACCTATCTTCGCAAGCACAATCCGGAATCGGAATCCGTGGCAAGCGGAAAGGAAGCCTGAGCTTAAATGCCCGACCCCAAGGTTCCGGTACCGAAGGTGAGCCTGTTGTTGGACAGGTTTTGCGCACGGCTTGTCGCNGTGCTCAGACGTTCCCCAACGACCGTCACCACCTACAGGCTGGAACTGCGCCGTTTCATGGAATACATCGAAACCCATGGCACGGACATAGAGACTGTTACTCCTACGCATTTAACTGGTTATCTTTTATGCCGGCAGGATACCGACCACCTTAACTCCCGTTCGGTGGCAAAAGCGGTCTCCTGCCTGCGCTCTTTTTTTCGCTTTGTCGTGGAGGAAGGCATACGCATTGACAACCCGGCCGCACTTCTGGAAAGCCCCGGCATACGCAAGGGTCTTCCGGAAGCCATGGATCGGGAAATTGTCGAAAGGCTTCTTGACACGATTGATTCGGGCAGCACCTTGGGGCTGCGTGATCGTGCCCTTTTCGAGATGATCTATTCGTCCGGCCTGCGGGTGTCCGAGGCCGTGGCAATGAACATACGTGACGTTGATTTCAACGAAGGCGTTGCCAGGGTAAGGGGAAAGGGGAGCAAGGAAAGGATTGCCGTCTTTGGCCCGGAGGCGGCGATGTGGCTAAAGCGTTACCTGGCGGAATCCAGGCCGGTTCTGGCGGCTGGAAAGGCCGGGAACCGGGCGCAGGCCGCCAGCCTTGCCGCCCTTTTTGTCGGCAGGAGCGGAAAAAGGCTTTCACGCAAGGGGATATGGAAAAACTACGCAAAGTATGCGTCCCTTGCCGGAACGGGATCTAGGGTTCACACGCTAAGGCACAGTTTTGCGACCGGGCTTTTGCAGGGGGGTGCCGATTTGAGGACGGTGCAGGTGCTTCTTGGACACGCCGACCTTGCCACGACGCAGATTTACACCCACGTCGATTCGAGTATGCTGAAGGAAAACCACCGCAGGTATCTTCCCAGGCTTGGAAAGACGGTGCCTTGCGAAAAAACGCATTCGGATGAGACGGCGAAGCCCGGGCGCATTGAGGAGGTAGGCCAATGAAAAAGGACACGTTGATTGCGCTTGCCGCCGTGGGCATAATCGTGGGTTCGTTGGTGCTGTTTTACAACCTTGAGCGAAACAGGAGCCGCAGGGATTTTGCCAGAAGCATTGCGGAACTCACCCCCAGGGGGGGGGTGCCGAGAACCATCGAGGATCTTGTATCGGCCATTGCCATCTACGAGGATCAGATTGAACGGCACGTCCGGGACGGCGAACGTACCGGAACGTTCTGGAAAATACTTGGCATACGGCTTGCCGACCGGGGCATGCACAGGGACGCCATCTATGCGTTTGAACGTGCGATTCACTTCAACGCCGAAGACCCGACCCTGTTCTTTCTTACCGGCGAGTCCGCCTCGATTGTGGCGGCCTCGACCCTGGAGTTCCCGGGGGGGCCTGTTTCGGAAAGGGAAAGCTATTTCAGGCTGGCCGAAACCGCCTTTCTTAGGGCGATAGAGATGGACGTTACATACGGAAGGCCACGTTTTAGCCTTGGCGTAATGTACACCTTCGATTTAAACCGCCCCGAAGACGCAATCCCCCACCTGGAACGCTTTCTGCAGATTTCGCCCAGGGATGTCATGGGGATGTTCGTCTTGGCAAGGGCGTATTTTATGATGGAACGGTTTGCCCCCGCCATCGAGCTGTACGAAAGGATTCTGTCGATAAGCCGGGATCCCGCGGTAAGGACGGAGGCGGAGGCCAACATGAATTTGGTGAGGGATTTCATGTTATGAGTGAACGTGGACTTTTGGATTTGATTATCGCCAGACTCCCCGGCCTCTCTTTCAGGGAGAGGGCGAACCTTTGCGAGTCGCTGGATGGGGAGAAGGATCTTGCCCTGAAATCCAAGCAGGGCATAGAGGAGCTTATAGGGCGCAGGCTTGCCGCCAGCTGGGACATAGACCTTGTGCGTATGCTTGCGGAACGTGACGCACACACGGCGCAGTTAAGGGGCATAAACTGGGTTTCCTGGCAGAGCCGGGCGTATCCGCCCCTGCTTAGGGAAATATACGATCCGCCGGCGGTTTTGTTTTTCAAGGGGAGCCTTCCGGATTCCGAAAGGCCGCTTGTCGCGATTGTGGGAACCAGGAAGCCCAGCCCTGCGGCGACCGCCCAGACCTTCGACATAGCCAAGAATTTAGGGCATAGTGGTATTTCGGTTGTTTCCGGTCTCGCTTTGGGCATAGACGCAATGGCCCACCGTGGGAACATCGAGGGCGGCACCCCCACCTTTGCCATACTGGGATCTGGGGTTGACGAGGTATACCCTTCGTCGAACAGGGCCCTTGCCCGTAGGGTGCTGGAAACGGGCGGGGCATTGATCTCCGAGTATCCCCCCGGCACCAGCCCACGCAAATGGAACTTTCCTGCCAGGAACAGGATTATTTCCGGGTTTTGCCGTGGCGTGCTGCTGGTCGAGGCCCCCGAAAAGTCCGGGGCGCTTATAACCGCCAGATTCGCCCTGGATCAGAACAGGGAACTCTGGGTTGCGTCCGTCGGGGCGGAGGAAGGGCAGGATTTGCGGCATACTGCGGACACCTTCGACAGAAAGGGGACGCAGAGGCTTGCCGAGGACGGGGCAGAAATAGTATATTCCGCTTCAGACATACTGGAGATGTGGAATATGAAAATTCCGGGGCCCCGGCCCTGCCGAGAATCCGGTGGTCTGGCCGCGGCCACGGCTACGGCCGCAGATGTGGCCTCTTCCCTTGCCTGTTCGCTGGGGATTAAACTGTAAGGGAAAAATGCGGAACCAGTCCAGTTTCGGGTTCCGGTGACATAACAGAACAAGGATTGAGTATGGCGGTTAAGGCAGTAGCGAAGGCACCTAAGGCACCCGTAGAGGAAGGGGCTGAGAAACCCAAAGGCAAGCCCACGAAAAAGGGCAAGGCCGTTTCCAAGAACGGAAAGACAAGGCAGGACAAGCGTGTCCTTATCATAGTGGAATCCCCGACCAAGGCGGCGTCCTTCGAGAAATATCTTGGCAGCGAGTATGCGGTCAAGGCCTCGATGGGGCACCTTATCGACCTTCCAAAGTCCAGGACGGGCGTTGACACGGAAAACAACTTCGAGCCGGAGTACATTACCGTCCGTGGCAGGGCAAAGATTCTTAAGGAACTTGTTTCGGCGGCAAAAAAGTCCCAGATGGTTCTGCTGGCGAGCGACCCCGACCGTGAGGGCGAGGCGATTGCCTGGCACCTGAAAAACGCAATCGAGGCGAAGACCGACTCCATACCCATCCAGCGGATCAGCTTCAACGAGGTAACCCCTGGGGCCGTTAGGGAGGCCGTCGCCAACCCAAGGCCGATAGACGAGGCCCTCGTCGAATCGCAGAAGGCCCGTAGGGTTCTGGACAGGCTTGTGGGGTACAGCCTTTCGCCGCTCCTCTGGAAAAAAGTAAAGAACGGGCTTTCCGCCGGAAGGGTTCAGTCCGTGGCCCTGCGCCTTGTCTGCGAACGGGAAAAGGAGGTCGAGGCCTTTATTCCCGAGGAATACTGGACGCTTGAGGCGGACTTCAAGATAGGCAAGACGGCCTTTACCGCACAGCTTGTAAGGTGGCGTGGCGCAAAGCCGGAACTGCCCAACGAGGCGACGGTAAAGGAGATTATCGACCTTATCTCCAGTTCCGACTGCGAGGTCACCGACATAAAGGAAACGGACAGGACGATAAAGCCCAAGCCCCCGTTCATCACCTCGGAACTTCAGAAGACTGCGGCGAACAGGCTGGGTTTTACCTCTCGCAAGACGATGCAGGTGGCGCAGCAACTTTACGAGGGCGTTAGCATGGGATCCTCCCGTGTTGGTCTTATCACCTATATGCGTACCGACTCCGTGCGCATTTCGCCCACGGCCCTTGGCGACCTTAGGGAATGGATTGGGAAGAACTACCCCAACGAGCTTCCCGAAAAGGCCCTTGAATACAGTTCCGGGAAGAAGGCCCAGGACGCTCACGAGGCCATACGCCCAACCTACGTCGAGTATACGCCCGATTCGATTGCGCAGTACCTGAACCGTGACCAGTTGCGCCTTTACTCGATTATCTGGGAACGCTTTGTCTCCAGCCAGATGACCAGCGCCAAGACACGCACGGTGAGTGCGGAGATACGTGCCCTTTCCTCGGAAGGGGACGAGGGGATTTTCCGTGTCGCGGGCACGAAGGTTACCGAGAAGGGTTTCTACAAGGTGATAAAGCTGCTTGCCTCGAAGAAGGAAAACGGGAACCCCTACCCACCCCTAAAAGCCGGGGACAAGGTTCAGACGCAGAAATTCTATCCGGAACAGCACTTTACCCAGGGGCCTCCCAGGTATACCGAGGCCTCCATCATCGACATACTTCGGGAGAAGGACATAGGCCGCCCCTCCACCTATGCGCCGATTATATCGGTGCTGCTGGATCGCTACTATGTCGTGCGCTCGAACAAGCAGCTTGTTCCCACGGTGCTGGGGAAAAAGATAAGCGAAGTGCTGGTGGAATATTTTCCCGACTACGTTGACGTGGCCTTTACCGCCTCGATGGAAACGAAGCTGGACGAGGTCGAGGAGAACCGGGTTAAATGGCCCGATATGCTCAGGGAATTCTGGGGGCCTTTCAAGAACCAGGTTGACGAGGTTGGCAAGACCCTCGAATCCCTAAAGGGGACGCTGGACGAGCCTACCGACTATGTCTGCGACAAGTGCGGCAAGCCCATGGTCAAGAAGCTTGGCCGTTTCGGCTTTTTCCTTGCCTGTTCCGGTTTTCCCGATTGCAGGAACCCCAAGTCCCTTCCCCTCGCCAAATGCCCGAAATGCGACGGCGACGTGGTGGCCCGTAAGACGAAGGGCCAAAGGAAGGAGTTCTACGGCTGCACGAACTATCCGGACTGCGATTTTTTGAGCCACTTTAAGCCGATCAACCAGGACTGCCCTAAGTGCGGACGGTTCATGGTCGAGAAATTCGACAAGAAAAACGGCAGCCACAAGGTCTGCATAAATCCCGACTGTGACTATCTGCACAGCGTGGACGAAAACGAGACGGGGAACGACGGGGATGAAAACTGAACGGGCGGCGGCTGGCAACGGTTATGGATGAACTTTCCGTGTCGGCACCGGCGATCCCGGCGATTATCGAGGAATATCTCTCCGGCTTGCGGCTCAGGGGTGTCGCCGCCAGGACGCTTGAGGCATACGGCGAAGATCTGTCCAAGTTTGCCAACTACTGCGGCAACCACGGGATCGATCCGGAAAAGGCCGATACCTACCAGGTGCAGGGCTTTGTCGCCGACCTTGCCGCCGAAGGGGCCGCGGCCTCCAGCGTGAACCGCCGCCTTTCCTCCGTCCGGGGCTTCTACCGTTGGATGCTCCGCTTCGGNAGGCGCATAGACAATCCCTGCGACNCCCTTAGGAACCTTAAATCCCCNCAGGGCCTGCCTTCCGTGCTGTGGGAGGACGAGATGGCGGANTTTGCGGCACTTCCGGATAGCANGAAAAATGCTCTGGCCGGCTAGGGACAAGGCCATCATCATGACCATGTATTCGGCCGGCCTCCGTATCTCGGAACTGGTTTCGCTGGGCATGAAGGCGCTGGTNAAGAACCTGGAAGGGGCACGGATTGTCGGCAAGGGCGGAAAAGAGCGCATGGTGTTCTTTTCCGAAGAGGCGCAATATGCCATACTTGATTACCTGCCGGAACGGGAGGCGAGGCTAAGGCAGGTCGGTCTGGAAAGTTGCGACCGTGACGGGGCGCTGTTCGTAAGCAGGAAGGGGCGGCCCATCTCGGTGCCTGGGGTACGCTGGATCATCGGGCGGTATGCCGTGCGGTCGGGGATTGGGAAGAACATCCATCCGCACAGCCTGCGCCACAGTTTTGCGACGCACCTTGTGAATGCAGGTTGCGACGTTCGCATAGTGCAGGAAATGCTGGGTCACGCCAGCCTTTCCACGACCCAGCGTTATGCCCACGTCAACATCGCCAGGCTTAAGAAGGTGTATGGGCAGGCGCACCCCCACGGGGGATAGTGGCCAATCCCAAAATATATTCGGGAGGACGTATTTTGACGGACAAAAGAATTCACGCAACGACGGTTATAGCGGTGCGTAGGGACGGCAAGGTTGCCATGGCCGGGGACGGGCAGGTGACTTTTGGCAATACGATAATGAAGGGCAATGCCCGAAAGGTGCGCCGTCTTATGGACGGCAAGGTGCTGTGCGGCTTTGCCGGCGCCACGGCGGACGTTTTCACCCTTTTCGACCGCTTCGAGGCAAAGCTAAAGGAATACTCCGGGGATCTTGCCCGTTCCGCCGTGGAGCTTGCCAAGGACTGGCGCATGGATCGCAGCCTTAGGCGGCTGGAGGCAATGCTGATTACGGCGGATGCCTCCAAGACCCTGCTGGTGTCCGGTTCCGGCGACGTGATAGAGCCGGCGGAGGATGCCATCGCCATCGGTTCCGGCGGCAGTTTCGCCCACGCCGCGGCTCTGGCCTACCTGGACGGAAGCAGCTTTTCCGCGGCGGAGATCGCCAAGAAGAGCCTGACGATTGCAGGCAACATCTGCATTTACACGAACATAAACATAACCCTGGAGGAACTAGGTTGATGAACGACAAGAAGAAAGACGACGGACTTAACGAACTGACCCCAAGGGAGATAGTCGCAGAGTTGGACAAGTACATTGTCGGGCAGAAAAAGGCCAAGCGTGCCGTCGCCGTGGCCCTGCGGAACCGCATACGGCGGCTCAAGCTGGATCCGGAACTCCGGGACGATGTCGCCCCGAAGAACATTCTGATGATCGGCCCCACCGGCGTTGGAAAAACCGAGATCGCAAGGCGGCTTGCNAAGCTTGCAGGTTCCCCCTTCATCAAGGTCGAGGCNACCAAGTACACCGAGGTTGGCTACGTGGGTCGTGACGTTGAGTCCATGGTTCGTGATCTTATGGCCAACGGCTTCCAGATCGTAAAACAGGAAATGCAGGAATCGGTGGACGCCGAGGCGGACAAACGGGCGGAGGAAGTCCTTCTCGACCTTCTTGTCCCGTCCAGCGGCAGGAAGCCCAAGGCGAAAAGGCCAATGCAGGCGCCGCTGGTAAGCCCGGTCGGTTCCTTCTCCTTCAACCCCGACGGCAACCCCAACGGCGGCCTTATCGGAACGGCCATCCAGGTGGGTTTCCCCATCGTGAACAACCGGAACCCCAATGCCGGGAGGCAGGAAGGCGAGGCCGATGCGGCGGATACCAATGCCAACATGCACGTGAACCAGGCCGCACAGGCGGAGGATACGAACAATTCCGACCCTTCGCAGGCCGACGATTCCACCGACGAGAAATTCAAGGCCACCAGGGAAAAATTCAGGGTTATGCTTAGGGACGGCAAGCTTGAGGAAAGAACCGTGGAACTCATGGTCAGCCAGTCCCCCCAGTTCCCCCCCTTCGAGATGATGGGCATGAACATGGGCGATTTGGAGGAAAGCCTTTCCGGTTTCGCCAGCTTTTTCGGCGGCGGCAAAAAGAAAAAGCTTGTCACCGTCGCCAGGGCCAGGGAGATAATCAAGGCCGAGGAGCTGGAAAAGCTCATCGACCGTGACAGGGTTAGCGACGAGGCCAGGCAGCGTGTCGAGGAAACCGGGATAATTTTTATCGACGAGATCGACAAGATAGCCGTAAAGGGCGACAGGGGCGGCGGCCCGGACGTTTCCCGTGAGGGCGTGCAGAGGGACATACTTCCCATCGTGGAAGGTGCGACCGTAAACACCAAATGGGGCCCCGTCAATACCGACCATATCCTTTTCATTGCGGCCGGGGCTTTTACCGTGAGCAAGCCCTCGGACTTGATTCCCGAGCTTCAGGGGCGCTTCCCCCTGCGTGTGGAACTGGATTCGCTGGGCAAGGACGACTTTCTGCGCATTCTTACCGAGCCGAAAAACGCCCTTACGAGGCAGTACACGGGGCTTCTTGCCACGGAGAATGTCGATGTGGAATTCAGCCCCGAGGCCATCGAGAGGCTTGCCGCCCTTGCCGCCGAGGTCAACTCCAAGCTGGAAAACATAGGGGCAAGGCGGCTCCACACGATCATGGAAGCCCTGCTCGAGGAGCTTTCCTTCGAGGCTCCGGACATTGCCCCGGCAAAAATCCCGGTGACTGTGGCCTACGTGGACGATAAATTGGTGGACGTGGTGAAGGATCAGGATCTTGGGCGCTATATGCTGTAGTTTCGCTAAAGGAAAATGCCCGATTTACCGATCTACAAGGGGAGGGAGTTTATATGAATACGTTTGTAAAGACCGTTGACCTGTTGCATCGTGCGATGAGTGCCAATGTGGTACGCTACAGCGTCATCGCCAACAACATGGCAAACGCCGACGTTCCCAACTTCAAGCGCTCGACCGTGAATTTCGAGAGCGAGCTGAGGCGTGCGCTGGATTCGGGAAGGCAGAGGCCGGCCGTGGAACTTACCCAGACCAACCCGATGCACTTTTCCAATCACAGGGAACGGGACTTTCGTGACGTGCAGATCCGCCGGGTGTTGGATTTTGCCAGCACTTACAACAACAACGGCAACAACGTCGATCCCGAGCAGGAGATGATGCTTCGCCTGCAAACCGAGATGAAGTTTATGCTGTTGACGGAAGCCGCCAACTTCGAGTTCAGCCAGGTAAGCCGGGTATTAAGGGGGTAGTATGAAACAGCGTTTTGCACTAGATTGTAAAGTGCGGCCGTATAAAATGGGGGTTGATCAATGAGTATTTTTGGGGCGATTAATACGGCGGCCACGGGCCTTACCGCCAACAGGGTAAGGCTTGACGTTATAGCCGACAATATGGCAAACGTGAACACCACACG
>JGI24694J35173_10001655_pt1 | contig 19561 bp, 16 predicted proteins | sample TergutCo191P1_FD_35173 | JGI IMG/M metagenome (IMG submission 35173) | reverse complement strand
TATTTTTACGTATTGCGCCCAATTATGGCTTGTATGTGGATAGAACGATATAATGATGTTCCACCTATGGAATTTGAAAAGCTGTTGGCTCAGATTCAAGATAAAGAACTGTGCGAAAAGATTAATGAATTGCTGATGCGGAAAAAGGCAGGCGTTGAATTGGGAATAGAGCCAAGGATACAGAGAATCAACGATTTTATAGAAAAAATGCTGCAACATTTTGAAGATTCTGTAATTTCATTTGATCCGAGAAAGAAGCCAGAACAGAATTTTTTGGAAGAAGAATTTATAAAGATAATTGAACATTGTGCTGGTGGATTGTAGAAGTTAAATTAAAGTTTGGTAAAAAATAATGAGAGGAGTAGTACAATGCGTTCATTAGTTAGCATTCAGATGGTGAAAAAGATTACAGAAATCCCTGAGTCGGACTTTCGGCAGTGGCAGTTTGGGTGGCGTAGAATTTTCTACATTAAACATAATGATCTCAAAAAAACATAATTGCGAAAATTGCTCAATTAGAGCGAGATACGACAAAAATCCTAAATCGTTATTGGGTCGCTTATGGCGTTGGCATATAAACTTTTGCCCTGGCTGGAAAAGATATATGAATTCGTTAACAGAAGAACAAAAACAGGCATTGAGAGAGAAATATGAGCTTAAGTAGCGTAGTAAGCATTATTGCTCAGCGGCAAAGCGATCGCAGTTACAAAGCAACTCCTGTTGAACCGGAGAAAATACAATTATGCATAGAGGCAGGGCGATTAGCTCCTTCTGCCTGCAACGCACAGCCTTGGAAATTTATTGTTGTAGATAATCCGGATTTAAAAAATGCAGTAGCAGTATGCGGGGCAAGTGCTGGAATGAATAAATTTTTGAATCAAGCTCCTGTGATAATTGTGGTCGTGCTGGAAAAAGCTAATGCATCCTCATTTATAGGCGGAATTATAAAAGGAAAAGATTACACTTCAATGGATATTGGCATAGCAGTGGAAAATATTTGCCTTCAAGCTACGGAATTGGGTTTGGGAAGCTGCATCTTAGGGTGGTTTGATGAAAAGAAAGTCAAGCAATTGCTTCATATTCCAAAGTCTCGCAGAGTGCCGCTGATGATTAGCTTGGGTTATACTGATGGTGAAAAAAGAACTAAAAAAAGAAAAACTATGGAAGAAATTTGTTCATATAATAAATATTGAGATAACCAAAGGCAGAACAAATAGGAGCAAAACAGTTTTGTGAAAATCAAAGTGAATTCAGTCGAGCTAAGGCCGGAAACCGAGGAAGATTACCGAGTAGTCGAGGTGCTCACAAGAGAGGCTTTTTGGAATGTTCACGTCCCTGGTTGCGATGAGCATTTGCTTGTCCATAATTTAAGAAAAGCAAAAGAGTTTATTCCAGATTTGGATTTTGTAGCTATTTGCGATGAAAAAATCGTGGGAAATATTATGTATGCAAAAGCGAAAATAATTGATTCGGAAAAAGAATATGCTGTGCTGACATTTGGCCCTGTGAGCGTATTGCCAGAGTATCAAAATAAAGGGATTGGAGCAAAGCTGATAAATAATACAATTCAGTTGGCAAAAGAAATGGGATATAAGGCGATACTGATTTATGGAGACCCGGAATATTACAAGAGGTTTGGATTTAAGGTTTCTAAAGAATACAATGTGACAAACAAAGAAGGCAAGTATCCTGCGGCGTTGCTGGCATTGGAATTATTTTCTGGAGCTTTGAGTGGGGTAGAGGGCGTGTTTGATGAAGGCAAGGCTTATGAAATTGACAGCAAAGAGTTGGAGGAATTTGAAAAGGGATTTGAGCCGAAGGTGAAGTTGAGGACGAAGAGCCAGGAGAAATTTGAGGAAATGGTGATAATGAACCAGCAAGGACTTGAACCTTGAACCCGCGCCTTAAAAGGGGGTTAGAAAGCGGTGAAATTGGCTTGAAAATGCGGTTTTTCGGCGGATTTTTGTAAATTTGATAAAAAAATGATAAAAGTTAATTATATTTTATAACAAAAATTGAGCTCCAGAGGGGAGGTAAAAAACTATCTTACCAATATGACCACAGAAAAAGTTCTGGCCTCATTGCCTAGAGGCAAATCGTTCTTCGATCAAGTGATTGAAGGCGGCTCTTACTATGTTGATAAGACTTTGTTAGTTAGGGACCTTTTAGATGGCGATTCCTCAGTTACGCTCTGCACCCGTCCACGCAGGTTCGGCAAAACGCTGAATCAGACAATGCTTAAATGCTTCTTTGAAGATACTGCACCCATAGGCGGCAAAGACACGTGATGAGGCAAGCAGATAATAGACGGCAAATATGCCGAGGAGTTGGCAAATGAATTCTACAACGAAGTTATTAAATACGGCGTTGCGTTCTGCCAGAAAAGCTGTGAAGTTGGGAAATTGGAGTGAAAATTTGCAAAAAATGCCATAAAAACGCTTAATTTGAATTAATTTTGCAGAAATAATTTAATCCGAATTTTAGTTCAAGTTAAATCCGAATTTAAGGCGATTAAAAAAATGGCATTAAATTCTGCAATTCAAATTTAGTATGATTAAAAAATCGCGCTAAATTCTGCAATCCGAATTTAATATGACTAAGAAATGGAGCTAAATTTGACAATCTGAATTTAATATGATTAAAAAATGGTATTAAATTCGTCAATTTGATTTTAATATGGCTAAGAAGTTGTGCTAAATTCTGCAAAAAGAATATAGAAGCAATATTACGCAATGATTATAGCGTAATATTCAATGGTGAACCAGCTCTTTAATGAGTCGCCTATGACACCGCTGAGCGTGTCATATTGGATCAATGCTAAACGCTTGCGGCTTTTTCCAATTTGGAGCGCACTGAGTTCCGAATTAAGTTGGACACATTATTGGCTTTTAAATACTGGCAAGCTGAATTATCTGTATGTCTGTCAGGTTGATATGAAGAGCTTGAGGTTGTAAGGGAAAGCTTTCCCTTAGCTGCAACCGCCTTTGGCGTTTTCTGCTATCCCTTCGGGGCCTGATAGCGTGGCTTTTTGTCTGAATCAGAATTTGCCAGAATTTGGAGGATTTTTAAGATTGGGTCAGACAGATACTTTCCAATAATCTGTGTTTAGGTAAAAGTCTATGCAACTTATTTTGATATCAAATCTTTTGGGTAGCCAAAGATTATTAGAATTTTTTTGAAAAATAAATTCTTCAACCAAGGAAGAATATTGCTAAGCTGACTAATTCCTATCATTGCAGATATTTGTAGACCAAATTCAATTCTGTCAAATAAATTTTTAATCCCAGGATTTATTGAAGCAATCTCACAAATACTCCAAATTATTATAAATAAAAAGAGTGTCTGAGCAAGCCATGCTATAATTTTTATTCTCTTTATAAATCTTGTCTTAAAAGATTTTAAAAGAATTATTTCTTTATTTTCAGGTAAAGTTTTTAACTCAATAATTCTATTATAAGATAAGATACTACATATAATTCCAAAATCATCTTTGTTTTGAAAAAGTTGACTATTGGAATTAATGTTACGAAAAGTTTCATTTGCAAATTCAATAGTTATTTGTATTGGATCAATCAAATTGAAATACATAAAAATGATATTTTTATTATTTTCACTATGATTGAAATTTCTATTTAAAATATTTTCAAAGGTAATTGTAGTCTCATTTTTAGTTCTAGCGGCAATTACATTTTTTATCCACTCTTTATTACAGTCGAATTTTATTATACCGATTATCAAACTAAAAATCAAATAATCGTCGTGTATAAAAGGCTGAGGATTATCTTTACTCGGATTGCTTTTATTCTTTTTGTTAAAAAAAACTATAAATTGTTCTTTATTATTTGTTTGTATGGCAGTTGTTATTTCATAGTATAGTTTATCGGTATAAGAAATTTGTGAGTTATCGTCAGGAAAAAAGATGGGTTGTCCATCCAGCATATTTTTGAATGCCGATAGTTTCGGATTAGCATCAATCCTTTGCAAATAGGTTTGTTTTTCTTCTAAAGAAACCATTTCTTTTTCTTTAACCCATAATTTAATTTATCAGAATCCCATCCTTGTACTTTCTTTAATTTGCTTAAAAGCCTTGCGATAAGTGTTGAATACAACATTGTTGCTGGTTGTTCACCTGGCAGAAAACTTCGCCATGATAAATAAGTAAATGAGAAAATTTGTTGGGTTATATATCTCAAATCATAAAATAAGTAATCATCAAGTTCTTTGTCGTGATATTTATGTTGTGGCGTTCTAATTTTTATTTGTATAGGATTACTCATTCCATGTTTTGAAGTTTTCAATTCCTTTACACCTAACATTTGAATAAGACAGGTTTCAGAGTCAAGAAAAATATTCGTAGCTCTATTTGGGATAAATTTTCCAATAATACGATTATATTTAGATGTGCCATTTTGATTTGGATCAAAAATTAGATTTGGATGTTTTTTGCTAATTGTTACAAACGCAAATTTAATACTATAATTAGGAATTTCTTTTATTAGTTGACTAATTACATCAAATTCAATATTTTTTATAGGCTTGAAAATGTGGAAAATTAATCTGACGGTATCACCATCCTGCCAACCTTGTTCATTAGATAATCTTGATATGGAATTTTTTAAACTTTTCAGTAGTTCTGCAAAATAACTTTCAAATGGCACATCCTTTACTCTGTCGCTGAGCAAATATTGTCCATCGCTTGATAAAAATGTAGTTATCCCTACAACCCTATTTTGTTCTGCACCTTTATATTGATTGTTTCTAAGCCAAGTATGTCCAACCCCGATTATTATTTCTCTATCTACTGACCGTTGAGAAGGTAACACCCAAGGCGTTCCTCCCAATTTTGCATAAATTTGTAATGCAATGGAGTTTTGTATGAATTCATCATAAATTCTAACTTTTTCAGAAGTTATGAATTGAACTGGAATTTCAAGTGATAATAATTTAGCTTTTATTTTATAGTAAGGATTATTTATATCTTCACAGTGGCGAAATTCAGCTGGAATTTCAATGATGGCTAAGTTTGGTTTAATTTCATCATATGTACTTATAGTGTTGGTATATTCATCAATGGTATAATTTTGTATTTCTCTAATATCAAATACTATATCTTGTAAATCATATTTTTTCAATAACCCTTTCTGAAAATATTTTGAATTAGGAATGCCATTTTTTAATTCAGAAAGGAATTTTGTAAAAAAACCTCTATTGCTACCATTACAAATGCACAATATATTCGGAGTTTTCGGTTCAAAATTGTAACTATCATAAGGACCAAAATTTGTTAATCCGATATCAGAGTATGTGTGTGTTTTTGTAACCGCAGCATCAAAAATGAATGTTGGCATTTTTAATGTCAAAGTATTATTAACAAAAGTCAAAGGAATTGTATCGACAGTAAAACAAAATCCATCTTTGTTTTGAAAGAGAACTGGCTGTTCTTTTTCGGCAAATAAATGCTTTGCGATGCTCATTATTTCAGTATATTTGGCTTGTGCATCGTAAATTTCAGAAGATTTTGCTTTAATTAGGTCTAGAATTATATCGCTTTTTTGCTGTGATAGTGCGAATGACAAATAATTTCCTATATTAAATTTTGTTTTTCTAATAAATAATTCGTTTAACAAAAATTCTTTCTCTCCTTCATTTGTTGCAACTATAGCCTTTTCTTCATTAATCCTCTTGATTGCGCCCACTAGTTCTTCATTTGGAGCAAGGATATTTTGCAAGCCTGGTAATATTTCTGAATGTAATACTTCAACATTGATGAGATTATATTTTTCATTATGTAACTCCAAACAACTTTTGTTAAAAATCCAATTTCTCTCAAGATTGACTACAAATCCAAATCTTTTTTTACCATCAATATCTGTCATTCTTAATTGAATTTCAATTAATTTTTTGTATGCTATTTTATTTTTCAAATGATCTGGCAGTTCGTTGTAAATAATATCATCTTTTGTTTGCCCTGAAAAAAATCTAAAAGGATAAAAATCAACTGGAGTGCGTTTGGGAAACCGGTCTTTGAAGGTTCTAAAGAAAATATGCTTGATTAATGAAGCGGTTATTTCATTATCGTCAAAAATGTTTTTTTCTACAATGTCTCCTAAAACTACATTATCGTCTCCATCTTTATTGGATATATAAATTGTATTTCCATTTTTAAAAAAGGAATGTGTAGAATTATATTGCTTACGTAACTCCATAAGCCTTTCTTCAGAATAAGGATCTGCACTTATTTGGTATTTCTCAAAATCTATATTTATCTGAAAATAATTTAACTGCATATTTACCCTCTAATTTTTCACGATGATTGTTCTATTTCAGTTCTAATGTCATCAAGTGTTTTACCATGATATGTGAAATATTTTGCTCCTTGATAAGCATTTGAAGAATTTCTTTGGCTATTGGGCATAAAAGTCCCAACAAAAGGCGATAATTTATATAATCTTCCATGATATTCAATTTGATCATCATTTGCCACTTTTACTTCTATTTTTGCTGGAGTAAATACTATCGTTGCTCCTATTGGCACATTAATCATGCTAAATTTAAAACGAGGTCTTGTCTTTTTAGATAAAGTACAGTCATACTCTGCTTTTTCAGTATTTTCATTGCCTTGCTTAGCATTGCTTTTAAGATATGTTTCATTTAATTCTGCATCATCAATAGTTGTTGCAATATCTTTTAAAATATCCAAAGCAACTTGCGGTTTTACATTAAAAAATTCTCTGCTTTGGCGAATACGTAAATCTGTCAATCTGTCTATAGTTTTATGGATTAATTTTTCAACCTCATCATATTTAACCGTTTTCAATGTAGCATAAACTTCAAAGGGCAATGGAACAGCAGTATTGTCCAATTCTTTTGAACGAACATCTACAGGGCGTGAACTTTTTCCGATTTTCACCCAATCTTCACGAAAACTTGGATTTGTTAATATATATACATAACCTTGGTTGTTATTCATAATAACTCCGTTCTTGAATAAAATTTTTGTATAAGCCTTCTATGCTAGCTAATAAATCCGTGAAACTTAACTTGTATTTACACATTTTATTGAATCTACAAAATTGTACAGACCCTGTATAGGTAGGTTAAATAGGTAAATTAACAGAGATAATGTTGGTATTAGCACTGTAAACGATATAATTTTTGCCTTCTGATAATCGCCATTATGAGAATGTAGGTGGAAAAATTACGGATATTGAGGGGGAAATACCGTTTGAAATCCCAGAAAATTGGATATGGGCAAGAATGAAATCTGTATGCTTTGTCAACCCTCGTACTATCACCAATGATAATACCGAAGTTTCTTTTGTACCGATGTCTTTGATTTCGGATGGTTTTTTCGATGAGCATAGACAAGAAATACGTTTCTGGAGCGATGTTAAAACTGGATATACTCATTTCGAAAATGGAGATATTGGCATCGCAAAAATCACACCTTGTTTTGAAAATAGAAAATCTGTTATTTTTAATAATTTGAAAAATGGCATTGGAGCTGGGACAACCGAACTTCATATATTACGAACCACATCTAGAAATGACATATTTGCTAAATATATACTTTGGTTTGTAAAGACAAATCATTTTATTTTAAGTGGACAAAACAAATTCTCGGGAACTGCAGGACAGCTGCGTATTAACAAATTTTTCATTGATAATATGCTTCTGCCTTTACCACCACTCTCGGAACAACGACGTATTGTTGAAAGTCTAAAAACCTTATTCTCTCTTATTGATAAGATAGAATTTCAACAAGCTGACTTACAAACGCTAACCAATGACATTCAAAAACGAGTTCTCGATCTTGCAATCCAGGGCAAGCTTGTTCCGCAAGATCCAAATGATGAACCTGCATCCGCTCTTTTGGATCGCATTCGCACAGAAAAGGAAATGCTCATAAAGCAAGGCAAAATCAAGCGTGACAAAAGCGAATCCAGCATCTATAAAGGTGCTGATAACTGTTATTATCAAAACAACGAACATATTTATATGCCATTTGATATACCTAATTCTTGGACTTGGAGTCGAGGGAATGAGTGTTTTTTAGGTATGACGACCAAAAGACCTAATGGTGATTTTTTCAGATATATAGATATTAATTCAATTGACAATAAAAAACACATAATAAAAAACACCAAAAAATTATCAACTTTGCAAGCTCCTAGTAGAGCGAGTCGTGAACTTTTTTGTGGAGATATTATTTTTTCTCTAGTGAGACCTTATTTAGAAAATATTGCATTAGTAAATCAAGAGTATTCTGACTGCATTGCATCTACTGGTTTTTATGTATGTAGACCGTCAAAATGTCTGTTGCCAGAATATCTTTATTTCCTAATGATTTCAAGGTATGTTGTTGATGGGCTTAATTTTTATATGAAAGGGAATAATTCTCCTTCGATTCGTTCAAGTGACATAGAAACTTATTTATTTCCAATTCCACCATTGCAAGAGCAAAGTCGTATAATCAAAGCCATAAAACATACACGATCTCTTTTGAGACTATTGCTTAATACTACCATGTAACAATTTTATCAACAAGTTCCTTTTGTTCACTTGCCGTACGGCGTAAATAAATACGTGTAGTTTCAATACTTTCATGCCCCATAAGATCGGCAAGCAAGGCAATATCGTTATATTTTTCAAGAAAATTCTTTGCGAAACGATGCCGAAAAGAATGTGGGTAAACTACTTTCTGATTTATCCCATATTTTGCAGCATAATTTTTCAGCTGTTGTGATATGCCTCTAGGAGTTATTTTTTCTCCAAAGCGATTTAAGAAAAGATAGCCGAAGACCCTACCTGTTTTTTCAAGCCAAATTTCCGTTTCAAGTTTTAATTTCTTAGGTATGTATAATCTTCGAAGTTTACCGCCTTTCGTATATAAATCAAAATATCCAGTTTGCACATGCTCAATTTTAATTTGAATCAATTCGCTGACTCTGGCTCCAGTTGCCGCTAAATACCATACGATAAAATACCATTCCTTGTTGCCATCTTTTTTTAATTTATTTTTCAAAAACATATAGTCGGCGTTACTTATTACATTTTCTAAAAAATTCTTCTGTTGTACTTTGATAAATTTAAGCTGTAGTTTCTCTTTTTTTATAAACTCTAAGTATTTGTTTATAGCTTGTATTCTTAGGTTTATTGTTTGAGGTTTGAAGTTTTCTAAAAGATAACCTTTATAAGACAAAAGCTTTTCTTTTGAAAAATCTGTATAATTGTTGAGGTAATAATTTACCGTCCACAAATATGATGTTTGAGTATTCTCCGAAAGATTAAATTTGCGGAGATGATTTTGGAATTTTTCGTTCATTTTGTTATCCTCCAAAACGAAATTAAGTGATTGTCCGTGTTACATATATAAAATACAATGCTATAAAAAAGCCGAATTCTGTTATTATGAGAAGTTAGGCGAAAAAATCAAAAATATTGACGATGAAATTCCCTTTGATATACCAGAACAATGGTGTTGGGTTCGGTTCCGACATGTATTTGATGTTAGAGATGGTACTCATGATACGCCGAAGTATGTAACTAGAGGAATTCCTCTTGCCACGAGTAAAAATTTAAAGCAATATGGATTAGATTTAAGCTCCGTTAAATTAATTTCCGAAGATGATTATAAAACGATTTCTTTACGCTCTGGTGTAACCGAAGGCGATATTCTATTCGCAATGATTGGAAGTATTGGGAATCCTGTAATAATCACGAGTTGTTTACAAAAATTTGCAATTAAAAATATGGCTTTGTTTAAATACTATAATAGTAATCTTTGTGCGAACAAGTATTTGTATTATTTTTTATTATTTACACAAGAACAAATGAGAAGCAATGCGTCAGGTGGAGTTCTGTCTTTTGTATCTCTTGAATTTTTGCGTAATTATTTATTTCCATTACCATCTCTCGATGAGCAGAAACGCATAGTCGAACAAATTGACACATTATTTAAGCAAATTCAAAGTGCCAAAAGTTGATTCGATAGCGGAAACTACCTGATATTGTTCAGCTAGCGGTGGAAGTGGTATAAAAAAACTAATAAGTTTTTCCTTTGATATATTTGACTGAGCCCCTCCATCTCCCAAGTAAATGAGTCTATCTTTAGATGCCAAAAGATGGTAGAATAAATAACGATTGTAGACTCCGTTGTATGGAGTGCAAGCACAACAAGCTTGATTTGTTGTTAGTTCTTTTCCAACAATTGCTAATTTGCCTATAGTTGCACCATACATGGCAATAAGTACATCACCAATCTTGTTAAGCCTTAAAGAACATTCTTTTATTGCTAAATCTGTAATTTTTTCAGCGGTATTGTACACGTATCCATTATTTAATTCTCCAGTTTTTAACCATAAAATATTACCTCCGAAGTATTTAGAATTTGTTCGTAATGGCGTTGCTCCTGCACCCCAATCACCGATATTTCCCATACGAACCCAAGTCCAACTATCTGGTATATCAAAGGGAATTTCATCATCAATATTTTTGATTTTTTCGCCTAACTTCTCATAATAACAGTTATCAGCACCTTTATAGATGCTGGATTCGCTTTTGTCACGCTTGATTTTGCCTTGCTTTATGAGCGTTTCCTTTTCGGTGCGAATGCGATCGAGTAATACTGACGCTAGCTCATCATTGGGGTCTTGCGGAACGAGTTTACCTCGTATGGCTAAATCAAGAACTCGCTTCTGAATATTGTTAGTTAGTGTTTGTAAATCCGTTTGTTGCGACTCTATCTTGTTAATAAGGCTAAATAATAATTCAACTTTTTTGACTATACGTTCTTGTTCTTTAGTAGGTGGTAATGGAATTAAATAATTTTTTACAGTAGTAGTAGCTAATTCTTTTTGCTTTGTACTGCCATCAGATTGTTTTTCGATTACCGATTGAACAGTTTCACTGCTGAAAAAAAGATATAAATAAGACGATAAAGCATATTTTTTGTTTACTCGAATAACTGTAACATGGCTATCTGCAACGGCAAAATTATAAGGGTTAAGTTTTGTTTCGTAAATGACAATGCGACCTAAAGTCCCAAGCCCCGTAGAGTTCCAAAGTAAGTCTCCATCTTGTAGTAAACGATCAGAGTTATATTCTGATACTGTATTCGGATCTATGAATTGTGCTTTTTCAATATGAAATCCATTCCATTGATTACATTTTTGGGCGATAACTGGGTATTTTTTTATTGTTGAATATTTTGGAGATTTGCCACGTTGAATATAATTACATACATCAATAAGTCGACACCACGCCCATTTCTGAGGTACCTCAAATGGAATATCAGCTTCAATATCCATAATTTTTCCGTCAATCTTCTCATAATGGCGATTATCATCACCTAGAAAAATTATTGATTCAAGATGGCCTTTTGCTTTACTATTTTTTTGTTTTTCGGCACGAATTCTTTCAAGTAGAACGGAAGCAGGTTCATCGGATGGACCTTGCGGGACGAGTTTACCTCTAATTGCAAGGTCAAGGATTTTTTGTTTTAAAGCTTTCGTATCAATCATTCTTCAATACCTTTCAGCAATCGTTGCAATTCAGCTACAGTGTTTGCAATGCACGCAGATTTTTCAGAAGCACTATCAAGCATTTGTTGCAGAGTCGCTTCATTAGCAGTAGTTTTAATATTAGGATTTTTAAAATCAATATCGTAATTATGCTTCTCAATTTCACTTAATGGCACATAATAAGCGTTAATATCACCATTGCTGCGATTCGCCCACCAAGACCTTGCAGAGTCTAAATGTTTACGTTCAAAAGGTTTGTTCTTGCTGAAAGAGCGATAGCCTTCAGGAAGCGGTACTTGATAATACCAAATACCCTTCGTTGCTGTACCCTTTTTGAAAAACAATAAATTCGTTGTAATATTTGCGTAAAATAATCCACTTGGAAGTCGTACGATAGTATGCAGATCGCATTCACTTAGTAATTTTCTTTTAATATTGACCAATGCAGAACCCGCATCTGCTCCGAAAAGAAAACCATCTGGCAAGACGATTCCAACACGCCCATTCTTTTTTAACCTATGTAATATCATTGCCATAAATAAACTAGCAGTATCTTTTGTTCTAAATGAAGCTGGGCAATTTAGCTCTGTTCCTTCTTTTATTTCTCCTCCGAATGGGGGATTCATTAAAACAACATCAACTAAATCTTTTTCCGAAAAATCCTGCATATTATATCCTAACGAATCACCTCGTGTTATGTTTGTTCCATCAATATCATGAAGAAGCATATTAGTAACACATAAGATGTACGGCAATGGCTTGAATTCAACTCCTATAACATTTCGTTGTATGGATTCTAATGCTTTTTGCGATTTACTTTTTTCTCGAATATGAGATATTGTTGAGGTCAGAAAACCTCCAGTACCGCAAGCAAAATCTGCTACTATTTCTCCTATTTTAGGAGCAATCATTTCTGTCATAAAATCTGTAACTTCACGAGGTGTATAGAACTCTCCAGAAGAACCAGCACTCTTTAATTCTTTTAGGAGTTCTTCATAGATTTCGTTAAATATGTGTCTATCTTCGTATTCGTCAAAGTCAATATTTTCATTTAATTCATTAATAACTTGGCGAATTAAAATGCCGTCTTTCATATAGTTGTATGCGTCTGTAAATACATATTTTACTATTGCAGAACGAGGCGGAGTTTCGTCAATCTGTAAATTTTTAAGCGTAGGGAATAAGCCAATTTCTTTTTCGCCACCACTGATAAACCTAATCAACTCATCTCCCGTCAATGCTTTTCCATCTTTATTGTCTATCGCCCAATTACGCCACCTGTATTTAACCGGTATAATACTTTCGTATTCTGTGGTTTCAAGCTCATATTCGTTACTTTCTTTCAATTCGTCATAAATTTTAAGAAACAACATCCAACTTAATTGGCTGATACGTTGTGCATCTCCGTCTATCCCTTCATCTTTACGCATAATATTGCGAATACGCTTAACTGTATTTCTAATATCGTGTGCTGCCATTAATCATCTCCTTTTTAAGCCGCAATGAAATAAAGTTCATGCTTTAATTCTGTAACTGCTTCAATGTATTTTTCTGTACTACCAAATATTTTCATCTGAATGTTTTTTGGTGTTCCAAATATCTTAAATTCTTCAAGCTTCAACACTCCGACATCATCAATGTCATCAATATCGTTGTTACAATACTTTTCTAATAATCTTTCAAGTACTTGTTGTGCGATTTCAGAATATTTATGTAAATAATTACGTTTTTGTACGTTTCTTGCCCTTTCACTTTTCGTCAAGGGCTTTTTATCAAATGCTATATGGCAAATTAGATCAAAGTCATCCATACTTTCTATTCCAATTTCTTGTCTTAATGCATCTAATAAAATGCCTTGTTCTTTTAATTCTTCAATAATTACTTTACGTTTTTTTACAGTTGTCCATTTTTTGATAAAGTCATCAAGCGAAGCATATTGATTAAGGATATTTCTTTTAGTAAAATTAATCAATGATTCTGTTGTTAATTTGCCATCTGGACTTAATATTTGTACTTTTTCGGCGATTACTGTAATTTTTTCACCATTGATATGATATGTTGTTCCTATTGTCGGTGGAGGTGGTGTATCACTACCAATACCGCAATTCTTTGGTTCACCAGCTTGTACAAACTCTATATCACCATCCCAACGTGGATCTGCAAATAATCTACAAACCCCACGAAAATCCATAATAGTAAAATATTCTTTTCCGCAATCAGAACGAATGCGTGTACCACGACCGATAATTTGTTTGAATTTTACCATAGAATTAATTATACAATCTAATACAATTAATTTTGTAGTTTTGCAGTCTACACCAGTAGTTAGCAATTCAGAAGTCGTTACAATAACTGGATCGATATCTGGATTAAAAGATATTTTTGTAAAATCATCTACATCTTCCTCTACCGTAGGGCTGTTACCTGTAATTATTGTAACATAGCGTTTGTTTTTAGCGCATATATCGCTATTGCAATTAACAAGAGCACTTCTAAGTCGTTCTGCATGGTTGATGTTGCAACAAAATATGATTGTCTTAGCATAACGGTCGGTTGCTTTTAGGTAGTCCGTTATTCTTTGTGCTACAATTTCCGTCCTTGAATTGACAATAATTTTCTTATCAAAATCTTGTGATGTGTAAATTCTATCTTCTAACGGTTTTCCATCAATATCTAATTCTCCATCATACGGACGATAACCTGTAACATCTATATCCAAGAATGATTGATAAACTTTATAAGGTGCCAAGAATCCGTCATCAATACCATGCTTTAACGAATAAGTGTATATGGGCTTGCCGAAATACATTTCAGCCATGTCTTCATTAGGCTCCTCATCCCCCTCATAATATGCTTTTGGTGTAGCTGTCATACCGATTTGAATCGCATTACTAAAATAATTTAGTATATCTCGCCACCTTGAATCTTCACGAGCACTTCCTCTATGGCATTCATCTACGATAATCAAGTCAAAAAAATCTGGTGACACTTTTTTATATGCTTGTGTATTTTCGCCACCGTCTAATTGTTGATATAATGCAAAAAAGACCTCGTACGCAGGATTAAGTTCACTATGCTTAACAATAATTTTTGCATTACCAAAAGGAGTAAATTCCTCATTATATGGTTTTCTTATAAGTATGTTGCGATCGGCTAGATAAAGAATTTTTCTAACTTTTCGAGCTTGTTTTAATCGCCAAGCAATTTGAAATGCGGTATAGGTTTTGCCTGTACCCGTAGCCATTACAAGCAGGATTCGTTTTTCGCCTCTTACGATAGCGTCAATCGCACAACTAACAGACGCTCGCTGATAATATCGAGGAATAAAATTTTGAGAAGTATGGAAAGGCGTTTGAATTATTTTTAGTTGCTCTGGAGTTAATATTTTTTCTTCTATGTATCGTCTCCACAATTCTTCAGGCGATGGAAATTCGTTAAGAGCTATATTACGTTCTATTCCAGTAATTAAATCTCTTTCTACAAAGCCTGTTCCGTTTGAACTGTATGCAAAAGGAGCTGCTATAATTTCCGCATAATTTATAGCTTGTAATAATCCTGCACCTACAGAATGTTCCATGTTTTTAGCTTCGACGATTGCAAGATTAATAGTCGAATCATAACGTAAAAGATAGTCTGGTCTTTTTTGCTTTCCTCTTATTGTTTTATTGCCAATAGTATTAATTCGTCCATCGGTAAGAAATTCCATACGAATTTGATTTTTGCTCCAACCGCATTTTTCAATCGCTGGAGTAATATATCTATGTTTCACTTCTTCTTCGGTTAATTCATATTCCATTAATAACCTCAAAGCTTTTCCAAGCAGGAGTTAAATATCATATTATTTACCAAAACCATAATTGAATCTAATAAATCAAGCTTAATCACAAAATAACACTAAAACCGCCAGAAAATTTCAGTGTCCATAGCCTACACTCGCAGGTTATAGCGAGAATATACAAAATTTCTGTCAACAACTGTTGACATGTTTTAATTATTTGGATCGTCACGGGGAGTTCCCATTCTGGAGGTAGCGGAAAACGCTGTAAGCGGTTAGAGCTAGGGGTATTTGTTGTATAGACCGGAGACGCGATTTGTGCCAACTTTGCCTAGTAGAGCTAGCCCCTAAGGTTCAAAATTTGTATATTACACAAATGAGCTTTAGTATATTGTTCCAAAGAATAAAATCTGTAAATAAAAATCTTTTTATGAAAGGCTTAAATTTTGCTATTCGTATGAAAAATGAAAAAATAAGAGTGATTTATGGGACATGAGCGAATAGGATTTTTACCACGTTCTAAATCATGGGTTGGAATTATTGGTGAGCTTGCGGCTTATGACGGTGATATAAATTCTGTGAAGCAAATTGCCAAAAGTACATTAAATGCTATAAGACGAACTTACGAGGCAATGCCATTTGATGAATCAGTTATAAAAGCAGCTGAATTTTTGATAAAGATTTCTTTTTCCGCTAAGCAGGTGAATCAAGTAGATTTCCTTAATGCAAATGGTTGTTCAGTTGATTCTAATATATCGCTGTATTCTTTAATGTCAAGTGCACAGAAACTTATAACTACCGAGGAAGGCTCACTAGAAATAAATAAAATTGCGAAAGACGCTGTGCTACAGGCTGTAATTGGTTACCAACGAGAACATACTTCTAACCAACTCTCACTTTTTGGAGAAGGAACCAATAATATTTGGAATACTGTTGGAACTGGAGCTGCTTTCTGCGAATTAGCTCGCTCTTTTTTTTCCGCATTTACAGAAAGACAAATTAAATATTACTTGGATAGAGAAGCTGCTAGTAGTATCGGTGATTATGCAAAATTAGGTTTATTTTCCAAACAACTTAGTGAACATACTAAAGCAATTTCAGAGCATGCATTTGATATTTCCAAAATAATGCAATCGTTTGCGGCAGGTTGGTTTAATAAAAATGCTAGCTCTACATTGCCAACAGAGGAACAAATAAAGGGATTCCTTAATCATTCTTTTCAAAAATTACGAGAAGAATTTCGTAGGGAGGACGAAGACAAATGAGTCAACGAACCTCCAATATAGTACGTGTTTTTTGTGGTGAGTTATGTAAATCTAGCAAATGCAATTCTTCTATGCTTAATCTTCTACATAAACCTATAGGTGATATTCCAGCAAATATAATAATTGAGTATGCGAAGTTTGTAAGAGATCCAGAAGCGATACCTAAACGAATATTGGATCTATTGCAAATAGCAGCCTATGTATTTTGTGCTGATAGAATGAAGCATAGAGGTGAACGAGATTGTTTGAATAATGAGCCATGGGCTCGTTCTTTTGAATTTAATATTCCTGTATACGATGTTGTTTTCTGGAATGATGAAAAAACAAAAAGTGCTTTAAGTTCGGCCTTGGAATTTATGACTGGTGATAGAAAATATAGTTTTATTTTTCATCAATTATCAGCTAGCGTTTTGCCGGATAAAGAACAACAATTATCTTTGTTTGCTAATGAATACGAGACGATTGAAGAATCTGATGCTACTGATATTATGCTTTTTTCGGGAGGTTTAGATTCTCTTGCAGGTGCAGTTCAGCGTTTAAATGAACTTCCTAATCGTAAGCTATGTCTTGTAAGCCATAAAGCGAATAATACCGTAACGCATACGCAAACTGTAATTGTTGATTCTCTTAATAAGAAATATAACAATAGATCTCGGAAATATGGATTTGAATGCCATAATAAAATCGGATTGCCAAGTAAAGAAGAAACGCAACGTACTCGGATGTTTTTATTTTCGGCCATAGCGTTTGCAATCTGTAATTGTTATGGAAAACATGAATTTTATGTTTACGAAAATGGCATTACAAGTATGAATCTATCTAAGCAAGTCGATGTTATAAATGCCAGAGCTAGTAGAACAACACATCCTAAAACTTTAGGTTTATTACGAATATTTTATAAGATTTTTGATAATTCTTTTGATATTATAGCTCCCTATCATAATAGAACGAAAGCTGAAATTATTAATGTATTTAAAACTTATGAAGAACAAAATATTATTACAAGTTCCGTTTCATGCAGTTCGACAAGGACGAAACCAGATGAACCTCATTGTGGTGGTTGTTCACAATGCATAGACAGAAGATTTGCTATTTTTGGTTCTGAGTTAGAAGATGATGATACTATTTATTCAAATGATTTTGTCAGAGAAATTGATGGTAGGGAAATAATACAGCGATTGACGAATACTTTGCGGCTTGCTCACAAGGAAGATATCAAAACAAGAGATGATTTTCTCTGTAAATATCCTACAGAGATTAATGAACTTATTGAATATTGGCCAGGAACGAATCCAGATGATAAACTTAATGATATTTATTCGCTTGTATGTGCTTATGGAGATTCCGTCATTCGTGCGGCCACAAAGATGCGTAATAAATATGATAACATAGTAATGTCAATAAAAGACAATTCTTTGCTTGGTATTCTTAATAAACGTGAGCATCTTAAAACTCCTTTTGAAATAAGGGTTTCTAGCATAGATATTATTTTGCAATCGGCTATTCCTACAATGTTTCAGCGTGAAAAACCAAAAATAGAAAACGATTTTAATGATAAGCTAGAGGCAATTCTTAATACTCATGGCGTATTCGCACGAGAATATCCTGCGTTAGCTTTTGGAATAACAACATATAAACCAGATCATTCACAAGGTGCATTATTGATAGAATCTAAATATCTTCGTGGTAAGTCTATGACTAAAAGTAAAGCTACAGATGATATCGCTGCCGATATAATTAAAGCTCCGAATGAATGTGGGTTGTTTTTTGTAGTATATGATCCTGAACGAAAAATAGTTGATGATAATTCTTTTATTAAATCTCTTGAATGCAAGCGAGATAATTGTTTTGTACGAGTGTATAGATAAATAAAAAATATTTAAAGTTAAACTTAGAATTTGTCTACAAATTGTAGGAGTGTAGCTCATTTTTCTATATTACTCCTATGTTAGGATTATTCGAAGAAAAAATGACAGGACCTGTTATTCTCAAAGAAAACAGCAGTTTAGATGAGCAATTGAAGCAGCTTACGAAATTCTCACAAAAGCCTCTACCTGCAGATATTCGTGAACAAGTTGAGCAGGAAATTCGCTGCATAGGATACGGAGTTTCAGGAGAAAAGAAGCTGCTCTATGAGCTGAAAAATAGCCACATTCCAATGTTTGTACTACGAGATATTTACATAGAAGATGGTGACCTATCAGCGCAGATAGATTTTATTGTAATAACCAAAAAATTATTTTTCGTAATTGAATGCAAAAATCTTTATGGTGATATAGAAATTGACTCCAAGGGCAATTTTATACGCACAACGGAATATGGAAAAGCTGGGATTTATTCCCCTATAACCCAAAATCAGCGGCAATTAGAACTCTTATGGCAAATTCGCGAAAAGAGTAAGGGATCTCTTATGAAAATGCTTTTTCAGATTTTAAAATCTTCATTTTATCGTGCTGTGGTTGTGTTAGCTAATGAGCAAACAATACTAAATGACAAAGAAGCTCCAAAAGAAATTCGAGAAAAAATTATCAGAGTCGATCAATTGATAGAGTATATAAAAAAAGAAATCGCCGCATCAAATGAATTCAATTGTTCCAAATCTGAAATGCAGCAATATGCAGAGAATTTTCTTAATATGCATATTGAACAAAAAAAAGGATTATACTCAGAAATATCTCAAAGATATTGGCTCATCTGCTGATATTAAATCTACTTCCAAAGTAAATAAACAAAATGGCTTTTGCATTAGAACAGGAGTAGAAATACCATTTGACATTANGAAACCTCTGAGTGCAGGGGCTTATAAGGAATGGGTAAAATTTGGTAACAAAAATTATCCTGAGAAATTTTGTCATTTTTCTGGAGAACTTTCTAACGGAGAAAATAATTTTAAAAAGCCGATATTGGGTAAAAATTGGGAAAAGGCAAAAGAAATTCACAATCTATGAGATCAACTCAAAAGCGCAAACACTGTCTGCTCTTTTACTAAACCCCACACC
>JGI24694J35173_10001616_pt1 | contig 19883 bp, 24 predicted proteins | sample TergutCo191P1_FD_35173 | JGI IMG/M metagenome (IMG submission 35173) | reverse complement strand
AACTCTTTTGCGATCATTGCATTGTATTTAACGCCGAACTCGCGGTACAAGTTGGGGGAGAGGAGAGCCGCAGTGTCGTCGCTTACGCGGATACCCATTTCCTTGGGCACATACCAAAACTCGTGGCTTACGCCGTAAAGATTTGTTATGCGCTTGAACATTTCTTTTATATAGCCGATTGTCGCCTCGGTAATTTTTTCCATCAGCGCATGAACCTCGTCCGGGTAAACAAGCGTTGCCTCGATAAAACCTGTGTATTCCCAAATGAGCGAAGCCGTTACAAGAGGCGACGGAACATTAATAACTCTAAGCGGAATTTTCGACTTTGCCTGAAGAGCCTCGACGTGTTTCCACGCCTGCTCAAAATACGGATTGTTGACAGGATCGGGCACTTTCAGATTAAAGACATCATCGACATTTTCTTCGCGGATAAGACATTCAACCCAGGGGTCGGCTTCATCGTTTGGTTTGCATTCGCAGCCGAACGCACCTGCCACAATATTGATTCCCTGATTCGGCTTTATGTTCGCAAAGCCGTAATCGTTAACGCCTTCGCGCTTTTTGGCGTGGTCTTCCGCCCACTTAATTTCCGCATCGGGGTTATTGTAAAATTCTTTCGTCGCCATGTGCATATGCCCAACTTCGACGATATAGGGCACTTCGTTTAAATCCTCAAGCCGCCAGTTTGCCTCGATTAGTTTTTTCTTGGTCTCGATATCCATGTTATCTCCTAAAGGTTAATCCTAAGGATATTGTAACATGATATTGAGAAAATGTATAAATATAAAAAACCGGCAGTCTGGCATTATGACTGTTCATTGTGTTATACTACTCCAATGGAAAAAACATTTACGGCTGTTGCTCTGTGCGCAGTCGGCGCGGAAAAAGCAGTATCAAACGAAATAAAAAAACTTGCGTCAAAAGGAAGTGCTTTAAAAGTCGACGATTCGCTGTACGGCAGAGTGCGCTTTACGACTGATATCTGCGGGTTGTATCAGGCGTTGATTGGTCTTCGCGCCGCAGACAGGGTGCTTCTTGAGGCAGGTCAGTTTAAGGCGATGGATTTTGACGCTCTTTTTGAAGGCGCATCCTGCGTTGAATGGGAACAGCTTGTGCCAAAAGGCATGGGGCTAAAAGTGGCAAAAGTTCGCGTTAATCGATCCCAGTTAAAAGCGGAGACAACGATTCAATCAATGGTGCACAAAGCGGCGGCGCAGCGTCTTTGCGAAAAATACAAAATGAACCGGCTGCCCGAGCCTGCCGTAAATACGCATGTAAAAGTTGCGGAAGTGCGCGTATATATAGAAAAGGATTTTGTTTCGCTTCTTTTGGATTTAAGCGGAGATCCCTTGTTTAAACGCGGTTACAGAAGCGAAGGCGGCGCGGCTCCATTACGCGAAACAACCGCAGCGTCAATTTTATTGCTCTCGGGCTGGAAGCGAAAGTTTCCGTTATACGATCCGTTCTGCGGCTCGGGTACAATCTTAATCGAGGCGGCAATGTATGCATGGGACATGGCGCCCGGACTTGGCAGACATTTCGCAATAGAAGACATGCTTATAGCCGACACCCAAATCGAGCATAGGGTACGCGATGAGTTTCGCGCAAAGATCGATTTTACCCGCCTTGTAAGAATCGCGGGCAGCGACGATGACCTCCGCACAATTTCAATTGCACAGTCAAATGCAGCACGTCTGCGCGACATCGCCGAAGGCAGGGATCCTCAGCATGGAATACGTTCAAAGAACGACGCGCCCGGCATCGAGTTAAAAGCTGTTCCAATGAAAGAAGCGGCATCTCCGTTTGCGGATGCGGGTTTTATTTTGACAAATCCGCCCTACGGCAAACGGCTTGGCGATCAAAATGCGGCGGAAGAAATTTACAAGGAGATGGCAGGTCTTTCCTCAAGATTTCCGGGCTGGAAAATCGCGGTAATCACGGATCACAGCGGTTTTGAATCTTTTTTCGGAAAAAAGGCGGATTTTTGCAAGGAAATCAGTAATGGCGCAATTCCTTCCTATTTTTATGAATATAATGTATAATAAGGCGGGAGAAGCAAATGGCTGTTGCGGTTGAACACGATAAACGACGACAAAAAATTCTTGAAAAAGCGCTTGCAGTTTTTATAGAAGATGGTTTTGAGAATGCGACATTTCAAAAAATATCGGACAAATGCGGAATTACCAGAACGATTTTGTATCTTTATTTTAAAAACAAAAAAGATATTTTCAACTACAGTATCAAACAGCTTTTGCTAAACGTAGAAGAAAGCATAAACTCGATCTGTTCCGATTCAAGTCTTAGCAGCGCCGATAAAATTTCTCAGGTGCTTTTGGCGGTTTTAAAACAGCTTGAGCAGAGCAGACAGCTTCTTTATGTTGTTCTTGATTATCTTTTGCATTTGTCAAAAAGCGGCGCAAATCCCGAAGATCGGGTTCGCCGCAGAACGGTTAAACTGCACCGAATTTTGTCTTCGCTTGTTAACGAAGGAATCAAATCCGGCGAGCTTAAAAGAGCCAATGTAAAAACGACGCATGATTACCTGTACGGTTTTGTCGAGGCCGCGATTTTTCAATTGACTGTGCTTAAGCGGGATAATCTGAAAGATTTGGAAAAAGCTGTCGTTTTTGCGGTAGACGAATTAGCGGTTTAACACAAGTACTGCCGCAATTTTTCAATGACAAGTTCATAATCAAGCGGCTTCCCTATATGATCGTTCATTCCTGTGTTTTCGCTTTTTTCGTTATCCTCTTTGGTTGTGTTTGCCGTTATCGCAATAATCGGCACCGGCTTGTGATTCGGATCGTAAAATTTAAAAGACGCATTTTTCAGCTTGTTTTCGTATTGCCTGATTTCGCGCGTTGTTTCGTAACCGTTCATCCCGGGCATATGTATGTCCATAAAGATGATTTCGTATCGATTCGGTTCTTGCATGAACATTTCAACAGCCTGAAGTCCGTTCTCTGCGCATTCTATTTCCAGATGCGTCGATTTTAACAGCATCATTACAATTTCGCGGTTTATTTTCATGTCTTCTACCAGCAGCAATCTGTGACCGGTAAAATCATCGTCAATTTCTTCATCACGGCTCATGTCTTGATTTTTTCCTGTACTTAAATAATAATGTATTTATGGACGCAGGACAAATCATTTTCATTTCCAGTCAGCTGATTCTTGGCGCAATTGCCGCTTTTTTGGCTATCTTGTTATGGCCCAAGATTAGAGATGCCGCTTGGATGCTTGTTATTTTTGGAACAATTGTAATTTATATCGAAACCGTATATTCGATCCTTAAAGATTTCGGTATCACGGGCGAAGAGTTCATGATTTTCGGATCAGTCCCGCTAATATCGTTATTGCTATCGGCTGTAAGGTCGCTTTTTTTCATAGCGGCGTTTGCAATAATGATTTACAAACAATCCAAACATAACTAATATTCATAAGGAGAATAAAAATGAAAGCAGTAATATTCGGTCTTCTGGTCATAGCCGCTGCCGTCTTCGCCGTCTTGCCAAAAGAGATCCTCGGCTTCGGACTCGGCTGGGGTGATGATGTCCTAACCTTTCTTCGCGGAGCCGCTCCCGTACTTGCCATCCTTGTCGGCTTGGTTGCTCTCTTCATCGGCATCGCCGACATGAAAGATCGCGCCGAAGCCAGGAAAGAAGAGAAGGAATAGACCCCTGATTAAAGAACTCATTGCTGACGCAAAAAAAATAGTAATCAAAATCGGTTCCAACACTATTGCAGGTTCGGACGGGAAGATCAACTTTGCTTTCCTTGACGAGTTTGCCGAACAGGCTGCGGCTCTTATGAAAATGGGCAAACAGGTCATCGTTGTTTCGTCGGGCGCTCAAGTGGCTGGCCTTTCTACAATGGACAAGTGGCCGCGCAAAAAAGACATTCATTACAGGCAGGCTCTTTGCGCGGTAGGTCAGGTACAGCTTATGAAGGCTTGGCGGCGCGCCTTTGAGAAAGAAGATCTTTTCATTGCGCAGATACTTTTAACGCGCGAAGACTTCAGCGATGCAAACAGAACGCTGAACATGCGCAACACATTGTTCACACTGGTAGACGAGGGAATCATTCCCATCATCAACGAGAACGACACAGTTTCTGTAGAGGAAATAAAAATCGGCGACAACGACACACTGGCGGCGCGTTCCGCAATTCTCTGGAGCGCAGACCTTTTAATATTGTTCAGCGACATCGACGGCTTGTTCAACAAGAACCCAAAAGAAGATTCAAGCGCGGTTCTAGTAGAGCAGGTACGGGATATTGCCGAAGTACGAAAGAATATTTCCATAGGAGCGACAAACAATTTCGGCACAGGCGGAATTGCGACAAAACTCGATGCTGCAGAAATGGCGCTCTCTTACGGCATCCCGACGATTCTTGCAAACGGCGGCAAACCCCGCAGTCTGGAAGCTCTCGCGGCAGGCAACCAAAAAGGCACAGTATTTTTGGTATAGAATTTTTATCTTGTCTGTCCACTGCCCGTAATCAAATATTTAATTGTCGTGAGCGCTTCTAGACCCATAGGTCCCCTTACATGAAATTTCTGCGTGCTGATACCAAGCTCTGCGCCAAAGCCGAACTCGCCGCCGTCCGTAAAGCGTGTCGATGCGTTGACATACACGCAGGCGGCGTCTACCCTTGCGCAGAAATTTTTGGAGGCTTGCAGGTCGTTGGTAAGAATCGCCTCCGAATGTTTTGTGCCGTATCTGTTGATATGAGCGATTGCGTCATCACAGGTGTAAACCGTTTTTACCGCAAGAATATAATCTAAAAACTCGGTCTCCCAGTCTTCCTCAACCGCATCTTTTACAACAAGCTCTGCAAGCGGAGATGCTGCATTTGCAGTGTTGCCAATCGCCGCTTTTGACGCGGCATCGCAGCGAAGTTCCGCCTTGCCTGCGATTCTGTTTGCAAGCTCGGGCATCAGCGTATCAAGAGCGTCTTTTCGAACAAGCAAAGTTTCCACTGCATTGCAAACGCCGGGTCTTTGAAGTTTTGCGTTCAAAATTATATCGACGGCGTTGTTAAGTTCCGCTTTTGTTCCAATGTACGAAGGCTCAACATAAATGTGACAGTTGCCTTCGCCTGTTTCGATTACGGGAATGCGCGCGTTCTCTACAACACGCCGGATTAATTCGTGACCGCCGCGTGGCAGAACAACATCAATAAAACCGCGCGCTTTGAGTATTATATCAACTTCGTCCCTGTCACCCGATTGCGCAAGGTCTACGGCATCCGCTATTCCGCCGCCAGCCGCAAGCCCTGTCTTGATGGCTTTAACAAGTTCCTTGTTGGATTCAAGCGCGGAAGAAGAGCCCCGAAGAAGTATCGAACAGCCGGCTTTGTAGGCAAGAGCGGCGCAATCCGCCGTAACGTTCGGTCGCGATTCGTAAATTATCGCCGCAACGCCGATGGGAACAGTTACCTTTTCAATTTGCATACCGTTGGGATGAGTCCAGCCTGTCTGCACTTTGCCGATTGGGTCATCCTGTCTTATAACTATATTAATGCCTTCGATGATACCGTCTATTCGCTTGTCGTTGAGCATCAGGCGGTCGATAAGGCTTTCTTTCATGCCGCCGTTTCGCGCTTTTTCCACATCGCGCGCATTGGCTTCTAAAATCGAAACCCTGCTTTTATCAATTTCTGCGGCGGCGGCGGCGAGAGCCTTGTCTTTTGACACTCGGTTTTCGCTTGCCAGCTTTGCCTGAGCCTGTTTTAGAGAAATAAAGACTGATTCCAGCGCATTTGACATAACATTACATTAACTTGCTTGCTCTTTTTGTTCAAGTAGCTCTATAATAGAGCTATAATGACCGTATTTGTTATTGTTCTTGTGATTTTATTGGCTGCAGTAATCGTCTTGTTTATTGCATATAACAAAGCCCGGATTCTTTATAATCGCCAGTCTCAGGAAACGGCAGCCGCAACCGAATTCAGAAATTTTGCATTTAACTCATTGGAGAGCATATTAAACGGCATTGATGCCTTGATTTACATTACCGTTCCCGAAACAGGCGAACTTCTTTTTGTAAACCGCTACATGAGAAAAGTTCTAAAAATGGAGAACGAAGATTTTATAGGCGAGTACTGTTACAGAATTTTGCGCGGGTTCAATTCGATGTGCGGATTCTGCCCGTGTTATGAGTTAAAAAACAATCCAGATAAACTTGTCGTATGGGATGACTATGTTGAGATTTTGGGCAAACACATACAACATTCCGACTGCCTTATCGACTGGCCCGACGGACGGAAGGTGCATCTTCAACATGCGGTTGACATCACCGAATTGATAGAGGCAAGAAAGCAGGCGGAACAGGGCAGCCGTTCAAAAAGCGTGTTCCTTGCCAACATGAGCCATGAAATCCGCACACCGATGAACGCAATCATCGGCATGACCTTAATCGGAAAAACGGCGGACGATGTTCCGCGCAAGGATTATTGTTTCGAAAAAATAGAGAATGCGTCCCAGCACTTGCTTGGCGTAATCAACGATATTTTGGACATGTCAAAAATCGAGGCGAACAAATTTGAGCTTGCCAACGAAGAGTACGATTTTGAAAAAACAATTCAGCGGGTGATCAATATTGTGGCTTTCCGCGCAGAAGAAAAAAAACAAAAACTTTCCGTATATATCGACAAGTCGATTCCGCGCGTTTTAATCGGCGACGATCAGCATCTTGCGCAGGTAATCACCAATTTGCTCGGCAACGCTATCAAGTTTACGCCGGAGGAAGGCACTGTTCGTCTTGATACGCGTTTTATCGGCAAAGAAGACGATATGTACATGATACAAATTGCGATAATAGATTCGGGCATAGGCATTGCGCAGGATCAGCACGAGCAGATTTTTAATTCCTTCCATCAGGCGGAATCCGGAACATCGCGCAAGTTCGGCGGTACGGGGCTTGGACTTGTTATCTCCAAAAATATTGTCGAGCTTATGGGCGGCAGTATCAATGTTGAGTCTCAAGTGGGAAAAGGTTCGACGTTCTCATTTGTTTTCAAGGCAAAGCGCGGAACCAGGAAAACGCCCGAGCTTTCCGAAATCGGTATCGACTGGGGCAATGTCAAAATAATGGCGATTGATGATGACAGGGAAGTTATTGAATACTTTAGGGAAGTAATGAACGGCTTTGGCATCAGCTGCGATGTCGCGTCCAGCGGCGAAGAAGCGTTTGCGCTTATCGGCATGAACGGAATGTACGACATTTATTTTATCGACTGGAGAATGCCGGACATGGACGGCATCATGCTTGCAAGAGAACTAAAGGCAAAAGCCGAATCGCCTGAACACACGGTTATAATAATGATTTCGGCAGGCGAGTGGAGCGTAGTCGCCGACGAAGCAAGAAAGGCGGGCGTTGACAAATTCCTGTCCAAGCCGTTGTTCCCGTCTTCAATCGCAGACGCGATAACGGAATCAATCGGGTTCGATCAAAATAATAAAAAGGAACGCACCGACAACTTTGAAATTTTTAAAGGGCGAAAAATTCTTCTTGCGGAAGATGTCGAGGTTAACCGCGAGATTGTAGAAGCCATTGTACAGCCGACGCTTCTGGAAATTGACATCGCCGGTAACGGATTGGAAGCCGTTGAAAAGTTTGAAAAGTTTGGCGGCAGTTACGATTTGATTTTGATGGACGTGCAAATGCCGGAAATGGACGGCTACGAAGCGACGCGCAGAATCCGCGAGATTGAAAAAACAAAGAAGCGGAAAATGACGCCGATCATTGCGATGACTGCAAATGTTTTCCGCGAAGACATCGAGAAATGTTTGGCAACGGGAATGAACGATCACGTTGGAAAGCCTTTGGACATGAACGAGTTTTTCATCATGCTGCGAAAGTATTTGCTTGATTGATTAAGACAGTGAACTTCTGTATATTGGGAATACAAAAACAAAAGGAGTTATAAAATGAAAAGGACAATATTATTACTGGCTGTTTTTGCAATCGTATGCGTAAACGCTTTTGCCCAGAGGCAAACACCCGAGGTAAGAGCGCTTCAGGGAACATGGACGCTTGTTGCCATCATGAACGCGGAAGAAAGTTACAACGAACAGGCAATCAAAGACGAAGACCTTGTAGTTACTTATACATTTTCCGGTAACAATGTTACGATAAATAATGCAGGTAATATTATCGGTCCTGTCAGCTTTGTTCCGCAGGGAGCTTATCTGGCGCTGACAGGCACCAGTACTGTTAACATGCCGTATTTTGTACAGGGGAATCTTTTGGTTCTTCACGAAGGCGGCTACACTTTTATTTATCGCAAGAGATAACGCCCGGTCTTTCAAATGCGGCGTTTAATGCGCCGCACCTAATGCCTTCATTGACGGCGGCATTAAAATCCTCTTTGCCAATATAAATTTTATTGTTCAGTGCCGCCGCAAGCCCTGCGGTGAACGCGTCTCCGCAGCCTGTGGTGTTTTGGATTGCCGACGTATCATGCGCCGCAACATCAAACTTGTAAATTTCATTGCTGTCCGCCGCAATAATCTCGCGGCTGCCGTTGGTTAAAACAATGCGGCACTTGTGTTTGTGCGCCAGTTCCAAAACGATTCCGTGCAAATCGAAATTATCCGCATCAAGCCCAAACGTTTGCTTGAACTCATCAAGGTTTGGCTTTATGATATCGGGCTCATACTTCAAACTTTCGATCAGATCCTTTCCTTTAATATCAAGGATAATGCACAGTCCTTTTTCCTTTGCCTTCTGTACCATTGCGGGAATTGCAGCGTCAGAATATCCTGCCGCCTTTGTGCCGGAGATTATAATTGTATTATGCGCATCAAAGCGCGTAATAATTTCATTAAACTTTTCCATTAGACGCTCTTCAGTTCCGGCGGTGACAGGCTGCGATTCTTCTACAAGTTCTGTAACGCTTTCGTCGTTCTTATTTATTACTGTGTAACAAAAACGTATCTGTGAATCGCTTTCCACCCATTCAACATTAAGCCCATCCTGTTCACATAGCGACAGGATTAATGGACGCATAACGCCGCCAAGATGGGTTAAATGTATAGCCTCTTTTCCCAATTGGGTAAGTACGCGGGTAACGTTGATGCCTTTGCCGCTTGCATCCAAACGGTGCGACGCGGTGCGGTTAACTTCGCCCAATGCAAGCAAAGGAAAGCGAAGTGTTTTTTGCAACGTTGGGTTAAGACAGATTGATAGGAACATGATTCCTCGTTTTATTTAATCCGCTTGTAACTCTTTATTTCCTGTTTCAATCTTGCGGCAAGTTCCGCTATCGGTACTCTTACCTGTTCCATGGAATCGCGGAAACGGAGTGTTACTGTTTTATCCTCTTTGGATTCATAATCCACGGTGACGCAGAAAGGCGTACCGGCTTCGTCCTGCCTGCGGTAACGACGTCCAATAGCTCCCGATTGATCGTAATCGGTGGCGTAGTCTTCTTTAAGCTCTTTGCGAATGTCTTGTGCAAGTTCTGCAAGTCCGTCTTTTTTCATTAGCGGAAGAATTGCGACAGTAACCGGCGCAAGGTTGGGATGGAAGCGCAACACTGTACGCCAATCGTCTTCGTTCCCTTTGTCGGCAACCTGTTCCTCGTCATAAGCGTCACAAAGGATCATCAAAAGATTGCGTGTAAGACCTGCCGATGTTTCGATGATGTACGGAATATATCTCTCGTTACCGGCATCCTGATCGATGTACTGCATGTCTTTGCCGGAAAATTCCGCATGTCTGCCAAGATCGTAATCGGTGCGGTTGTGAACGCCCTCAAGCTCCTGCCAGCCCATCGGGAACAGGTACTCGATGTCGTATGCTTCTTTTGCGTAGTGAGCTAGCTGATCATGCTTGTGCCAGCGCAGGTGATCCATTTTTACGCCGAGTTTTTCGTAGTATGCCCAGCGGCGTTTGCGCCATGTGTCGAACCATTCAACGTCCGAGCCGGGTTTTACAAAGTATTGCATTTCCATCTGCTCGAATTCACAGGTGCGGAAAATAAAGTTTTTGGTTGTGATTTCATTACGGAACGCCTTGCCTACCTGCGCAATGCCGAACGGGATTTTCATTCTGTTGGACTGGATAATATTTTTATAGTTTACGTAAATACCCTGCGCCGTTTCCGGGCGAAGGTAAATAATGCTTGACGTATCTTCTGCAGGACCGATTCTTGATTTAAACATCAAGTTAAATTTGCGGGTATCGGTAAGTTCGCCGCCACAGTCAGGGCATTTTTTTGCGGAGAGATTTGCCTCGGGGATTTGATCCGCGCGAAAACGCGACTTGCACTTTTTGCAATCGACAAGCGGGTCGGTAAAATTTTCAACGTGCCCCGAAGCTTCCCATGTGCGGGGGTGCATCAATATGGCGGCATCAAGTCCGACAATATCGTCATGAAGCTGCGTCATTTCTTTCCACCACGCGCCTTGAATACGATTCTTTAATTCAATGCCGAGCGGACCATAATCCCATGCGCCGCTTTGGCCTCCGTAAATTTCCGATGACTGAAAAACAAACCCGCGCCTTTTTGCAAGCGAGGTGATTTTTTCCATAGTGGCTTTGCCATTGTATTCTGTTAATTCTGACATGAGAGCATCTTACTATAATTTACGCAGGGTATTCAAGGTTCTCTTTTTTGGCGTTTTTAAGGAGAGTATTGTACCTGCCGCATTCATACTTCGCCATGTCGATGTTCTGCTCGCGCCAGTTGCCGCATTCAATCGCGCTTGCTCCGGGGATATCGCCTTCAAATTTTTCTGCCCAGCTAAACATTTCAATTAAAAGCGGCAAAATATCAGCGGATTTATAAGTGCCGTGCAGTATCAAATAAAAGCCGGTGCGGCAGCCCATCGGTCCAAAGTAAACGGTTTTTTCGCTCCAATCTTTGTTGCTTCGCAGAAAAGTGGCGCACAAATGTTCGATAGTGTGAAGCGCAGGCTGATCCAGAACCGGTTCCTTGTTAGGTTCCTTAAACCGTAAATCAAATGTGGTTATTACCGTATCGTTAAAAGTGTCCTCGCGCGAGACATAAACACCGGGTTTTAACAACAGGTGATTAATCTGAAAGCTCTTTATTTTTTCCATGTTTGGCTCCTTTATTATTACAAGTTTTTATTCTTCAAATACTTTTTTGAATTCAATTACACATCCCGGGATAGTAGAAAGCGGAACATCGTCCTCGCCTGTATAATTCTTGTAATTATAATTATCATCCTTATATTCCAATGTGCTGATTATTTGCTCTTCAGGATCAACCATCCAATATTCACTTACCCCTGCTTTTTTATAAAGGTTTAATTTGGTAACCATATCATGCGAACGATTAGAGGATAAAATTTCGATAATGAATTTAGGAGCGCCGTTGTAGCTTTTGTCTTTTAATTTTGACTGATCACAGGCAAGGAAAACATCTGGTTGTACCAGCGTATATTTATCGCCTTTTTCATATAAAGGGTAAACGTCAAACGGCGCGATAATGGGTTTGCAGTTATGTATCGACAACTTTGCATCCAATTGAGCAAAGATTCGCCCTGCTGCCAGTTGATGCTTGTATCCGGGCGAGCTCATCGCATATTCTGTTCCAAATATTCGCTCAAATCGGGGTTCTTCCAAGGAACGGACAGGCGTAGGTTCGTCATTTATTTTTAATGCCGCTTGCATTTTGATTTCTCCTGTACATATTGTAACGTATATTCAAGCGGTGTCAATTGCAGTATTTTTATGCCACTTGATCAACCTAATTAAAAATAATAGACTCTAACCCATGCAGGAGGTATGCCTAAGCCGCTGCGATTGGAACCACAGGTTCTTTACCAAATTGTTAGGCCCCTGAGCTATTCAGGGAAAAATCAGGAGGATTTTTATGAGCGCAACTATCAGGCTCAAGAGGTTTGGAACAAAGAAACGGCCTTATTACCGTATCGTTGTTATGGAAAAGCAATCGCCGAGAGACGGCAAGACCATCGAAGAAATCGGCTATTATCATCCAATCGAAGCTGAAGACAAGCAGATTGTTTTTGATGAAGCAAGAGCCAAAGAATGGCTTTCCAAAGGCGCAATTGCAAGCGACACAGTTCGCCGCATCTTCAACAAAAAAAACGTCACTGTAAAATAACGCAGCCCAGCTATTAATAAAGGTACACATATGGAAAAAGATCTGATTGAATACCTCGCGAAGTCTCTTGTAGACGACCCTTCGCAGGTACAGGTAAATATTGTAGAGGGCGAAAAATCGACAATTTTGGAATTGCGTGTTGCGGAAGGCGATATCGGCAAAGTGATTGGTAAGCACGGCAGAATTGCCAAGGCGATCAGAACAGTACTTCAGGCATCAAGCGCAAGATCCGGCAAGCACACAGTACTGGAAATCCTTGACTGATAAATTTATTATCGGTATAGTAGGCGCTCCTTTTGGCATCAAAGGTTTTGTAAAAGTCCGCCCGTTATCCGGCGAAATCGATCATATTTTGAAGTTGCAGTCTGTAACAATCAGCAAGGACGGCAAGGAGAAGATTCTTCATATTGAAGAGATCTGCTCCGCGCCGCCTGTCGTACACATTCGTTTTAAAGGAATCGACAGCCCCGAAGCCGCAAAAACCCTAACCGGCGCGCAACTGATTGTAGGCCGGGATCAGGCCGCACCGCTTGCGCCCGGCGAGTACTATATAGAAGATTTAAAAGGATTGCCGGTGCTTTCTGACAGAGACGAGATTCTCGGTCACGTGGCAGATATTATCGAAGGCGGCGGCGGTGAATTAATTGAGGTAGAGCTAACCAGCGGCGAAAAACGCCTGATCCCTTTCAGAAAAGATTTCGTCACAGAAATATCCCTCAAGGACAGGAAAGTAGTGTTAACCAATCTATGGATATTAGATTAATGTTAATTGAAGATAGAGAGGCGAGGGTGCAGAGCCCTAGCGGGGGCATTTGGTCTGCGTGTACAATGCCAGCTAGCGGCTGTGTAGAAAAACGCCAGAGCCAACCGCTCCCGCCAGGGCTCTGCACCCTCGCCTCTCTTTTTTAAATTGCCATTGGAGTGATATGAAGTACACAGTTTTAACCCTATTTCCTGAAATCACTGATGCGTTTTTCGCCAATTCCATCATGGCAAAGGCAATTAAACGTGGAATTATCGAGTATCAGTCAGTTAATATCCGCGATTTTGCACAGGACAAGCATAAAACATGCGATGACGCACCCTACGGCGGCGGCGCAGGAATGCTAATGCTCGCAGAACCGCTAAGTTTAGCGTTAAAATCGGTGACAGAGGCTGTTCCAGGCACACGGGTTATTTATCTTAGCCCGTCCGGGAAGCCGTTTAATCAGGAAATGGCAAAAGAGCTTGCCGCCGAAAAGGAATTAATCCTAATCTGCGGGCGTTACGAAGGCATCGATCAGCGGGTGATCGATATGTACGTGGATGACGAGATTTCAATAGGAGACTATGTTTTGTCTTCGGGAGAGGTCGCGGCACTGGCAGTTATCGACGCTACTTACAGGCTTGTAGACAGCGTAATTTGCGCAAATTCGCTTGACGAAGAAAGCTTTTCTTTGGGACTTTTGGAGTATCCCCAGTTTACACGCCCCGAGATTTATGATAGTATGAAGGTCCCTGAAGTTCTTCTGTCGGGGCATCATGAACAGATACGTCTTTGGCGGCTTGAGAAGCGGGTGGAAAAAACCCTGCGGCAAAGACCTGACTTGATCCGGCGGGGCAAGGAATTGGGACTTTTTAACAAGGAAATAAACGGTATTATTGACCGGTTAGTTATAGGAGAGAACGATGAACGAAATTCAGGCCATTGAAGCCGCTCAAATGAAATCAGAACTTGACCAATTTAAAGTTGGTGATACTGTTAAGGTTCACTTTAAGATCGTAGAAGGTAAAACCGAGCGCGTACAGATCTATGAGGGTCTTGTAATTGCCATGAAAAATTCCAAAGTTGGAAAAACCTTTACCGTACGAAAAATTTCCTACGGCGTAGGCGTTGAGAGGGTATTCCCGATTCATTCGCCCCGCATCGTAAAAGTGGAAGTTGTTCGTCCCGGTAAGGTCAGACGCGCAAAACTCTACTATATCCGCGAAAAAATCGGAAAAGGCGCCAAAATCAAGGAACTTATTGTCAGAAAGAAAGGTTCCAAAGGCGCTGTTGTTCCCGCAACCGGAACTGCCGCCGAACAGGAATAAACATAACATTTTCCTCACTATCAGCCGATACTCAAAGGGATGAATTTATTAAATACCAGTGATCTAAGACCCGGGCAGGTATTCTCTGAACCTGTATTTACAGAGGGAAAAAATATGCTGGTTACGGCAATGGTCCCTCTTCGTCAAAAAGATATTGATGTATTAATAACTCTGGGTGTTGAATATGTAAGAACCAGCGGGACTCTTGTTGATACAAAAACCGAAGATGCAGAAGAAATCGAAGGTGATGAAGCAGCCCTGGCTTTAAAAGCGCTTGAGGCTGAGTTGGCAAGAGCAATGGAAGAAGAAGTCGGGGAAGTAGAAGAAATCCCTGATGAACATGTTATGCCGACAACAAAAAGCACTTTAAAATTTTCAATCAGTGATGTCAGACATAATTCCGGTCCGTATAGAGCGTATAAAAATAATATCGATAAACTTAATAGTCTTTTTAACAGTCTTAAAGCCGGGCGTGATATTGAGATGCGCGCAATCGACGGTATCAGCGATCTTGTGATACAGGATTTACGTGATTTCCCTGATAAATTTGTAGGCTTTATTCTGGGCGGTGAAGTATCCGGGCTTGAACTGGCAAAAAGTTCTGTAAATGCGGCAATTCTTTCAGCAATGATGTCGCAGGAACTTAGACTTCCTCCTCAAAAGACGCACAATGTTGTTTCCGGTGCGCTTTTGCATGATGTTGGAATGCTCAGACTGTCGAAAGGTATTACAGAAAAAAAAGGCGGACTTTCTGAAGCTGAGCTTGAACAAATAAAGAGTCATCCTTTGCATACGTCAAAAATAGTTACCAAGGAATTATTCGGTCCAAGCGAGGTCAATTTAATTGCCCTTCATCATCATGAAAGATGGGACGGCAAAGGTTATCCTGACGGATTGTCGGGTAACTCCATTGATGTCGGCGCAAGAATTGTGTCTGTTGCCGATGCGTTTGAAGCTATGGTAAGCAAAAAATCCTACCGCAATTCTATGACCGGTTACCAGGCAATTAAAAACCTGATGGCAGATAATGGCCGCCGTTTTGATCCTGCTGTAATCATTGCTTGTACAAAAGTGATGGGTATTTATCCTATAGGTTCAATTGTGCGTCTTAATGACAGTTCCATCGCCAGGGTAATAAATGTTCATACAAATGCTCCAATGAGGCCTGTGGTTCAAATGCTGACTGATGAAAACAACAATGTGCTGGGAATTTCTACAATGACTGTCGTCGATTTATTGGATGACAGAACCAGATTTATAAAAGAAGCGATTGATCCGGCAGAATACACGAAAGCGAATGGATAACACAACCCGCGGCAAAAAAGGGGAAGAGCAGGCTGCTGCCGCTATCGAAAACGCCGGAATGAAAATAATAGTTAAAAATTACCGTCAAAAATTCGGAGAAATCGACATAATTGCACTTGATGATGAAACCATCGTTTTTATTGAAGTTAAGGCATGGTCGGCTTTTGGCATGGAAAACCTTCAATACAGCTTAAATGCCAGAAAACAGCAAAAAATTATTAAAACTGCTAAGTATTTCCTCTTTGAAAATCGAAAATATAGTAATATGGCGATTCGCTTTGACGTTGTTTTCGTCGGAAATAATGCTATTAAACATCTTGCGTCAGCCTTCATGGAGAGTGTATGATGATAGAGAGGGCAGGTTTATCACGAATGAATGCGCACAGGCTGGAAATGCTTAGGCAGCGCATTGATGACGATAATTATCTCCATGCGGCGGTTCAAAGACTGGCTCTTGTTTTAAGCAACGAGTTAATGGGTATTTCTACAAAAGGCGGGCGCAATGAGCAACAGCGGAAAAGGCGGAAATCATAAAAAAAACCGTCAAAAATTTTCCAAAAAACATACTCCCATAAGCAATGGTGAAAAATTCTTCACTGAACAGAAATTTGAGAAAAACCGTCAGGGTATGCACGAGCGTCCTCAATGGACAGCGCCCGAACAGGGAACAAATCCCATCACAACGCCGGACTGTCCCTGGTGCGGAAAGCAAATCACCGACATTGCAACAGCTATTTCTGATAAAGAATCCGGACGCCCCGTACATTTTGATTGCGTTCTTGCAAGACTAAACGAAATGGAACGTCTGGAAAACAACGATACCATTTGTTATATTGGCGGCGGCCGGTTCGGCGTAATTCATTACAACAATCCTCCTGACATGAGGGATTTTACAATAAAGAAAATTTATGAATGGGAAGCAAAGGACATTAATAATGACTGGCGCAGACCAATCAGCGAATACTTCTCTGTAACATGAGGTCTAATGGTAGAATATTTAAATGAAGCGCAAATTGATGACAGTGACTTTCTGGAAAGACCTATTATAAGGGAGTACCTTGAGCTTCTTCAGGATATTGGGGTTATCGATCATTTAAAAACACTAAACAGTGAAATACGTGATTTTAAATGTCTGCTTGTTAAAGGGCTTGATCTGTTTAATCGCAGCAGTATAGAAGAAATAATGGACGCGACAGTTCATCATATTTCCGATCAATTTGTGCCTTCGTTTATCGCGTTTCTGTGGAAGCCGATTCCAAACAGGGAAGATATAACTATCAAGGCATATAAAAATTATAAACCTGTTGATATTGCTTTGCGCGTTGACTGCATTACTCCATTTGAAGAATTTTTTAAAAAGTATCCAAAACCGATTAACTTTGAGCTTTTGGCTTTTCAGTTAAATAATGACGAGGCTGTAAAGTCGTACCTTGAAATAAACACAGAAATTGCTGTTCCCATTCTTGGTCCTTTTGGTTTATACGGAATTATTTTAATTGGTCCAAAAACCTACAAAGAAGGATACAGCCGCGATGAATTATTTTTTCTTCAGCAGTTAATGAGTTTTGTTTCACAGGCGATTAAAAATTTACTGCATTATGATCATTCGCTTCGCGATGTTAAGACAGGGCTTTACAACCACGGTTTTTTTATAACGCGCTTGAATGAAGAGGCTTACCGTACAAGGCGTAATGCCTATTCGTCGTCTATCATTGTAATTGACGTTGATAAATTTAAAGATTTTAACGACATTTACGGACACCTTGCGGGTGATAAGGTTCTGGAATCGCTTGCTTATATAATAAAACAAAATGTGCGCGAAGAGGATATTCCATCCCGTTTTGGCGGCGAAGAGTTTACTGTGCTTTTGCCGAATACCGATAATACAACGGCATTGCATATCGCAGAACGCCTGAGACTTGGCGCCGCTAACATGGAAGTGCCGTGGATCGATCCGCTGCCTCAGGTAACCATCAGTATCGGCATTTATACATTCGATCAAAGCACGCCTACCGATGTAAGTAGTATTATTCGCCGCGCTGATGAAGCGTTGTATGCCTCCAAGAAGAAAGGAAGGAACTGCTGTACTATATGGGAGTCGGGTAAGAACACAGCGGCAAACAAACCGCTGCCTCAAAATTATATGCCAATAGTGGAGGTGTTATGATTGGAATTGTCGGTGCTATGGAAAAAGAATTAAGCCTGCTTTGCGAAGTGATGGGAAAATTTGAGACGCAAAAAATCGGCGGGTTTGAATTTTACACAGGAAAGATTGAAGGCAAGGACGTTACGCTCCTTCGCTGCGGAATCGGTAAGGTAAATGCTGCGGTTGGCTGCGCGCTTCTTATCGAAAAATTTAAACCAGGCTGTGTTATTAATACAGGTTCTGCGGGCGGAATAAGCAGCAAACATGACAATCAGGAAATCAAGTTCGGCGATGCTGTAATTTCTACAGGACTTGTTTATCATGATGTTGATGTTACGGCTTTTAACTACAAACCCGGACAGCTTCCGGGGCAGCCGCAAATATTTCCGGTAGATGAAAAATATATTAAACTTGCGGAAGATGCCGTTGACGAACTTGTTAAGGAAAAAATTCTTCCCGCTGATTTTGCGCACCGCCGCGGCTTGATAGGTTCAGGCGATGTCTTTATGCATGAGCCTGCCCGCATCGAAAATGTACGCAAGACTTTCCCCGGAATTATTGCCGTCGAAATGGAAGGCGCTGCGATTGCTCATTGCTGTCATCTTTTTTCGGTGCCGGTTCTGGTCATACGCGCACTCTCTGACATAGCGGGAACAGAATCACCAATGAGTTTTGACGAGTTCCTGCCGATAGCTTCGAAGAACTCGGCGCATATTGTAATAAGATTAGTTAAGAAGGGACTATAAAATGAAACATATAATTTTTATATTAATTACCTGTATAACAATTTTTAGTATTTCTGGCTGCTCTCCGCGGCAGGCGCAGGCGCAGACAATTACTCAAACAGAAACAGAGATACAAGTTCCCATTGATGACGGTATACCTGTTGTCTACATGACCACAAGCATTACGCCGGAAGGTCTAATGGCTGTTTATAATGCGCTTGGTTTAGAAGCGCGCGGCAATGTTGCGGTTAAGATACACACAGGAGAACCTGGTAACACTCATTTTCTTTCACCTGCGCTCATTAGGGGTTTAGTACAGCGCGTGAACGGTACCTTTGTAGAGGCCAACACTGCTTATGGCGGAAGACGCGCAAGCACCGCTGCGCATTATCAGGTGGCGCGCGATCACGGGTTTGCCGCAGTCGCTCCTGTTGTAATTCTTGATGAAAGAGCGGACATTATTCTTCCCGTTACAGGCGGCAAACATTTATCAGAGAACATTGTTGGTGCGCGCTTTAACGAGTTTAATTTTCATATTGTACTTTCGCATTTTAAGGGACACCAGATGGGCGGCTTCGGCGGAGCCATTAAAAACATGTCCATCGGATACGCGTCTATTGCCGGCAAGTCATGGATACATTCAGGAGGCAAGAGCCGCACAAGACCATGGGGCGGCGCGCAAAACGATTTTCTTGAATCGATGGCAGAAGCAGCCAAAACAATCGCAGACGCAAATCCCGGCAGGATGATATACATCAACGTAATGAATCATCTTTCCGTTGACTGTGATTGCAACGGAAGACCAACGGCGCCGACAATGGCAGACATCGGGATACTCGCCTCGCTTGATCCTGTTGCGCTCGATCAGGCATGTGTCGATTTGGTATACGCGGCGCCGGACAGCGCAAATTTAAGGGAACGCATTGAGTCCAGGAACGGACTTTTAACATTGGCGCGCGCGCAGGAAATAGGGTTGGGTTCAAGAGAATACAGACTGATACGTCTATAACCAAAGCATGATTGAAATAATTCAACGCGAAGCAATCTACATTTGGTATTATTTCTCGATTCAGTTTGAGCAGATTTTCTGGTATTGGGTGCTGGGTATGGCGCTTGGTTCAGTCGTCTCTGTTTTTGCAAAAGACAAAATACACGCATGGTTCACGTCTCTTCGCGAAAAGAAACTGGGTGTTTTCGGCCTTGTTCCTGCGGCGTTGCTTGGTATTGCCTCTCCTCTTTGCATGTACGGCACAATTCCAATTGTAGCGTCTTTTGCCGCAATCAATTCCAACAGCGGCGAAAAAGGAATAGAGGAGGATTGGCTTGCGGCTTTTATGATGAGTTCCATCCTGCTAAACCCGCAGCTGCTTTTTTACACAGCAGCATTGGGTATACCGGCTTTAGTGATACGTCTGGTCAGTTGTTTCCTGTGCGGCATAGCTGCGGGACTTGCGATACGGTTTTTATTTAAAGGAAAACAATTTTTTAATTTTTACTCTTTAGGTAGCAGCTTATGCAGCAGGAATGGTAGC
>JGI24694J35173_10001615_pt1 | contig 19893 bp, 24 predicted proteins | sample TergutCo191P1_FD_35173 | JGI IMG/M metagenome (IMG submission 35173) | reverse complement strand
GGATTTAATCAGTGCTACTTAACCGCATCTGCGCCATGCAGATGCAGGGGAACCGCTGAATTCCGCTTTAATCAGCGGTTCCCTAGGCTAAAGAATCAAAGCCTTGGAATGTGCTATACTTGAACCAAGATGCATAAACGAAAAATCGGAATCGCTATACTGTTCCTGCTTGCGGCGGGGACGTTTTTCGCCCAGACCGAATCGGAGGAAGCAGAGCCCGGGGGATTCATCCCAGAGGAGTTGCTGCGGCCGCGCCGGGAGGAAGTCCTTCGTTACCCGGTGGACATCGTAATAGGGCCGCTGGGGCCGGGCCGGGCTTCCAGGGAGACCTATGAATTCGCCAGAAGGGTGGCCGCCGCACTGCTGGCTGGGGATATTAATGCGCCGATTCTTTCCTCGGTGAATCGGGTGTTTCTGGAGGGATACATGGCCACGATGGAGGTGGTCAATCCCCGGTCTTTCCGCATCGGGAGCGGGCAGGAAACCATCGATGGGTCGGTGTCGTTTCTGGTCAGGTTCATCGGCAGGGAGCACGGGATGACCGGCGAGCTTTTCGTCCGGCAGGAGGAGCGACGGGCCGCGCCGCCTCCCCAACCCGCCGCCGCGGAACTTCCGGGTTACCCCGGCGAAGGGGACGAAACGGGCATGATTGCTTACGAGGAGGAAACCCCGCCTGCGGCTATCCCGGTTGAGCTTGTCTGGGTTTTCGATGATCTGGTGCTGGAATCCCCCCGCAGCCGCGAGGAGGAAAACCAGGAAAGCCGCCAGCGGTTCCAATTTTCCACTTATCACAGGCTGTTTTAGGGGTAGCTCTTGGGAAATTCGCCTGTATAATGCGGAAAAATGCGTTTGTGGCCCGAAAACCGCGATTTCTTTCTTGACCCTCGCGCCGTATTTTAGTATTTTTTAAGAAACACCATGCAGGGGTGAAAGATCGCCCGGAAGACATAGTTTGGTGGTTAGAATTTGAATTAGGGAAGAGCGAAGAGCAATGTCAACACCTCAATCCAGCGATGCGGATATCGAGATGCCGAAAGGAAACGCTTTCGGAACGAACCAGAGTGCCGCCGAAGAACAACCCTTGGAATCAGCCGCCCCGGGAAGCGAAGCCTTGGCGGAAGGCATTCTAGACGATATTTCGGGCGATGAATTCCTGAAGGAGATGCTCAAAGACGAGAACGTGGCGGACTTTCTTCAGGGTGCCGGCGGCGAAAACGGCGTGGCTGGTGGCGATACCAACCCGGCGGCAGACGAGGGATCGTCCGGGCCAGAGGCAAAACTGGCCGATGCGGAGGCTCAACTTGCCGAAACCCGCGAGCAGTTGCTGCGGAAGGCCGCCGATTTCGAGAATTTCCGCAAACGAATGAATCAGGAAAAGCAGAGGGCCATCGAATTCGCCAACGAAAGCCTGCTTCTGGACATAATCCCGATAATCGACGACTTCGAGCGGGCGATTCAGTCCGCGGAGGCATCCGCGGAGCTTATCGAGATGCCGGCCGGGAAGGCGATGCTGGACGGCATTTCGATGATCGAAAAGAGGCTTACCGGCCAGCTTGAGGGCAAGTGGGGTCTTAAGCGTTTCAGTTCGGCCGGGGAGCCGTTCGACCCCAATTTCCACGAGGCCATGTTCATGGAGAAGTCCCCGGACGTCACGGAGCCGACGGTTTCCGAGGACTTCGCAAAGGGTTACATGCTGAAAGACAGGGTTGTCCGCGCCGCAAAAGTCAAGGTGCTAATGCCGGCGGACGGGGAGGAAACGAATGGTTGAACGAGTGCCTGTACCCGGACACCTATTCGATATATCCGGTATAAATGAAGTGAGGAGAACAGAACAATGGGAAAAATAATCGGCATCGATCTTGGCACCACCAATTCATGCGTGTCGGTACTTGAGGGCGGCGAGCCCGTCGTCATTCAGAATTCCGAGGGCGGCAGAACCACGCCTTCGATTGTAGGTTTTACGGGCAAGGGCGATCGCATCACTGGTCAACCCGCCAAGAACCAGATGATCACCAACCCGGAGAACACGGTCTACTCGATTAAGCGTTTCATGGGCCGCCGTTACTCCGAGGTTTCGAGCGAAATGAAACACGTCCCCTACCATGTGGTCGAGCAGGGCGATGATGTGCGTGTGGACATCAGCGGCAAGAAATACTCCCCGCAGGAGATTTCCGCGTTCGTCTTGCAGAAGATGAAGCAGACCGCCGAGGACTATCTGGGCGAAACCGTTACCGAGGCGGTCATCACCGTCCCGGCCTACTTCAACGATGCGCAGCGTCAGGCGACCAAGGATGCGGGCAAGATCGCCGGGCTGGAGGTCAAGCGCATCATCAACGAGCCGACCGCGGCTTCGCTGGCCTTCGGCTTCAACAAGGAGCAGAAAAAGGAGAGGACTATCGCGGTGTACGACCTTGGCGGCGGCACCTTCGACGTTTCGATTCTGGAGCTTGGCGACGGCGTTTTCGAGGTGAAATCGACCAACGGCGACACCCATTTGGGCGGCGACGACTTCGACCTGAAAGTCCTTGAATGGCTTATAAGCGAGTTCAAGAACGACACCGGCATAGATCTGGGCAAGGACAGGATGGCCCTGCAACGCCTGCGCGAGGCTTCCGAAAAGGCAAAAATCGAGCTTTCGGCGATGCAGACGACCGATATCAACCTGCCCTTCATCACCGCCGACCAGAGCGGCCCCAAGCATTTGCAGAAGTCCCTTACCCGGGCGAAGTTCGAGCAAATGGTTTCCGACCTGCTCGAACGTTCGAAAGAGCCTTGTCTTAAGGCGCTTAAGGATGCGGGCCTGACCGCGGATCAGATTGACGAAGTGATCCTTGTCGGCGGTTCCACCCGCATTCCCGCGGTGCAGCAGATCGTCAAAGACCTGTTCCAGAAGGAACCCAACAAAGGCGTGAACCCGGACGAGGCCGTCGCAGTTGGTGCGGCGATTCAGGCCGGCATTCTTGGCGGCGACGTGAAGGACGTGTTGCTTCTGGACGTGACTCCCCTTTCGCTGGGCATCGAGACCCTGGGCGGCGTTATGACGAAGCTCATCACCCGCAACACGACGATTCCCACGAAGAAGAGCCAGATTTTTTCCACCGCGGCCGACGGGCAGACCGCGGTTTCCATTCAGGTCTTGCAGGGCGAGCGGGAAATGGCGACCCAGAACCGCGTGCTCGGGCGTTTCGACCTTGTGGGCATTCCACCTGCGCCCCGCGGTGTTCCCCAGATCGAGGTTACCTTCGATATTGACGCAAACGGCATTGTCCATGTCAGTGCGAAAGACCTTGGCACGGGCAAGGAACAGAAGATCCGCATCGAAAGTTCCAGCGGCCTTAGCGATGGCGATATTGATCGCATGGTGAAGGAAGCGGAACTTCACGCCGAGGAAGACCGCAAGGAGAAGGAAAAGGCCGAGGTTCGCAACGAGGCGGACAGCATGATCTACAGCACCGAGAAGAACATCAAGGAGTTGGGCGACAAGGTGGCCGCCGAGGACAAGAGCAAGGCGGAGGAGGCCATCGCCGAGCTTCGTCAGGCTCTTGAGGGCGGCGACGTTCAGGCGATCAAGGACAAGACCGAGGTGCTGAAGCAGGTATCCTTCAAGATTGCCGAGGAGATCTACAAGCAGCAGGCCGCGCAACAACAGGCGGGTGCCGACCAGCAACCGGGTGCGGACCCCAATGCGGGAGGTTCCACGTCTGGTGGGCCTGAAGGCGATTCGATGGGGTCAGGCACCAAAAACGCCGAGGATGCGACCTTCGAGGTTGTGGACGACGACGACAAAAAGTAACGGTTCTCGGGGGGCAGGTTTAGCGCCGCCCCTTGAGTCGTTGGCGAAGGATATTCAATGGCAAAGCGCGACTATTACGAGGTTCTCGGTATACAGAAAAACGCCTCTAAGGACGAGATAAAGAAGGTTTACCGCAAGTTGGCCTTGCAGTACCACCCCGACAAGAATCCGGGCGACAAGGAAGCGGAGGAAAAGTTCAAGGAAGCTGCGGAAGCCTATGACGTGCTTTCGGACGACAAGAAAAAGGCCGCATACGACCAGTTCGGCCATGCCGGCGTTGACGGGATGGGTGGCGGCCAGCAAGACTGGAGCAATTTCCGCGGGTTCGAGGATATTTTCGGCGGCGGCGACATTGGCAGTTTCTTCGAGAGCATTTTCGGCGGCGGCAGTTTTGGTGGGGGTTTCCGCAGGGGCGGCAGTCAGGGAGGCGTCCGGCAGGGGGCGAACCTGCGCTACGATGTCGAGATTCCCTTCAAGGATGCCGTGTTTGGCACCAAGCTCGAGATTCAGTTCACCCACAACGAGACCTGCACCGGTTGCAAGGGTACTGGGGCGGCGAATGGCGCGGGCAGGAAAACCTGTCCCACCTGCGGCGGTTCCGGGCAGGTGCGGCACAGTCAGGGTTTCTTTTCGCTGGCGTCCACTTGCCACACCTGTAGGGGGCAGGGTTCCATTATCGAGAAACCCTGCATGGAATGCGGCGGTTCTGGTACCCAGAAAAAGCGGCAGAAGCTCGTGGTGACGATCCCCCCGGGGGTCGAAAACGGCAAGCATCTGGTGGTTCCCAGGCAGGGCGACGCTGGCCCCAACGGCGGCCCTGCGGGAGACCTGTATGTGGTGACGCGGGTAAAGCCGCACGAGTATTTCGAAAGGCAGGATTCCGACCTGTACTGCGCGGTTCCCGTCTCGGTAACCCAGGCGGCGTTGGGCGCGGAAATCCACGTTAGCACGCTTGACGGCAAGACGATCAAGGTGAAAGTGCCGGCGGGAACCCAAAACGGGAAGATGCTCCGGATACGCGCCGAGGGCGTTCCCACGGGGAGCTACCGGGGGGATATGTACATTAAGCTGATGGTGCGAGTGCCAGAGAAGATGTCCCGCAAGGGCAGGGAACTGCTGGAGGAATTCGCGCGCATAGAAGGCGAAAACGGCAGCCCCAAGGCCATTCCGCTTTCGCAACTTAGCGATTAGGGCAGACTCGTACAAGGAAATGCCAAATAGAAGGCATAATAGAGTTCTTACGAAACTTCAATTTCGCAAGAACTCTATTAGTCGCTACAACATACGAGGAATAACATGTCCGGTTTTGACGATCTTGACTACAACAAGCCCATGTCCCTGAAAACCTGGGGCAGGATGCTTCCCTTCATCCTGCCCCAGAAAAAAACGTTGGTGCTGTGCGCACTGCTTATGCTCCTGAACGCCCTGATTGACGTGTTCTTCCCGTTGATTTTGGGGCTTGCCATACGGAACAACATCGAACCGCGCACTACCGAGGGCATGTGGTGGCTCATGGCGATCTCGTTTGCCATGATAACGGTGCAGGCGGTGAGCGTGCGGTTTTTCATAGCCTGGGGAATCAAAGCGGAGTCCACTATAAGCCGCGCCATTCGGAATGCGGTTTTTCTGCACCTGCAAAAACTGGGACTTTCCTATTACAGCAAAACCCCGGTCGGGTTCATGATGGCGCGGACGACCTCGGACACGAGCCGCATCGGGGACATCGTTGCGTGGGGGATTATCGATTTTAGCTGGGCGGTTTTTTATTGCGTCGGGGTTGTCATCGCCATGTTCATCATTCATTGGAGGATGGCGCTTATCGTCTGCGTTACCATTCCGCCGCTTGCGCTGCTGACGTGGTTTTTCCAGAAGCGAATTTTCGGGGTGAACCGCACACTGCGCAAACTCAACTCCAAGATAACGGGCGCAATGAACGAGGGCATTACGGGTGCGCGGACTGTCAAGGTTCTGGTTGCGGAGCGGCAGAGTCTTGCCGAGTACTCCGGGATTACTGGGGAGTACCGGCGCAATGCGAAACGGATGGCGCGGCTGCGTTCGATTTTTATTCCCACGCTTCTTTTTGTCGGCACGGCTGCGACGGCCGCGCTTTTGGGTTACGGTGGATGGGAAATTGCGGTGATGGGTGCGAACCTTGCTGTGCTTGCAATCTTTTTGCAGTACGCGGGAGGATTTTTCGATCCGATTCAGAACATCGCTCACGTCCTTACCGAGTTTGTTGCGACACAAGCGAACATCGAGCGGGTGAGCGGACTTTTGGATCACGAGCCGGACGTTGCCGATCATCCGGAGATTGTCGAGAAGTACGGCGATGCGTTTAGCCCGAAAAAGGAAAACTGGGAAACCTTGACTGGTGATGTGGAATTCAGGGACGTTACTTTTCGATACCCCGGTGCGAACAAGAACGTGCTGGAAAATTTTAACCTGCAGGTGGCGGCCGGAACCTGCGTCGCCATCGTGGGGGAAACCGGCGCCGGCAAGTCCACGATTGTGAATTTGATTTGCCGTTTTTTCGAACCCACCGCGGGTGCGATTTTGATCGACGGGAAGGACTCGCGGGAAAGGAGCCAGTTGTGGCTGCATAGTAACATGGGCTATGTGCTGCAGAGTTCCCACCTGTTCACGGGGACGATTATGGAAAACATCCGCTACGGCAGACTTTCGGCGAGCGACGCGGAGGTGGAAGCCGCCGCCAGGATTGTCCATGCCGACAAGGTGATCGCCAAAATGGAAAAGGGCTTCGACACCGATGTCGGCGAGGGCGGCGACCGCCTGTCCACTGGCGAGAAGCAGCTTATCGCCTTCGCCCGCGCCGTCCTTGCCGATCCGCGCATCTTCATCCTTGACGAAGCGACCAGTTCCGTTGATACCGAAATGGAAATGCTACTGCAAGAGGCGATCCAGACACTGCTGAAAGGGCGCACCAGTTTTGTCATTGCCCACCGGCTTTCCACGATACGCAACGCCGACATAATTCTTGTGCTGGATGACGGGAATATTATCGAGCGGGGAACGCATGACGAGTTAATGGGGCAACGGGGGCATTACCGTAAGCTTTACACCAGCCAGTTTGAGGAAGAGATGGAGAAGAGGATGTTGCGGGGGTAGACAAAAGCCACCTGAGCCCATCACGCATACATTAGTTTTCCTCGTGCCGCAAGAATGGAACGACCCATAAGCTGTGCCGTCTCAATCCATTCGGCAATGGCTACTTCGGCGTTCTGTACGGCTTTTGCATTGTGTCCAGCGACTCGGACTTTACGCAGCTCGCAGTGCAGTTGTGCGAAGCGGTCGCACGGTTTACGGTTCGACGAAAAGCTCCCCCAGCCTTCGTCTCGGTTTGCGACAAGTTTATTTACACCAAAATCTTAAAGGGCATTCACGAGGAGACCGACGACGACGATCCCAAATCGGCCCCGAAACCCAAGAGGGACTTCAAGGTCGATCGCAAGTTGTTGAAGTTGCTATGCGAAATCGTGGACAACATTGCGGAGGAATCTGGCCTTGGTGCGGTGGGTCACAAGATCCACCACCGATCTGCGGACTTCGATCCCCGCAACTACGGCTTCAAAAAGCTGGGCGACATGTTCCGCGCAATCCCGCAGTTCGAGACCGAGGAAAGGCCGCAGGCCAGTGGTACTGGCAGGCAGGTCTATATACGGTGGAAGAGGAAAAGGTAGCGCAGCGGAAAGGAATAGGCGGAAGCGGTTAGGAAATCATAGCATCTGATACCCTTGCACCTATTTCCTCTGGTTTTTGGAGCTAGATTGTGGCATGTTCCTTGTAAATGAGATATAATTATGGACATGGTTGCATACGTGGTTTCATTGAGCTGGGATGAGGAAGCCTTCAGATGGTACGCCCTCAATGACGAGATCCCCATAATGCTAGAGGACGACTCGCTTGATGCGCTGATGCGCCGGGTAAAGCTGGCAGCACCAGAATTGCTTGAGCTAAACGGGGCAAATGATGCGACCGTCGGTCTGTATTTCAAAATGGAACCCCAAGCGGTTGCTGTCTAATGGCGGAGTACGAAAAAAAAGTAAGGAAGATACTCCTTGAGCATGGGTGCAATTTTGTGCGACATGGCAAAGGGGATCATGATATATGGCATAGCCCCATAACGAGGAAGAATTTTCCCGTTGATGGAAAAATACGCGTTCGCCACATAGCCAACGCTATAATGAAACAGGCTGGCATCCGTCACCATTTTTGATACATTGTCAGCGCAAGAACTCGTGAGTTTTTTCTGTGGGTTTGGCCACTCCATGACGCACTTGCTTGCTTGACTATCCCCATGCTCCGCAACACACCATTTCAAATTGTGTTATGATTATACTGTATGACACTGGAAAAGCCCAATTGCTAAAACTAATATTTGTCGAAAATTTTGCAGATTGACGATTCTATTTGGTGTTTGATTTCATTTTTCATGGAATTTGGCAGAAGAGGATAGGAACTTTCAGGATCCGAATCGTCGCATGCCTTTGTCCAGTCTCTGAATAAGTGGTAAGGTTCTATCCTTAACGCCATGGCTATTTTTTCGATCATTTCGGTAGAGGGAAATTTCCGCCCCATCTCTATTTCTCCAATATAGCTGGGAGCCGTATTGCAACACTCGGCTAGTTTCATTTGCGTGAGATTTTCTTTCTTACGAAAATTTTTCAAATTCTGGATAAATATCTGCTTCAAACGCATTTAATTTTTAGCTAATAGCCAATAAAACCTCTTTACAATTGGCCAAAGGCTATGGTACAATCAAGTATAAATATAGCTGATGGGTGACACCATCCGAAACTATCTTTTTTTACGAAGTATATTTTGATATTTGGCAAAAATTTACGTCTGTTGCTACGTTATGGCTTAAAACATTGCTGGCGAGCAAAAACGCAAAGGAGAAATAGGCTTATGGAAAGTAACATGGCAAGATTGGAATAGTAAGATAGTCAAGTCTAGTTAATTAGTACGCTATCAGGGGGAATAAACAGAATGAAGCAGAAAAAAGGTAAAGACTACAAACCTTTGCGGCAGTGGGCGGATGAAGACAGGCAAGGAAAGAAACGCCTTAGAGAAAGTATCAACACGTCAATACTGAAAGGCGAGCGTGACGAGGAAAAACTTGTGCCATCTGTGCAGGAGGATAATCAGAACATCATATTCCCTTCGAGGAAAGGAGCAGAAGGTGTCAAAGGTTCATAAAATTTCAAGGGGGAACACATGGAAATTTCAAACGAAGATGCCAAAAAATTGGAACTGTCCCATACCCAAAGAAAGGAGGAAATAAGATGGCGAAATCATCATATAAGCAATGGAGTTGCATAAAATGTCAAGGTATTATTGATCCTGCCCTGAAAGAGATTACATGGAAGAAAAGCATGATTTCTTGTCCGCATTGCGGAAATATCATCAAACCTATGTTGGTTAGCGGAATGGATGGAATTGTTGCAAACATACGAGAATTCCAGCGCATTACCGCAAACACAAAATGCCATGCGTACAGGTATTTCAGCAATTTCAGGCACTGGTATTTTTTTCCACAGGAAGGAATATTTGCTCCCAGTAAATTTGTTGGATATCAGAACGCAACAATCAAGGGTTACGGCATGGACACATACAGAGGGCATGGGGCTACTGACAGCAAAAAAAACGGCAAGGGATGTTTTGCACAGGACGGAAGGGAAACAGAACCCTTGCTCAAAAAATGGTTTAGTATGCTTGACAAAGGCACAAGAGAATTCAACACGTTGTTCTTGCAACTAGAGCAGTTTGCTCGTAAGTTAGATCGCTCCCTGCATCCCTCTATAAAAGACAGGGAAGGAAGTGGAGGCATACATGTTCCGCATGGTTACAAAAATATATAAAGAAAGGTGCGAGATGCGTAAAACACCAAAGGTTGCTTCTTTATATAGCTACCGTGACTTGGGAGCAGGCTATATCAACTTGACGTTCCGCATCCGCAGGATATTAGCACGTTGTGGGAATTAGAATTCTCTATGGGATTTTAATATTATCGGTGGCGATGTTAATACTATAACAGAGGAGTATTTATGAAAAAAATGGTTTTAATTTTACTTTTCGTGTATGTGTGTGCAGGAGAGGCAGTCGCGCGAGAAGAAGGGTTTTATCTAGAACTAGGACTTGGTTATAGCTATCACGAAAATGTCGGGCTTGGGTTTTTAGTAGAAACGCGAGGCTGGTATGTTGGAGCTGGTGCAGGTTTTTCTCTGTGGGCTGGTGGCGAATGGACGGTATCATTGGGGGTAAATATAGACTTCTTGATTGACCCTGAAATTGAATTTCTTCGAGGTGAGGCACATTATCAGGTTGAAAATACTGGGAGAGGAGCAAGTTTACGAATTTTGCCGTATCTTCAATTTTCAAGACAAATGTCTGATGCTGTGTTTATGGGGTTTGGCGTGGGCTATGGATTTAACAACATCTTTTTTGGGATGCGTCCATTGCTATACGATGTGGATTTTACAAGTTGGCAGCTGTCAACCAATTCTGTAACGCCCATGCTGTTCATAAGAGTTTTCCCTTTTTGGGGATCATTTTATTTTTCGATAAATTACGAGGCTGATATAGTTATTAATGGAGAAATAAGAAGGTTATTAGGTGACCCGTTCACAGGTGTAAATGATATTAGTGGCCTAAGGGATTTTCACGGTGTTCATCATAGGGCGCGGCTAGTAATAGGGTTTTCTATCTGAGAGGTATTTTGTGAAATGTTGCGTGATCATCTTTTTGTTGTGTGTGATTTTTCAAGCTACACCATTATATGCCTCTGGCAGAAGCGAGAGTCGTGCATATACATTGGAACAGGCGACAACTGAAGCTATGCGAAGAATTTCTTTAAGGATAAACAGTGGGAGCCTTGCGGTAATTAACATTTTATCCTCTAATGCAAATACAAGTCTACAGATAACAAGATGGTTAGAAACTGGCTTATCGCAAAGAGGCAAATTCGAAATTGTTACCCGACAGCAAATTAACATGGTCATGGCAGAACAGAATTTTGGGATGTCTGGTTATGTTGATGATAATTCAGCACAACGTATAGGATATTTTTTGGGTACCCAATATATTTTATTGGGAGAATTAATTAATGTTGAAAATGAAAATATTTTAAACATACAGGTTCTCGAGGTTGAGACTGCTCGCATAATATTTTCAGAAAATTTTAGGATAAAAAATAGGTTTCGGCAGAGGAGATTTTAATCAGCAAAGTGGAAAGCTGGTTTCCGTGGAAGTAACGTAACTATTGACGGATTGTTATCAAGCCAGATAAAAATGAGGATAGCTTTTCGAGTCCCTGAACGTCCAGATCCCGAAAGCCCCGCAGCAAGTTGCGAGGTATTTCTTATTTCTCACAAGTCTTGAAATAGTTTGAGCTGCTTTTCATCATGTATTTTCTTGTACTCGTCTCCTGCCCTACCTTGGTTTTTCACATTCTCAGTTATTAGGCGAAGCCTATACGGTTTAATACCCCGCGGCTTGCCGCAGCTGTAACCAGCAGGATATAGTATCAGGATGAGCAAGCTCAACCGTAAAGAACATAATGTGAGTACTTTGATGTATCACAAAGTATGCCCTGCAAAATATCGACGGGCGGTGATAAGCAAGGGAGTCGATAAAAAGCTTCGAGAGATATGTCTTGGGATAGAGGCGAGATTTGAGATAACATTTCTGGAGATAGGCACTGAGCGAGACCATGTGCACTATTTGGTGCAATGTGTGCCGACCTACAGCCCCGAGAAAATAGTGAGAACGATAAAGAGCCTAACCGCGAGGAAAATATTCGAATCATGCCCCGAAGTGAAAAAAATGCTGTTGGGCGGTGAATTCTGGACACGAGGGACGGTGGGCGAGCACGGCAGTGAACAGGTGATACGAGAATATGTGGTCATGGGCAAAACTTGTTGCAACCACCCCAGAATAGGACACAGGACGCTTGTAGAGGGGCGTAGAGGCATGCATCTTCCTGAATACAACAAGTTTTGCCCACTACCGAATATGTCAGGAAACAGGGCCGTAATCTGGAAAACTACCAGAAGCTACATGAGGTAGAGCAGCTTGAGCTGTTTTACAATAACAGGGACTTATTCTGTAGCGGGCAATAATCTTACTCTTGTACTTACTATGTTTAATAGCGAAGAAAGGTCATTTTCCAGAACAAGGTAATATTCCAATAATATATCCCATGAAGAAAAAGGGAGCCTTTTGGCTCCCCGATAGGGCCTGTCTTATTTTTGGTCTCAAAACCACCAATGCCTTCCTTTCTTTGCTTCTCTTGGATTTCAGGATAGTGCTAATTCCTTGCCAGACAAAGAATTACGGAACCGCAAATTTGGCAGTAAAAAGACGAGGGGAAAACCAGTGGTATATTTACAGAAAAAATATGACAGGCTCCAAAATCTTTTGCTTTTTAAAAGAACATTGCAAGAATGTCAATCCCAAAAATTCCTGAAATGTTTTCCCAAAAGCTCCAAACCATAATTCACGACTTCCTCGGCGTAAAACACAAGCTCGGTGTTATGGAACGATGTCCTCTCCGTACACCACTCAACCTCGTCCAGGCTGGGTATCTTGCCAGACATGGCGCTGGCGAATCCCTTCATCTCGTTTATCATTCTGTAATCGTATGTAACATATTTATTGCACTCGTTGGTCTCGTCATAAGGGTTCATCCCGAACCATTTTTCTTCCCACTTGTGGTCGCCTTCGTTCACGACATATTCCAAGGACATTATTATGTGGTCGAGAACTTTGTTCCACGCCTCCATGCCTCCTCCCTGGATTTTACCGCAACGCAGTTGCTCGTCGTACTCCTCCCTCGATTCCCACTCCTTCTCGCTATATTCCGAGAAAGCGCTGGGGTGCCCGTTTCTTTCGGATTCCTTGAAGGCTTTCAAGATCTTCAGATTGTATTTCGCCATTGGGTTCAGGGCATTCCACACCATCGAATCCGAAAGCCCGTTTTTCCTGAATTTGGTCTGGCACCACTGCCTGAATCGCCACAGGGGATTCCAGTTCCACGTTTTTTTGCAGAGGTTGTACAGAAACAGCTTGGGGCTTGGTTTCACATAGCCGTCGCCTTCAAGGTCGGACGCCGCTTTCCACGTCAGGGATTTGTCCCAATGGTATTCTTGGCAAAACCATCTGTATTTTTCGTAGAGCGTCTTATCCTCGTATGAAGGGGGAGTCCCCTTCAAAATCTTGCAGTTCTCTCCGAACATGATTTGTCTCCTTGTGAGGCTTAGAGTTTAAGTTTCCTTGATAGAATGATCAAGTATGGACATGCTGCAATAGACCTTTTGCGAGCCAGAGGCTCTTAAAACTGCATTTTCAGTGGTAGTTCTTGCAAAATTGGAATTTCGCAAGAACTCTAATAACGTTAGGATCCATGTGCAACACCTAGAGGTTTAAGGCGGCAAGGGACTTGTCAATACTCAAAAACCAGCTACAATTAAACCGTGGACTATGATGTAGCGATCATCGGCTGTGGGGTCTCTGGGGCGAACATTGCGCGGAGGCTTTCGGCCTATGGTATCAGGACGGCGATTCTCGAAAAGGCGGCGGACGTGTCGTTCGGCGTGTCAAAGGCGAACTCCGGGATTGTGCACGGCGGCTTTCATCACAACAAAAAGTACCTTAAAACTAGGCTGGAGATACAGGGCAACCTGATGTTCGACCAGCTCTGGCGGGAGCTGGATTTTCCCTTTCGGCGTTGCGGCATAGTCGTGGCGGCGCTTCACGAAGATGAAATGAAGGTCGTGGGGCACCTTTACACGCAGGGGGTGGAAAACGGGGCCGTCGGCATCGAGCTTTGCTCCCGCGAAAGGTTGCTGGAACTGGAACCTAGGCTTTCCCACGACGCGGTCGGCGGCCTCTACGCCCCAGGCGGCGGGATAATCGAGCCGTACCGTTTCGTCTTTGCGCTGGTGGAGTCGGCGATCAAGAACGGTGTGGAACTGCTCACTGGTTTCGAGGTCAAGGAAGCGCGGCGGGCTGGGGATCTCTGGGAAATCAGGGGCGAGGATGGGCGCGGTGTTTGTGCGCGTTATGTGGTGAACGCAGCCGGGCTGTTCGCCGACAAGGTTTCTGCGATTTTCGGCGCAGAGGAATTCATAATTGCACCCCGCAAAGGCGAGTATTTCCTGATGGATCGTCTGACCTGCGCCAGACCCAACCGGGTAATCTTTCCCGTGCCGACCCAGGTTTCCAAGGGCATGTTGGTGATCCCCACGGTCGAAGGTACCGTTTTGGTAGGCCCCACCGCCAACGAGGTGGACTGCAAGGACGATCTTTCCACGACCAGCGATCTGCTCGAAGGCATATTCGAATCTGGAAAGGCGATGGTTCCTTCGCTTAGTCGTAACGATATTATCACAAGTTTCGCTGGTCTGCGTCCCAGCCTTCGGTGGGGGGGGGGCAGGGGGGCACACTCACCGTGCCTTGACGGGGATTTCTACATCGCCGCATCTGGCAAGGCTCCGGCCTTCGTGCAGGTTGCTGGGATACAAAGTCCGGGACTGACCGCTTCCCCAGCCATAGGCGAGTATGTGAAAAACATTCTGCGGGACATGGGGCTGGAGCTAATGGAAAAGCCTGGCTGGGATCCCCAGTTAGAGGATCATCCCAGGTTGCGCGGGTTGGATCCTTTTGCCCTTAACGCACTTATCGCAAGGGATCCTGCGTGGGGAAACATCGTCTGTCGTTGCGAGAACGTCAGCGAGGCGGAAATCGTGCAGGCGGTTCGGCTTGGGCACCATACCCTGGACGGGGTGAAGTTCTTTACCTGCGCCCAGATGGGTCGCTGTCAGGGGGGCTTCTGCACCTACAAAATCGTTAAAATCATTATGAGGGAAACTGGTTTTTCGTGGGCACAGGTTACCAAACACGGCGGTTCGAGTCGTCTTCTGGAGGGGGAACTGCGATGAGGGAACTCCTTTTCGATGTGGCGGTAATCGGCGGCGGCGCAGCGGGCATGGCGGCGGCGCTGGAACTGGACTCCCGGGGGTTCTCTTGCGCCATAGTTGAGCGCGAGGATTTTCTGGGGGGAATACTCATGCAGTGCATCCACAACGGGTTTGGTCTGCACGAATTTTCCCAGGAACTTACTGGTCCAGAGTTCGCCGAGCGCTTTATCGACCGTGTGCAAAATTCCAGAATTGCGGTTTTTCTGAACACCACCGTTACCCAGTTTGATGCCGACCCTAGGTTGCCCCAGAGATTGCAGACAGGGGAACCCCCTCCCCCCTACAGAAAGCTGATGTGCGTTTCCCCAGAGGGCGTACTGTTCATACAATGCCACGCCGTGGTACTGGCGATGGGTTGCCGCGAGCGAAACCGGGGCAATGTGCGAATCCCCGGTTCCCGCCCGGCAGGGGTTTTCACCGCGGGACTCGCCCAGCGGCTCGTCAACATCGATGGCTACATCCCCGGAAAAGAAATCGTGATAATCGGCTCTGGGGACATCGGCCTTATCATGGCCCGGCGTATGAGCTGGGTCGGCTGCACGGTAAAGGCCGTCATTGAGATCATGCCGTACCCCGCCGGGCTTACCCGCAACATCGTCCAGTGTCTAAAGGACTTTGACATACCTCTTTACCTTTCCTGCCAGACCACTAACATTTTTGGCAACGATCGTGTCGAGGGTGTCGAGGTTACGCCCCTGGAAAACGGCGTGCTGGTTTCCGCAAAGCGTTTCCGAATCGACTGCGACACCGTGCTGCTTTCGGTGGGCCTTGTCCCCGAAAACGAGCTTTCCCGCGCTGCCGGAGTTGAGCTTTCTGGGACGACTGGCGGCCCGCTGGTAGACTCCAACCTTATGACCAACCTTGACGGCGTTTTCGCCTGCGGTAACGTGCTGCATGTCCACGACCTTGCCGACTGGGTTGCCGAGGAAAGTCGAAGGACGGGTCGGCACGTCGCCGAATGGCTGGACGGTTCGCATCCCGAAACCCAAGTGCGGGCGAAAGCTGGTTCCAATGTGCGTTATGTGAGCCCCACCCGCATCGATCCTATGCGGGAGAACAAAGTGTATCTTCGCTCGTTAGTCGTAAAGAACAATGCCGAGCTGGAGTTGCGTCTGGGGAAACATGTTATTCGCAGCATCAAAAAAAATCATGTGCAGCCTTCGGAGATGATCAGCGTGAACATTGGCCCCAAGGATTTTCAAGGACAGGCGGCGCAGGATGCGGTTAAGGAAGATGCCGCACTGGAATTCTGCATCGTGTGAGGATAATAACGAATAGTGGTGGAGGTTGATTATGGTTAAAGAGGTTCAAAAGATTAGAGATCTTGCCGCTCGGGTGCTTCGTGAGACGGGGGGACACGTTGCCCCTCCTTCGATGAAAAACATTTTGTACGACAGTCTGCTCAAATACCTAGGTCGTCCAATCCTTTATGAAAGGACAACGGAAAAGTTTTGGAATGATCCGCATATCGCCAAGCAACTGCTTAAAGCACATTTGGAGCCGGACATAGACGGTGCCAGTCGAAGCCCAGAGTTTATCAACGAAAGCACCGACTGGATAGTGTCATTTCTGCCCAAAGCCAAACACAGCAAATCACAGGCCGCGCTACTGGATCTTGGATGCGGCCCAGGGCTGTATACAAGGCTGTTTGCCCAACGGGGGTTGCAAGTTACTGGGCTGGACTTCTCAAAAAATTCCATTGCATACGCCCGCCAACACGATCCTGACAGCAAATATATTTTGCAAAACTATCTTTCTATGAATTTTGACAACATGTTTGACATGATAACGATGATTTACTGCGACTACGGTGCGTTGATCCCGCAGGAACGTAAAAAGTTGCTTGGCCGAGTCCACAAGGCACTAAAGCCCGGCGGACTGTTTCTGTTCGATGTGCTGATCGCCCCGCCAATGTACGACGAAATGGACAGCACGTCATGGGACATATACCCAGACGGCGATTTTTGGAGCCCAAAGCCGCACATTTGTCTAGAGGCGGAATACTATTACGACAACGTTGCTCACGGGTCGCGGCATGTGATCATCGAGGAAGACAGCATAAAATGTTACAACATTTGGAGCTGCTATTTCACCAAGCAATCCCTACAGGATGAAACTTTGGGGGTTGGTTTTTCGGAAGTCGGCTTCTACGGCGATGTTTCGGGCCAGCCATATGCCGACAACTCAGAAACGTTGTGTGCTGTTTTGAAAAAAATGTCGTAAGGGATGGGAACGAAAAATGAGGGAACTTACCTGTATCGTTTGTCCTGTGGGGTGTCCCCTAGTCACAGAAGAAAACGTCGCAACAGATAACGTTTCTGCGATAAACGTTACTGGCAACTGCTGCCCCCGAGGGGTGGTCTATGCGCAGGAGGAAATCAGTGCCCCCAAGCGAACCGTTACCGCAACCTGCGCCGCCGTTTTCGACAAGGACTCGGGCGAGCGCAGCCCCTATGCGCCAAGGCGTGTTCCGGTTAAGACAAGTGCTCCCTGCCCCCAGGAAAAAATCCTGGCGTTGCTGGCGGATATTTACGGTGCTAAAGTAACGCTCCCGGTAAAGTTGGGGGATGTGGTAATCTCGAACTGGAACGGCATCGGGTTAGACGTTGTTGCCACAAGGAGCGTTGCATAGATGGCCAGAAAACAAAGTCCGGAAGAATTCTGGCGGGAGTACGAGGAAACGATCGGGGAGAAAGTCTTGGCGCATGGTATGGGGCAGTACGTCTCGGGCTGGCAGGAATTTGACGGCAATCGCAAGAACCCCCTTTGGGGTCTTGTCATCGCAACCACCGGAGGTTTTCGGTTTCACCACTTCCCCCAGACGGGCGGTTTGCTGGGCAACTTCGGCACCAGCGGAATAGTCCCAAAGGAAAAGACAATCTTTCTTCCTGGCGAAAAAATAGTGTCTGCCATTTTGCACAAAGAAACAAAATGGTACAAAAAACTGCTTTCCCCCGACAGCCCCTTTTTGCGGATTCGTTATATTGACGAATCGTCCAACGAGGAGAAGGAGATCAGGTTTTCCGCGGTCCATCGGTCGAATGGCTGCGAAGATGACATTGCAACGGAACTGACACAAAACAGACCTTAATAACAATAAAGGCGCTTTGTCTATTAGGTGGGCAATGGGTAGCGCGGGATGCATCTTGAAACAATTACCGCATTTGACTATGATGGGAAACATGAAAACGATTGTACGATTCATGATTTGCCTGTTTTTGCCAATCTTCGTCACTGTGTTTTCCGCTTGCTTTGGTAGCAACAGATCGTCTGAAAATGAGGGTAACATTGAAACCATGACTGGTGGCATTTTAAGCAGAATAGGCGAATCGCAGGTGACCTATATTTTGCCTACTCCTAAAACCGATGGCATCGTAAGCGTGGAAACGGCGTTGGCGAATCGGCGTTCGCAAAGGAATTTTCAAAACAGGGCGATCTCGGCGGAACAACTTTCGCAAATCTTGTGGGCCGCTTACGGGATAACCTTGCCGAGCGCGGTTCCGCAATTAAGAGGCGGACTCCGCACAGCTCCTTCTGCGGGTGCGTTGTTTCCCCTTGAGGTTTTCGCAATAGTCGGGAACGTGGAGGGGATAGCGCCAGGAGTATACAGGTACATTCCCGATGGGCATAAAATAGTCAGGGTTGTTGACAGGGATGTAAGGAACGAGCTTATGGAAGCTGCGTTGGGCCAAAGAATGGTTGGCGCCGCACCAGCATCCGTGTTTTACAGTGCCGTATTTGGCAGGGCAACGGGAAGATATGGCGAACGCGGTGTTCGATATGTGTACATTGAATTGGGGCACTCCGCTCAAAACGTTTATCTCCAGGCGGAAGCATTGGGATTGGGCACCGTAGCCATTGGCGCATTCATAGACAGCAGGGTTAGCCAGATACTTGGACTTCCTGCAAACGAGACGCCTTTGTATATTATGCCGATAGGGTATTACTACAACGACTAAGTCCTTGATGGCATGCCGTATCGCCCTCTTTCAAGTATTTTACTTTCCTTTTGCCGTCAAGTTCGTTTCACCATATGGACTTGCGTATTTTGGAGCCGATCCCGTAGAGGCAAAAAACCGCTCTGTCCCTGCCCGATAGTATGCCTTTCGCTCTTCAAAAGTCATATCCTTTGTTTTGTCTCTTAGCATAAGGCGTATGGCGTGTATTTCCCTCAATGGTTCTGGTTCGTTGATAAGGTCGAGGTCATTCATATAATCGTCAAGTGTTTTCATCATATTCTATTACCTCCATAGGGGTGTGAATAAATACCCGTTTAAAACCCTCACGGGTATTGACAACCTCTGTTTCAAATATAGTTTTGTGCTTCACAATATGTTTGAAGTTCAAACTGATAATAAAATCAAGGTTGGCAATCGTTGCCATAGCAATATGTAGGGCATCCGTTTCATATTTTTCTTTAATAATCCCCTCTTTCACATAGACACCAGCAAGCCATTCCGCCTCTTTACTTTCCGGTATTACTTCCACCCCATAATCAGCAATGAGGGCTTTCATCTTTTCCCGCTTTTCAGCATCCTTTGTATTTTCCAGTTCGTTAATGACATATTCACTTGTAAAGGGTCTAAACTTCCCTGCTTTTATCTCTTCAAACAATCGCAGTGTATAAGCCCGTAAATCTGGCGCATCATTTACAAAAGGAAAGTTGAAAATCGTGGTTTCAAGATATATTTTTGGTATCCTCATATGGTTTACCTACATTGCCTTACCATAACCCAACATTATAACTTTGTCAAGCGGTTGACCATGGATATACCCCCGTTGACAAAACCGCCAGCTTATGCCGATAATGCAGGTACCAAATAAAACTCTCCTCTCCACGAATTTGTTGTATGCGATGCTTTCCGAGAAAGCGTTGGCATTCTCCATTTTTTCCAAAATTTCCCTTGTTTCACTCCTCAAAGGTTTTCGCAAAATCATTCCAAAATTCCAGCCACTCCTCAATTTCACTGGAACTTATACTTCTATACTATAGGCGCAACAATTGATTAAGGGCGTAGCCCTTTTGCGGTTTAATACCGCGCCCCTTGGGGCGGTTCATTCTGGGGGTGCGGGGGATTTGTTCCCCCGCGATTGCACAGCCCT
>JGI24694J35173_10001593_pt1 | contig 20081 bp, 18 predicted proteins | sample TergutCo191P1_FD_35173 | JGI IMG/M metagenome (IMG submission 35173) | reverse complement strand
ACCGGAAAACGCGCCGGGAGAAAACGGTTTTTCGCCCAGAATGTCATAACTAACAGGTAAATGTAATAATTAACAGGTCGCCGCCGTCGGATAACGGGGGTTTGGGCTTGTACGCATGGTTTTCATGCACGGCAAGCAATGGACGGCACGGCGAATTTCGCATATCATGGGGGGATGATAGGCTTCCTCCTGAAAAAGACCTTTTACGATTTGTGGGACAACCTTTTGCGAATCGTGCTTGTCAACCTGGGCTTTTTGGTTTCGCTGGCAATTCCTTGGGCGCTTCCCGGGCTTCTTTTGAGGGTCGCCCCCGTGCCGGTTGCCGTACTTGTCGGGGCCGCCGGCGTGGTTTGGTGTTTCGTGTACCTCGCCGCCGCCGCCCTTTCGGTGAAGGCCCTGTCCGACTACGGCTCTTTCGGGTTTGCCGACTTTTGGGCAAACCTCAAGGCCGGCCGGAAGGCGGGCGTGGCCATGGGCATAGTCGCTTTCATGCTTCTCTTGATGCTCTGGCAGATTATCCCCTTTTACCTCGCCATGGAATCGCTTTTGGGGTTTCTTCTGGCGGCGATAATCTTTTGGACGTTCCTTTTGGCGCTGGTCTCGTTTCAGTTTTTCTACGCCGTCCGCGCCAGGCTGGACGCCAACCTGAAAAAGGTGTTCAAGAAATGCTTCATCATCTTTTTCGACAACCCGGCGTTCGCGGTTTTCTGCCTTCTGCACACGGTCGTCACCCTGGTTCTTTCGGCCCTGCTTGCCCTGCTTCTTCCGGGCCCCGCCGGGGCGCTTCTTTTTCTGGACGAAGCTTTGCGCCTGCGCCTGCTGAAATACGACTGGCTTGAGGCGAATCCGCCCGCCGAGCCCGGCATAAGGCGGCGGCACGTTCCCTGGGACGCGATCCTAATCGAGGAAAGGGAAAAGACCGGAAGCCGAACGGTAAAGAGCTTTATTTTTCCGTGGAAAGACTGAGCCCAAAGCCGGACGCGCCCGCCGCAAAGCTCAAAGCCCCCAAAAACCGGCGGGCTTTTGGGGGCCAATGTTCGCAAGGCCGGGGATTAGCCCCTTCCAAACAGCCCTGTGCGCCTTTCCTTGCCGGCGCCGTTTTTGGCGGCCGGTTTCGCGGCTGGAAACTTAAGAAGCGCGGCCGGTTCCTGGCCCCTTGGGGCCGCTTTCGACGGCAGCGATTCCTCGATTGCGGGAAAGCCGCTGCCCGCAAGCGCGCTAAGCTTGGTAACGCAGGAGCTCTGCTTTTCCTCGATCATGTCCAGCCTGGCCTTGACCAATGCCCTCATGCGCTCCAGCTTCATCCATTCGTTGTAGGGTCCAATTTCGACGCCTGCGGGGCCGCCACCAAATTTATAGTAGTAATCCCTCAAAACAAGCGCCTCGTCGTGTGTCAACAGCACCTTGTTTGGATACAGATACCTGGAAAGCCGTTCGACAATCCGTGTCTCCAATTTCAGCGCTCCCGCGACGTCTTTTACCGATAAGCCCATATGTCGCCTCCCAGCGTTTGTTAAGTATGCCGGCCAAATCCCCGTTGGATTCAGCCGACGCTTCCTTAAATATAAGATCGGAACAAAGGCCGACCTACTTTAACCATAAGTTGCGGCGGCGCGCTCCGGCCGGGCATTTTCGAAAAAGAAACCGGTTTGGGCGGCTTTTTTCGGAAAATACCACAAAAGACTTCAAAGCTACCTTGGCGACAGCATAGCGTCGATGGCGCTTCTCAGTCTTGCCTCGTTTACCGCGCCCTGCATCGCCGTTATGACGTAGCCTTCCGCGTCGATAAGCACGGTGGTGGGGATAAATCTAATCCCGTAGGCGATAGCCCCTTCGCGCAGGGTGTCGAAGTAGACCGGCAGGGTAAAGCCGCCGTCCTCGATGTACCTCATTCCCGTTTCCACCGTTTCCCGCACGCCGTCCGCAAGGCCAAGCATTACGAACTTCACCTCGTCGCCGCGATCCCTGTAGACCCTTTCAAAGCCAGGCGTTTCGTTTCTGCACGAAGGGCACCAGCTTGCCCAGAAGTTCAGCACCACTGGCTTTCCGCCGGCCGTGATGTCGGAAAACCTCATGCCGTTGCCGTTCCGGTCGACGAAGGCGAAGTCCGGCGCCCTTTGCCTGACCGCTCCGGTTTCCTCCGCCGGGCCGGCGGCTTCTTCCGGAAACGCGATCTGCGGCGGCTCCGTCCGGCCCGCAAGCGCGTTGTAGCCAAGCGCGACTACTACTATAAGCAGGGCGAAAGCCGCCAGGCCAAGAACCGTCTTCAGTTTTTGCGTCATAATACCTCCCACACGGGCCGCGCCGCCCCTAAAACAGGATCCGGCCCATAAGGCCCGTGGCCATCAATATACCAATGATTACGAGCAGCGCGCCGGAAACAATGTTGACAAGCCTGTAGTTTCGCTTGATAAAATCAAACGCATTTTTAAGCCTGTCGATCAAAACGGCGCTTGCGACAAACGGTATGCCAAGGCCAAGCGAGTACACGAGCAGCATAAGGCCGCCTTCGAGCGTTCCCCCGTGCATGGCCTTCATAAGCGCCGCTCCAAGAAACGCGCTTACGCATGGCGTCCAGCCTACGGCGAACACGATCCCGAAAAGCATGGCCGAAAAAAAGGTCAGTTTTTTTACGCCGGCCTTCAGGCGCGCGGCCCTGTTCAGAAACCCGATTTTGACCACGCCGATGAAGTTCAGCCCCAGCGCGACGACCACAAGGCCCGTAACCACGTTGACGGCGACGGCGTGCTCCACAAGAAACGCGCCGAGCGTTCCGGCAAACGCGCCAAGGGCGACGAACACCAGCGTAAAGCCGCAGACAAACCCGACGGCGTTCGCCAAGGCCCTTCGTCTGTCCGGTTCCCCCGCCGCAAAATAGGAAACGTACATCGGCAAAAGGGGAAGCAGGCAGGGCGAGACAAAAGTGAGAATTCCCTCGAGAAACAAAACAAGATACTGCATACGGAACCCGTGCCCCGTTCAGCGACAAACGGCCCCTACGGCATCCAGAAGTTGCCCGTTATTGTGAGCAGAACAAGCAGTCTGATGTAGTCCATGTAGGTGCCGCCCTGGTACACGCCCAGGCCGTGAAAGTCCCAGGCATGCCTGGGCGCATGATCCCAAAACGAATTGACCCAGGCCTGATCCGCCCCGACCGCCGCCGCGGTGACGGCGAAGGGGGGCGCGAACCAGTTCGGGTTTACCCACTCAAAAGGCGTGCCGTCCATGTACATGGGGCCAAGCCTTACCAAATCCCCCTCGGTGAAAGCCCTGGCGAAGTCGTCCAGCGGCCTGATTACGTAGTCGTACAGGGTGGAGGCCCCGATCGGCGCGTTGCCGAACAGGATGTAGCCCGTGCCCAAACGCCACGGAACGCGGACCGCGTTGTAGGCAAAAGCGTAGTCGAAGGTTTCCACGATGTTTCCCGGCGGAACGTCCCAGCCGTTCGCCCCAAGCACGGCAAAGTCGGGCAGGAACCCGTTTCTGTTGCCAATGGCGTTCTGCGCCTCGCGTATTTCCATTATGACGTTGTACGAGGCGTCGATTACGGACTGCCAGTCGTGCGCCGGATCCGCGTCCCTGAACGCCTTCAGGTGGCTTATCATAAAGTCCGAAGTGCGGGTGGTGTTTCGGTGTATCGGGCTGCCGAGGGCGTTTACCCAGTCGCCCAAAAGCATGAACCTGTATTGGGCGTGGACGCAGTGGGCCCACAGCTCGGCGAGCATGGCGCGGGCTATGCCTATGTAGTCGTACCTTCCGGAACTGCCCCACTGCCTGTCCGCCAGAATAAGCGCGTAGATTATGTCCATGTTGCCGCTCGTGGTGGCGTTTCCGAAATCGGCGTCGCGGGTAAAGGGCGCGGTTTTTACGCCGCCAGCAATCCTGTACCCGCCCCTGGTAACGCCGTCCAGCCCGGCGTCCTGATACCCAAGCAGGCGCAGGGTAAACAGGCCGGAGGCCGTGCTTTGAAACTCCAGGACGGTGCGAAGCATCGCGTCGAAATAGTCCCTAAGGTTTGAGACGCCGAAAATCCATTCATAGGGGGCAAGGCCAAGCTTTTCCTCGCTTCCGGCCATGTAGGCGAGTATCACCATGCCGTAGCCCTGCGATTCGGAAGTGGCGATGTGCGAAACGTCCAATATGCCGAAGTCGATTTCGCCCTGCTGGAAGTGGCGGAATACCATTCGAAAGCTTTCCCTTGTTTGGGGGCCGTTCGAGTCCACGATTAAATCGTTGCGGAGCATTTCCCTGAACAGACCCAGAATCATGCCGTCCATTTCCTCCTGCGTCCTTACGGTCGGAAGCATGGGGACGACTGCGAGCCTGTCGAACGCGCGCTGGGGAAAAGGGAACCTGGGCTCGCCGTCCCCCACCGCGACCCTGGCCGCGTCGGTCGCGCAGCCCACCGCCAAAAAACCCGCAGCCGCAACGAACGCGGCCGCAAAAAAACCCAAGATACCTTTCACTTCGTTTTCTCCACGCAATTTATACACAAGAACCTGCACGGCCGCCGGCCCTGCAAAGTCCCAAGCCCAAAATATCGGTTGACAACCAGTGAATAGTATACCGAAAAACCCGCGGCAATCAAGGGATATTACACGCTGAAGGCGAATTATGTTGTTTTGACAAGGTTTTTTGGGGCTTCAGAGCAAAAAAAGCCCCCGGCCGCGGCCCCCAAGCGGGGTATCCGCCATTCCCTCGGCGCAGTTTTTCTTTCCTGGGGCGAAGCTTTGCCCTGCGGACAGACCGCAGGGCATCTGCGGGGCTTTACCTCAGAACCACCCTGCCGCGCTGGCCGGTGAGCTCAAGGTAGGCCATTTCGGCAAGGCCGAAGCCGGCGTTTTGGGCAAGCTTTCTGGCGTGTTCGTCAAACAGCATGTCCTCGTACATTTTGCCGGCAAAGCTTTGCTCTATAAGGCCCGATCTCTGTATGGTGTCGCGCTTGCTGCTTATAAGCAGCTTTATCAGGAAGGTTTCCAGCTCGAGGCACTGCTGAAAAAGCTCGCTTTCCCTGTCGATTCTCACGCCCCTTGGGGCGGAACCGACAAGCTCCTGCGCCGTTACCGGCGAGCTGGAAGCCGGGGGCGCGGCGTCCGCCCTGGGGCCGGCTTCCGGAGAGTCCGCCGCCGCGGAGCTTCGGGTGGAGTTCCTCAGCATTTCCTCGAAGGTGGCGAGGTTCGGCCCCGAGTCCCTTTGGCGCGCCATCAGGTTGCCGCCAAGACGGGCGGTGTCCAGGTGCGCCGATCCCAGGCTTCTTACGTCCATGGCCCGGCCCCTTAGCGCCTTAACGCCGTGGCGGTGCCCAGCATGCTGTCGCTGGTCTGGATGGTTCTGGAGTTGAACTCGTAGGCGCGCTGGGCCACTATGAGGTTCACCATTTCCTGCACGACCGCCACGTTGGACATTTCAAGGAACCTGTGCTGCAGGGTACCCATGCCGTCGAAGCCGGGAGTGCCCGGAATGGGGTCGCCGGAAGCCGCGGAAGTCCTGAAAAGGTTGTCGCCCACGGCCATAAGGCCCACGGGGTTCGGAAAGCGGTAAAGCTCCAGCCTGCCCACCTCGATGTGGTCGTCCGGGTCAATCGACGGAACCACCACCGAGACCCTGCCGTCCCTGGTTATGGTGAGGGTGTTTGGAAGGAAATCCTCCGCGGGCATGATTATGTCGGGGAGCAGCCAGAAGCCGTTGCTCGTTACCATGCGCCCGTCGGAATCGATTTTGAAGGCCCCGTTCCGGGTATAGGCCCAGGAGCCGTCGAACATCTGCACCCTGAAAAAGCCCTCGCCGGCTATGGCCACGTCGGTGGGAACGTCGGTCTGCTGCAGCGAGCCCTGCGAGAAGACGCGCTGGGTGGCGGCAAGGCGCACGCCGTGGCCCATCTGCACGCCCACGGGAACCACCGTGTTTTCGGTGGCGGGGGTGCCGGCGACCCTCAGCGTCTGGTAAATCAGGTCCTCGAACTCAACCCGCTGCTTTTTGAAGCCGTGGGTGTTCACGTTTGCAAGGTTGTTGGAAATAACGTCCACCTGGGCCTGCTGGCCTATCATGCCGGAAGCCCCGGTCCACAAACTCCTTACCATCTTTTACTCCTAGCCTAGCCTGGCCACTTGGTTTATAAGCGTGCCCAACACCGATTCGTGGGCCTGTATCACTCTTTGGTTCGCCTCGTACGCGCGGTTTATCTCGATCATCTTTACCATTTCCGCCACGGGATCCACGTTTGCCATCTCTATGAAGCCCTGGATCACCGTGGGCCGTCTGCCGGGCTCGATTACCATGGCGGGGCCGGAGGTCTCGCTTTCGCGCCACATGCTGGAGCCCTGCTTTTGAAGGTAGCGGTCAAGCTCGAACTCGACTATCCTCAGGGTGTCCAGCACGACGGTGTCTTCCCAGAGGTTGTTCTCGCGGCTCACGAGCACTTCGGGGTCGTCGTCTATCGCGGCGTTGATCCAGATTCTGCCGTCCTGGTCAACCCTGAAGTTGTTTGCCTTTATGCTGATGGGGCCGTTTTCGCCCAAAACAGGGAAGCCTTCCTTTGTTACCAAAAGGCCCTCCCTGCCGAGCTGGAAGGAGCCGTTTCTGGTATAGCGCTCGCCCCACGGGGTTTCGACCACGAAAAAGCCCCTGCCGTCCAGGGCGAAGTCGAAATCGCTGAAGGTTTCGCGCAGGGGGCCTTGGTCGAAGTTGGTGAAAAGCTCGTTGAGCTCGACCCCGGTGCCCATTCTGCCCACCACGGGAGCTACGTCCGCCGAGCCAAAGGGGATTCTGTGGACCCCGTTGTCGTCCATCCGCCTGATAAGCAGCTCGGGAAAGGCCTTGAAAGCGGCGACTTCGCGCTTAAACCCGCTGGTGTTTACGTTTGCCAGGTTGTTGGCGACCGTGTCGAGCCGCCACTGCTGCGCCCGCATTCCGCTTGCCGCCGTGTACCACCCTCTTACCAATTTCGACCCCCAGTGTCATGTGTTATGGAAAAGCCGGGAACGAGTTCTCTCGGAACAATGCCCCCTTACCTACTATCGGCATTCGGGGGGCGCAGGTTTAGTGGAGTTGAAGGGCCTGGCCCTATTCGCCGCCGAACAGCTCGTCGATTGCCCTGCCCACGAGCTTCTCGAACCTTGCCTTCATGTCTTTTTTTGCGGCCATGGCTTTCATTGACTCGGGTTCGTCTTCCGAAAAGAGGTCCGCCACTTTTACGCCGAGGGCGTCCGCTATCCGATTGATGTTTTTGGGCGAGGGAAAGCGCCTGTTGATTTCGATGTTGCCTATAAGGGTGGTGGAGCAGCCCGCCATTTCCGCCAGGGCCATTTGGGACAGCCCCATGATTTTACGGTATTTTCTCATGTTTCGCGCTAAGATCAGGCGGCAGTCTGTCATTTGAAGCCTCCAATAGGGGCGTTTCATTGTCACTATTGAAGCTATATCCCGCCAATGACCAATTTGCCTTGGCCGCGCCTACGTTTTGTGAATGGACTTGGGTTTTGATAGTCGTAAGCTGAAACCGTTCGATGGGGGTTTCCTCGTATTTTACCCAACAGCCCCATGTACGGCAAAGCTTTCGGGATCAAAATCGGAACGGCGAGTCCCCCACACGTTGTGTGGTTACGTTTTGACCCGAAAGCTTTGCCATTGTATCCATCGCAAGGAGGGATATCAAGGATGACGAAGAGAAGTTTTTGGAAAACGCCGGCCGTGTTGCTGGCGCTTGGCTTGGCGCTCGCGCCGGTTTTGACGGGCTGCCCAACAGACGGCAACGGCGGTGCAAGCACTGTCTGTAACTTCTCCGGCTGTGACTGCGTGATCTGCATTTGCGACAATCGCGACTGCGGGAATGTAGGCCCCGGCTGGCATGGGGAAACCCTGAACCTAAGCGGCCAGGTTTGGACCGCGTATTGGGACGACGACAATGACAGACTCGTATACACGCGCTTCACCGACAATCGGGCGGTTTATGCATGGGTATGGACATGGGGAGCATCTGAATGGGGAGACAGGGCATACCTTGATGTTACGGGGCAAATTACAAACGGCCAGTTGAACGTAACCATTGGCAGACCCGACACGGGATATCTGGAGGAGGTAGGGGACTTTATCAGAATGTTTAATCATTGGGGACAAGTCACCGCATACCCCACCAATGCAAGGGTAGGCGCGCTGGGGATTAACCTTGACACGGAGAGTGAAATCGGTTCCGGTTCTCCCCCCAATTCCTGGACTTTTGTTGAGGAAGATGTGATGTTCGTATTTGTTGACCGAAATGTTACCATAATTGCCGAATCCGCAGAAGAAACGGGTATGTGGTGGGGTGGTACCATACCCGGAACAGCTTACATGAGAGCATTCAGCATCACACTTAGGGAAGGCTGGAATGCCGTGCACTGGAGGAATGCGACCAGTGGAACGGCAACCAGCGCCACCGAGATATCGACCATTTACCACCGCACCCCCGGGCACCTAAGATGGACGACTTGGGAGGAAAATTGGGATGATTACTCGATTGACTTTTCCACCGACCTCGTTCCTTCAGGATCAGCGTTGCCCGGCAGAACCAACGCACGCCCTTCGCCAAGGGCGCGCCGGTAACCGCAAGCAACGCACAGCAAACAGGGGCTGGGGGCCGGCCAGGAAGCAACCAACTTCCCGGCCGGCCTTTTTTTTGCAAGAACTTTTCCGTGTGTCAAAACGATTTCGCGTCATTGGGCGATATGCAGATAATCCTTAAGACCCTGTTGCAATATCTGTGAAAAAGGCGCGTTTGCCTTTTCCGCCCGGTGGTTAAGCCACGCAGGAATCGACAGCGTTTTTTTGACGGCGCGGGTATCGTTTTGCCGGCGGTATTCGTCGGTGTCGGCGGCCACCATGCTTACAACTTGGCTCGGCGGTTTGTGCATTTCGGCGATTTCCGCCGGGCCGGACGCCGGAGGAACGGACTCGCCTTTGTTTTCGGCATCCCAACACCACATTTCTATTGCATCCTGCGCCATAAAAAGGGCATCCGCCATGTTGCCCGCAAAAGTATGAAGCCCTGGCAGGTCCGGAACGCTTACAAGAACGTTTCCATCCTCAACCGTAAAAACCGCCGGATACACATATTTCATTTGCTTGCCTCCTCACGTTTATTCCAATCCTGCGTCTTTTAATATGGATTTTGCCGTGCCCTTGGGGATGTCCCCAGAGTGCCTAGGTATGGGGATTTTTACCCCCGGCTTTTGTGGGTGTATCGCCATGTCGTGCGCCTTGCCGTGGCTAATCACCCAACCGGCCTTACGCAGTTTCCGTTCAAGTTCCAGCTTCGTCATTGCCTCGCCCTATTGGCAAGTATACACGTATTATCACGTAATGTCAAAATCAGCCACCATGCCTTTTGGGAGCTAAAACCTTTCCGCGCCACGGCTGTTCGAACGCGAAGTCCACCGCCGCCTCGACGCGGTTCTTCACGTTCGGCTTCTGACGCTGATCTCCTGAAGCGCCGCTGAAGCGCCGCCTCGCCGCCGTGTACGAAAAATAATGACCAAAAAAGTTCATTACAGAAACTAGCCGTATGTTATGGTCTAGACATGAAACACACAAGAATCATTGCCCGACAGCAAAGAAGGCTTGCGCGGCACATAGCAACAACCCATCCACGGACTGTTATCGCACTGCACCCTAAAAGTAATGACAAAAAAAGTCCATCATCGAAAATGGCCACAGGTTATGATGTAAAGCGAACTCAACAAAATTTTTCGGAGGAACATCATGAACAAGAAAACGGCTTGGTTATTCGTGTTGCTGACGGCGCTTGCGGTATACGCCCAAGCTCAACATGATCGGGACTTTACGTGGGACATTGACGGCTATACGGTTATAATTACCGGTTACGTGGGGCACAATACGGATATCCGAATTCCTAGGCAAATAAACGGAATGCCTGTCGCCGGAATCGGGCCATCCGCATTCGAGAACAAGCGGTTAACCAGCGTGGCCATTCCAGATTCCGTTACGATCATTAGGAAGCGGGCATTTGCAAATAATTCGCTCGTCAGCATAAGCATTCCCCGCAAAGTTACTTCTATAGGAACGGCGGCGTTTGCAAGGAATAGACTCACCCATTTGATTATTCCAGACAGGGTAACCTACATCGGGGAAGCGGCATTTGCAAATAATATTACACTCACCAGTGTAATTATTCCCGACATTCTTCGCTCCCTAAACGAAAATGTGTTTGCAGGATCGTTAAGAAATCTTTCGTGGATAAGCATTGGTTCTGGTGTCAGCCTTAGTGGGAACTTGAGTGCCGGTTGGCGTGGGTTTAGTGTCTTCTATGCATCGAATCGGCAAAGGGCGGGAGTCTACGTCTTGAGCAATGGCGATTGGGTTGTGCTTCCCAGGTAATGTACCTGGGTGCATACCGTTTGCAAATATATTTTTCGGAGGAACAAAGTGCTAAGAAAAAGGACAATCGGATTTATCGTGGCTACGCTGATGCTTGTTGTGGCGTTTCCGACATGGGCTGGGGGAAGGGGGGATCTCCATGGTGCGGATATTGTCATTGGGAACTTCTGGTATGGCTATGATGTTGANACTTGGGAGCCTAGAAGCGACCTAGAACGAAGGGTGCTTGAGCACCGCAGAAGAATCATGAACGAACATGGTTTTAGAATGAGGGTCGAGAACGTCGCGAGCTGGGGCGAGATGCTGCAGGCCGCGACCGTTTCCATCATGGCTGGAAACCCCATCGCAAGCGCCCTCTGGCTTACGCCGGCTTGGGCGATGATATTGCAAAGACGGGGTCTGCTTGCCCCCTTGCCGGCCGACTTCGATTTTTCGCCTAAAGTGGTTGGTGATGGAAGGGTTGATTGGAACCAGAGTGTGAAAAGGCTTTTCACATTCGGGGGCCGCACATATGGCATGGGGATAGGTTACGGCGACAACAGTATGCAGGCTAAGGTTATATTCTTTAACAAACGCCTGTTCAGGGAAGCGGGCCTCGATCCGGAACTTCCGTACAACATGCAGAGGGACCGCACCTGGACATGGGACAACTTCATTCCCATCGCAAGACAGCTTACTCGGGACATTGACGGCGACGGCATAATCGACAGATGGGCGATGGCTTCGGATCATGCGAATTATATTCTTGACGCGGTTATTTCCAGCAACGGCGCCAATTACGTGGGAAGGGACGCAACAGGCAGGTTCTACAATGCCACCGGCAGACCAGAGTTTCTTGAGTCGCTACAGTTCATAAGGAGGCTTAGGGACGAGGGCTTAATGATGCCGCCACCGGAAGGTGGGCACTGGACCTGGTACCAGGCCGCATTCGTTGACGGCATAGTCGCAATGCGAATAGGGTCCCTGCATGTAATTAACGATCTGCAGGGCATGAGCGACGACTGGGGTATGGTCATGTTCCCCATGGGCCCAAGGGTGAACGATTTTGTCGTTTTCGGTTTTGAAAACGTTCTTGTCATTCCGCATACGTTCCCTGCGGCGGAAGTGTCAAGAATCGTTATGGCGATTGATCTGTGGAACAGGCCCGTTGATGACACCCCCTATGCGTGGCAGGATGGGCTCTGGGTACTGTTCCGGGATCATAGGGCCATTACGGAAACCATGGCGATTATCCGCAATCCAAACCTTGTCCAGTGGGCGTATTGGGTAATGATTCCGGGTTTGCAGCGTGGCCATATCGCCTGGGAGATGTGGTGGCACGACGGGGATCCCGCTCAGCTTATTGAGGCGGTTTCCCTTCAATGGGATGCCCTAATCGCCGATGCCAACGTCGGCCTTGTAGCTTCCCCGTAACGGGTTAATCTTCCAATGCGACAATGATCGATACGGCTTCCAAAACCTGTTTTTACAAGTCTTTTGGAAGCCGTTTCATGTCCGCCCATGATTTCTCTATCGGGTTGTAGTCAGGCGAATACGGCGGCAGGAACAATACTCTCACCTTGCCGCTTCATTACTTCCTAATAGTAGTTATCACCGATAGTTATATAGTTTCTATATATTTCAGCATCACCCGAATTTTGGTAACCCACAATAGCGACAGAGATTTCAAATAACTTTCCAAGTTTCATCCCCATTTTCTCCCAGGTCTTAAAATGTTCAGAAACCGGAACAATCCCTTTACTGCGTCTATTCGCACGAATACTCCAATATTCCTTAAAAGGCTGGTTTTCCTTGATAGAAGGCTGGTTTGCAATAGTGTCCCTTTCGTAAATATAATATTTTTCTCCGCCAATACTTACTGTATTTTTTGGCAAATTATTGACAAGATAGTCATTTTGATCGTAGCTTTCCACGATGAAAAAAACAATTAACGGATCTACTGTCCATCCGTAAATACCCCGCCAAGGATCGCATTTTGAATTATGGGTAAAACCGTAATCAACATTAATTGGCCCGAATTGCGAATATGTTTTTGTTTCGTCAAAATATTTACCTGTGCGAAAATTAATATAGTTAATATTATTCCACTTGCATTTTAACAGTCCATCCCCTTTTAATAACATGCTGTTATCACCTGTTTGCTTATCTTGCCAAAGTTCATACCTAAAATCGTTTTGATTCACTATCTTATTATTATCCAGCAGAAGAGACGGAATTTCTGTTACCATTTTACTTGTTTTTCGTAAATTACCAGGGGTGATACCCAATTCTTTTTTAAGGGCTCTTATATAAGATTGTTCATGCTCAAATCCGTAATCCAAAGCTATATCCAGAATGTTCAACTCTGTGTTTTTTAATTCGTCTATGCTTGCGGCAAGTTTACGGGAACGTATATAAGAGCCTATATTTTGTCCAAATTCATATTTAAAAAGGCGTTGTAAATGGGTTCTGGATATTGAATACTTATCTGCCAATGTTTCCGTTCGAATTCCATCTTTCAATCCACTTTCAATATCCTTTAGAATACCCACATAAAAATTATAATACTCTCTCATAAAACGCCTAGGAATCCCCTTGATTTATGTTATAGCATAATTTATCTAGATAATGAACATTTTTTGCCATTGCAAAACCCCAAGCCATTGCATGTCGGCTATATCGTAAATTTCGTTTCCTTGCCATCGCAAACGGCAACGTAGTCGCCCTTAAAACCGGAAACCGTGATCTCGCCGTTGCCGTCCGTGCTAAGCTGCTGCTCGCCCGACCACCAGTCGCCTTTGATTCGCTTATGCAGGGCGCGGTAGGCCGGTTTGGGCTCGCTGTTTTTATCCAGCAAACCCGATGGCGCACCCAGCCACAGGCCATCCATAAAACTCCACCATGTCACGGACTGAACCAGCGGGTGCGCAAACAGCGACTCGTAGAACATCGCCGTTTCCTCCGCCTGTCTGGTTTCATCCTGCGGACAAGACGGCCAGGATTTTACCTGGAAGTCGTTCAGGTCCCCGATCTCCGGCGGCATGATATCCCCGGAAACCAGCGAGACTTCGGTAAAATGCAAAGGCAGACCAAAGCGGGAAAAGCGCCCCAGGATTTCCTCGGTCCTTTCGACACCCCAGTATCCCTGGTGCATGTGTGACTGAATGCCGATTACATCGATGGGAACACCGGCTTCCAGTAGGCCCTCGATAAGAATGTCGTAGGCAGCCGATGTGTCAAAATCGTTAATCAACAATGTAGCGGCGGAACTTGCGCTGCGGGCTTCGGCGAAAAGATCGCGTATTAACTTTATTCGACCGCGGGCCTGGCAAATTCTGGTAATGCCGTTGTCGTATTTGTTAAACACCGGCATTATGACCGCCTCGTTTATCACGTCCCACATATCGATAAGACCTTTGAACGCGGTTATGTCCCGCCGTATACGGGCAAGCTGTGTTTTGAAGATTTCATCGTTTGACATGCTAAGCAACCACGGTGCGCATTCCGCATGCCAACACAGGGGATGCCCTTTCAGAACCATGCCGCGCTCTTTAAGCCAGCGGGCCGCATTTTCCGTGCGAGTCTGATCCGGCTTTCCCTGTTCCGGTTCGTACCAGCCCCAGTAAAAAGGCAGTGTTACCGAATTGAACAAATCCGTCATGTAATTAAACCGCTTTTCGGCACCCGCCGCGGCGGCCGGTTCCATCTCCTTGTTCACGTAAGGCAGGGTGCTGAATTCGGAACAGCCGAACAGGAAACTGTGTCGTATCTGTTTGACGGTTACGGGCCTGTTTCCGCCGGCAACATCGGTTAAACTGAGGGTCTTTGTGCCCTTTCGATGGGCGAATCGGTCATTGCCTGTCTGCATTGAATGCCTCCTTAAAGGATATCCGCTTGGGACTGGATGTATCATATAGCATAATTCACCTGGATAATGAACATTTTTTGCCATTGCAAAAAAATATTTTGCGGCTGCGGCATTGTTCAATTCAGCAGGATTATTGGCTGAACGGAGCGAACAACGGGGTGCAGAGATACCGCTGCAGGCCGGCGAACACAAAAGGGGCTATGCGGCAGTTTTTCGCCACCGCAAACGTCCTTCCCGCGCGTCCGCCGGCCATCACTTAACCGCCTTCACCGTTGCCGGCTCCGACAGTCCACGCCAATCACGAACAGCAGCTCTTCTTTCCGGGCTCATCCGAGCAACAGCACCCCTGCCCCTGATCCCCGGAACACGGGCCCTCCTCCCCCGCCGAATCCACCAGCGAGGAAACGTCGCCGCCGTCGCGGAAGCGCAATACGTTCACCATGAAGATGTTAAGCTTGTTCACGATGTTCGGCGGCAAGAGGTTGCCGTCCACCTCCACCGAAAGCATGGGGTAGTTGCGGTCCCGGGCCCAGGGGGTGAACAGGCCCTCGATTACGCGCCCTATAAGGCAGGCGAAGGGGCCGATGTTTACTATGCCGGAATAGCCGGCGTCCATGGCGGCGGCTGCGGAACCGGAGGACACGGCGATCTCGGAGTTGAGCTCCAGGTTCAGGAAGTGCTCCTGCGTGTACTTCATTATCAGCTTCATGTCGTGGGGCGTTTCGGGGATTAGGCCGGTGGGGCCCAGAATCGAGAGCACCTTTTTTTCCACGGAGTGCTTCCACCACATCTCAAGCTCCAGCTTCTTGAGCCTGCGCCACGGCTCGGACAAAACCCTTGCGCCCGGCTTTCGCAGCTTGATGCGTTTTTTAAGCTCGTACTCGCGCACGAAGTCCAGATAGTGAATCCACTCCGAAACGCCGGCGATCTTAACAACAATGCCGCGTTCGCTCATCAGCTCGATGAGCTCGCCCACGGCGAAGTCGTCGCGGCGCACGTATATCTCGCCGACTATCAGCACCCGGGGGCAGTCCGCGAGCCTGCGCTTCAGCGGGATCTTCTTTACGTCGTCCGCAAGGCGTTTAAGCTCGTCCCACATTTTTTTCGGGCTGTGTTCCACCACGTCCATCAGCCTGCGCCACGACTTCTCGAAGCGCGCGAGGGCCTGCCTGCGGTCGGCGGCGCAGGCGGTAAGCGCGCACTGGATGTCCTTAAGGTAGTCGGAAAGCACGAGGCCGTGCCACATCGCCTTGGCGAAGCCGGAGCCAAGCTCGGTGTAGGAGTTGTCGGCGGAAAGGATAAAGACGACGACGTTCTCCAGCCGCAGGTCTTGGAAGAGCTTCTCGTAGTACACGTAATACTGGCCCGTGCGGCAGGGGCCGGTGGTGATGGGAACGAACANCAGGTAGAGCTCGTCCTTGCGGTAGCTTTCGCCGAAGACGAACTCCAGCGCGCTGCCAAGCACGAGGTGGCTGGGAACGCACTCCTTGCCTGAGGCGTGGGCGCGGGCGACCTGCACGGTTTTCGCCGTGGCCACGGGCAAAGCTTCGGCGTTGATTCCAAGGCCGCGCACCGCCGCCCCCATGTACTCGGTGGAAATGGCGCCCATGTTGGAAAGCAGCACCTTGACCCGCCCGTTGCCGGCTATGGGAACCCTTTCGCCGGTTTTTACGTTGTCGATCCGCAGGTCGAAGCTTCCGCCGGGCTTTTTCTCGCTCACAAAACGCCAGCCGTTGTCGTAGCGTTCGGCTTCAAGCTCGCCCTTCTTCGCCCGGTAGCCGTCGATGATGTCAAGGAAAGCTTCAACCCGGGTGTCGATGCCGGCGTCCGCCGAGTGGGAGTCCAGCTCCAGCACGAGGAACGGCTTTTGGCCCATCATCCATTTTATGTAGTGCAGGATGAAGGAATCCGGCGCACAGGAAAAGTTGGTGACGAAGGCAAGATAGACGTTGTCTTCCTTGGCGAGAAGGCTCGCCGCCTTCATGTCCTGCTGGCCGTAGTACCAGTACATGTTCGCGTAAATCTGCTCGTCGTTGAAAGGCAGGATGTCGAAGGGGACAATCGAGTAGCCGCGGCTGGTGAACTTGCGCGGTATGCCCATGTTCGCCTCCGGGGTGAAGGCGTTGTAGGGGCGGCCCAGCACGGCTATGACCGGGCGGTCCGCCTTGCGCGCGTCCTCCAGCGCAACCCTGCCCATTTCCTGCACCGCGTCGAAGTAGGCCTGCTGTTTGGACATGGCCGCGTCGAAGGCGGCCTTTGTTTCGGCCTCGCCTATGCCAAGCCGTTTCGCCATCTCGCAGAAAAGCTCCAGGGCCTTGCCCTCGCCGAACTTGAAGCTTACCACCAGCGGCAGCCAGCGGGTTTTGTCCACGTCGGGAAACGCTTTTTCCATGTAATAGGGAAGGGCCTGGGTGATTGGGCAGAAGTTGGCGTGAACCTTTTCCTCGTAGCTTGGCATGTCCCGGAAATGGGGAAGCAGCACGAAGTCCACGCCCTTGTCAAGGCAGTCCTGCACCGCGCCGTGGGCAATCTCCGCCGGGAAGCAGTACTGCGCCTCGGTTCTGGCAATCCCGGCCTGGGCCACCTCGGTGGAAAGATAGGTCTTTATGCCAAGCTCGTGGAAGAACCACGAGTAAAGCGGGTAAAGCGTGTGGACGGAAAGCGCGCGGGGAATGCCGACCGTCAGGCCGCGTTTTGCCGAAGCAGCTTCGGCTGGTACTGCTGCAAACTCCTCGAACAGCATCTTTTGCCGTTTTTCCACGTAGTCGAAAACCGGAACGTCCTTTACCTTCTTTCGCATGTTGGTGTAAAGATTGCACCGCCCGCCGAAATTGTACTTGCTTCCGCCCACGTTCAGCACCTGAATCGGGCAGAGGTTTTCGCATGCCTTGCAGACAAAAACGCGCTCGTAGCCGATCTCGCGGTTTATCACGTCGTTGATTGCGACCTCCTGCTCCGGCAACAGGCCCTCGGCGTTTTTGCGCTTTGCAAGCAGGGCCACGCCGAAGCAGCCCATCAGCTCAGGCGAAGGGGGAACGAGGATTTCCTTGTTAAGATACATTGCAAAGGCCAGGGGAACCGCCGGGTTTTTGGCAACGCCGCCCTGCAAAAAAACCTTGCCGCCGATGGTGCGGTTGCCCACCACGCGGTTGAGGTAGTTCGCCACGATGGAGCACACGATGCCGGCGGTGATGTTTTCCCTGCTCGCCCCCTGCTGCACGGCCTTGCGGATATCGCTGTTGATGAAGGCCGAACAGTGCTCGCCAAACTTGAGGGGAGCGTCGGCGTTCAGGGCGATGGGGCCTATGTCTTTGGCGCTGTGTATCGAAAGGTCTCCGGAGGCGGATTCCTCCAGAAAGGAACCGGTCCCGGCGGAACAGGCCTCGTTCATCGCGTAGTCGATGGGCACTCCGTTTTTCAGCAGAACGTACTTCGCGTCCTGGCCGCCGATTTCCAGAATCGTTTCGACCTCTTTGTCAAAGTAGGTCGTTCCTACCGAGTGGGCGATGATTTCGTTGTACACGCCCCGGGTTTCCAGGAACACGCCGAGTATTTCGCGGCTGGAGCCGGTGGCCCCGACAAGCTTTACTTCGATTTCCCCGCCCCCGGTGTCGGCGGCGACTTTTTTTTGGATGACGGCAAGACATTCCTTCAGGGCCTTTACGGGATCCCCGTGGGTGCGGCCGTAGTGGCTTGCCACGATTTCGTCGGTTTCCATGTCCACGAGACAGGCCTTGGTCGTGGTGGAACCGCCGTCAACGCCAAGAACGTAGCGACCCCCGGCACGAACCTTGGCCTCCCCGGCGCCGCCGAAAAGCCTGACCTTCTTTTCCCAGTCCCTAAGCGCACCCAGCGTGCCAAAGCGTATCTCGTTTGTCTTGAGGAGCCTGTCCACGGGAGGCAGCGGACTCCCTGCCTGAGGGGCCATTATCGCCGCGCCGAAGGCCTCGAAAACCGAGGCGGCCTCGGGAATCACAAAGTCAATCTGCGGAGCCTTCTCCCGCAGGAAACGGATGATGTGCCTGTTGAGCGCAAGGCCGCCCGTAAGCACGACCTTGCCCTGGGTTATCTTCGCACGTTTCAGGAAGTCAATCACCTTGACGGCCATTACGTCCGAAAGCGACAAAACGATGTCGTCCTTGGTGGCCTCCCGTTTGTTCAGCTTGTGGGTGCAGTCGCTTTTCATGAACACCGAGCAACGGGTGGACAGGGGGTAGACCTTGGCAGTGTCCGGCACCTTTTCGATGTCGTCCAGGGTCATGTCCATACGGGCAAGCTGCTGTTTCAGGAACTCCCCGGTGCCGCTGAAGCACTTGTTGCCGGAAAAATTATTGATGATTTTGCCGTCGGCATCCAGCGAGTAGACGATTAGATCCTCGCCGCCCATGCTGACCACGGCATCGGCCTTGAGGCCCAGGTTTCGCAGGGCCGCCTCCGCGCAGAGCGGTTCCAGCGTNCCCGAAACNCNGAACATGAAACGGCCCTCGTTGCCCGTAACCAAGGCCGGGATTCCCTGNGGAATATTCCCCTCGGCCATGAGCTTTCGCACCGCCGCGCCAAAGTCCCCCTCGTGGGGAAGCGTGGCGCTCCATATCACCGTACCGCCTTGCTGGTCGCCGCCCTCAAGCAGCACCATTTTCAGGCTTGTTGAACCTATGTTAATACCGACCGACTGCATAAGGTATGATACCCTTTCAGGCGAGATGTGGCAAGGACGGGGTAAAGCCCATGTGAACCTTGAGCATAAGAGGCGCGAGAGGGAGGGTACGGCGGTGCCGGCCTCATTTTAGCATTGCGTGCAGCGTCCTGGCACTTGATTTTTTTCACAGCCAATGTGATATTCAAGGTATAGCCCCTAATTGGATGGATATGGGGAGGGATTGGGCCTCTCCAGAAGTGCCGTTTGATCGGGGGTTATTTTTTTGGATACGTAAATAATCGAGTCGGAAATTAGTCGGGATCTATACCCAAAAACGGTTCTTAATCGAGTTAATTTCCATGCCTTTCCCAATGTTTTTTACATCCACCCCCACAGCGCACCAGCGGTCGTTTACCTTTACGTCCGTGAAAAGGCGGTAACCTTCCCCATGCTTCGTAATGGCAAACGGGCAGGTGATAGCATCGCAAAGATCCAACCAGTTTCCTTGTGTAAGGTTGTGATCAACGTCTTTCCCATCATGCCTTGCAACTATGCCATACCTTATAGTATGGAGGCTGCTGGAAAAGCAGCCGTTGAGAAAACCGCGGCGTTGCGGTATTATCATAGTATAGGGGCAACGGTGAAACGAAGGGATTCTGGTACGCCAGAAGGCGATTGGGTTGCCCCTTTTCTGGAACGCGAACTGATGCATGGCTTAAAAATGATAATTCTTGATCCGATGACCACGGATAGAGTGCGTTCCTACGCAAGGGCAATGNGGGGAAGAGTGACGGGGACAAACTAGCGGGACAGGCATGGAGGTAAGTTTGTGAGCGACAATGCCAAAGCGGTTNTGATTCAGGTAGGCATAATACTGGCCAGTGNTATTACAATGCTTATCGTTGGGAACCATTTTGTCTCAAGAGGGATGTATACAATAGGCAGCATGAGCATGTGGATAATGACTGTGCCATTGGGAATATACATAATCTTTGGCAAACATGTGTATTTCAGAGGCTGGAATATGACAAGGCAAAGGAGGCTGACAGTTGGCATAATAGGCGTTTTGTTTGCCCCAACGATATGGTTTTTCGGTACGTTGAACGACGGCAGGCTTGGCAATATCAGGCGTGAGATGTTACCACGCGACCCAGCGCTAGAGCTTCTGTTGCCTTCAGATGCCGGCGATCATTTTCAAATAAATGCAATGTTTCGCGCATACAG
>JGI24694J35173_10001582_pt1 | contig 20186 bp, 16 predicted proteins | sample TergutCo191P1_FD_35173 | JGI IMG/M metagenome (IMG submission 35173) | reverse complement strand
TTTAGTATATATGCGACGATCATTAGGTGCGACCATATTTATACTCCTCTACGGGTTATTGTCGCTTAACTTAGAATACTTTTTTTCAAAGACAGTTCAGGAATTGCAGCGGTAGTTTTAAGATAACTCAATCTCCAAAATAGCCTACAGCTCGCCACCACAATTGCACTATTTTCCCAAGGATGAGGATAGGGGGCTGGCAATTTCTATATTACCCCCATGTGCGGAATAGTAGGATATATAGGCTTTAGGCCAGCTCTCCCGGTTTTGCTGGACGGGCTTAAAAAGCTGGAATACAGGGGCTATGATAGCTCAGGAATTAGCTTGCTTGATTCCGGCAAAATAAAAACCGCAAAAGCGGTTGGCAAAATAGCAGAGCTTGAGAAAAAACTTGGAGAAGAGAATTATCAAGGTTTTTTGGGAATTTGCCACACGCGCTGGGCAACCCATGGCGAGCCAACGGAAGCCAATGCTCACCCGCACCTCTCGGCAAACGGGAAAATATCCGTTGTGCACAACGGTATAATTGAAAACTACGCTTTGCTTAAAAAGCGATTGCAGAATGATGGAGTAAAGTTTGCCTCGGAAACGGATACCGAAGTATTGACTCATTGGATAGCCAAGTTTTACAAAGGCAATTTGAGCAAAGCTGTTTTGAAAGCTCTGGAATCCATAGAAGGCGCTTTTGGCATTGCGGTTATTTGCGAAGACGAACCTGATGTTTTGGTTGGAGCTCGCCGTGGCAGCCCGCTTTTGCTTGGAGTTGGGGAAAATGAGTGCTTTTTGGCCAGCGATGTTTCTGCGATAGTTGGGCACACTAAAAGAATTGTGTATTTGGAAGACAACGATGTTATAGTTGTGCACAAAGAAAATTTTGAAATTAAAAACATAAAAGATAAAAGCGTTAGCCGTGAAATTCAGGAAATAGACGCAGATTTGGAGCTCGCTCAAAAAGGCGATTATCCTCATTTTATGCTCAAGGAGATTTTTGAACAGCCAGAAGCGCTCAAGAATTGCACGAGAGGCCGCTTGCTTTTGGGAGACGGCAACGCCAAGCTCGCTGGTCTTGACAATTCGCTAAAAGAACTTCGCTCCATAGATCGCATTATAATAACGGCGTGCGGAACAAGTTATTACGCAGCGATGGTAGGGGAGTATCTGATAGAAGAATGGGCGGGAATTCCGGTTGAAGTGGAATACGCTTCCGAGTTTCGCTACAGGAATCCCATAATAGGCTCAAACACTTTGGTTTTCACCATTTCGCAAAGCGGCGAGACTGCAGACACCCTTGCTGCGCTAAAAGAGGCTCAGAACAAGGGTGCAACCGTGCTTTCCATTTGCAACGTGGTTGGCTCCACCATAGCAAGGGCATCTAATTGCGGGGTATATTTGCATGCGGGCCCTGAGATTGGCGTTGCCAGCACCAAGGCTTTTAATGCGCAGGTAACGGTTTTGGCTTTGGTTGCGCTTTTGCTTGGAAGGCAGCGCAGGCTTTCTTCTGTTAGAGGAATGGAGATTGCGCAAGCCATAAATTCTTTGCCGGCTGCTGTGGAGCATACTTTGAAATTGAACAGCGAGATTCAGAAAATTGCAAAGCTCTATTACAATCATACGAATTTTCTTTATTTAGGCAGGCATTATCACTATCCTGTAGCGATGGAAGGCGCGCTGAAATTGAAGGAGATAAGTTATATTCACGCAGAAGGCTATCCGGCTGCGGAAATGAAGCACGGGCCCATAGCGTTGATAGATGCGAATATGCCGGTTGTGATTGTGGCTCCAAAAGACGCTCTTTTTGACAAGATAGTTTCAAATGCAAGGGAAATAAAGGCTCGTGGCGGAAAGCTGATTGTTATTACTACAAACGACTGTTCTCCTTTAGACGAGTTTGCGGAGCATATAATAAAGGTTCCTTCCGTGCACAGCACGCTTATGCCGGTGATAACGAGCGTTCCTTTGCAACTTTTGGCCTATCACATTGCGGTATTGCGCGGCAACGATGTTGACCAACCCAGAAATTTAGCTAAGAGCGTGACGGTGGAATAATGAAAATAATAAAAGCAAATTCAAACTCTCCAGAGGTTTTAAGGCTCTGCTCGCGCCCAGCCGCGCAAAACAGCGAAATAGAAAAACTCGTTAAGGAAATTCTTGCGGATATAAAAAAGCGTGGTTTAAGCGCTGCTATAGACTATGCTAAAAAATACGATGGGCTTGCAAAAAGCAATTTGAGAATCAGCGAGGCAGAAGTAAAAAAAGCCGCTGCTAAAATAACTCCTAAGCTGAAAGCCGCTCTTAAGCAAGCCATAGAAAATGTCAAAGCGTTCCATCAAAAGCAGGTTGAGAAGTCTTGGAGTTTTAAGGGCAAGGACGGAGAAGTTTTGGGGCAGAAAATCCGTCCGCTTAAGAGGGTGGGGCTGTATGTGCCGGGCGGTGCGGGGGCTTATCCCAGCACGTTGATTATGAATGCAGTTCCGGCGATTGTGGCTGGGGTTAAGGAGCTTGTTGTTGTTAGCCCGGTGAAAGGCGGTTTGCACAGCGCCATCGCTTTTGTTTTGCGGGAGCTTGGCATAAAAGAATTTTATCATATTGGCGGAGCGCAGGCTGTTGGTTTTTTGACTTATGTTGCAGGAGTTGACAAAATAGTTGGGCCGGGAAATGTGTTTGCGGCTTTTGCGAAGAAAGAGGTTTTTGGCACTGTGGACATAGATATGATAGCTGGCCCCTCGGAAATTGCGATTTTGGCAGACTCCTCGGCAAATCCGGAGTGGGTTGCGGCAGATATGCTTTCCCAGGCAGAGCATGGCTCAGGTTATGAAGCTTCTGTTTGCGTAACGGATTCCATGCTTTTTGCGAAAAAGCTGGCGGCGAGCTTGGATGCTCAGGTAAAAGCGAGTCCTAAGCGTGAGATTCTGGAAAAATCGCTGGGAGCTTACGGAAGGATTTTCGTTGCGAAAAGCATGAAAGCCGGTGTGGAGATTGTTAATAGGATTGCTCCTGAGCATTTGGAAATTGTGGCTAAGAATCAGGATGAGCTTGAGAAACTCGTTGAGAATGCCGGTGCTATTTTTGTTGGAAATTGCTCCGCCGAGTCTGTTGGCGACTATTTTGCCGGCCCCAATCATGTTTTGCCCACAAATGGCACGGCCAGGTTTGCCAGCCCGCTTGGAGTTTATGATTTTATCAAAAGAACGAGCATTATAAGGTATAGCAAGAAAGCTTTGCAGAGAAATGGGGATAATATAGCGGAAATAGCCAATTCGGAGGGTTTTTACCATCATGCGAGGGCAATAACCATTCGCAATGCGTAAAATATCACAAAAAAACGCAAAAATATCATAAGAAAGTCTTTTTTTGCCCTTTTTTTGATATATTAATATATATTTATATAAGTGGAATTTAATTTAGAGGGTAAGTTATGATTAAAAAAGCGTTGCTTTTATTTGTCTTGGCTACATGCGCCGCGTATTCTGCCGTCAATTTTCCGTATCCTCAAGAACAAAACTACGGGAATGAAACAATAAATGCAACATCGGCTAATGCTTCTGCAGATCTAAAAAAAACATTTGAAAGTTTTATCACTGGTTTTTACGAAACTGGCACTTGCAACGGTAAACTCAGTAATGTTCCTTGCGCTCGCATTAAATGGGATACCCCTGCTCAAACAGTTTCAGAAGGCATAGCTTACGGCATGTTAATGATGGTTTATTTTAGCGATGCGGCTAAAAGTTACCAAGATAATTTTGACAGATTATGGGCATATTACCAGAATTTTACAAACAACAATCTGCTAATGAACTGGAAAATCAACGGTTTCACTGGTGTTGCCAATGACGGCAGGAATGCGGCCAGCGATGCGGAATTTGACGCTGCTCTTGCGCTTGCAATGGCTCATTATCAATTCGGGACAGGAGGTGGCAAAAACTACCTTGATTCTGCTAAGGCTTTAATAGCAAGGATCAGGCAATATGAAATTGACCCAAATAATTTGCATAGACCTGGAGATGGCTGGAATTCTGAAAGAAATCCAAGTTATGTTAGCCCTGCAACATTTGAGATTTTCAGAGAAGTGGAGAGTGCCCAGGCTAGCAAATGGGAGAGTGTTATTGATGCAAACTACACTCTGCTGACTAGAAATCAAAATTCAACTTCAGGATTATTTTCCGATTGGTGCAAGGACGATGGCAGCCATTCTCGCGGCGATTATGGTTACGACGCAGCTCGCACTCCATGGCGTTTAGCCTGGGCTTATGCTTGGTATGGTCATAGCACTGCAAAAACTTTGCTTGAAAATCTTTACACAAAATTTTTGAATAATAAAAATGCCTCAGATATAGGAGGTACTATATCATTGACAGGAAGCATGAACAATCACAAAAATGCAACATTTTTAGGACCATTCACAAATGCGCTTTCTTATAACTCTGCAAATCAAACAAAAATGAACAGTTTTTGGACTCAGTTGATGAGCTTTGAAAATCAATCCTATTACAACCATTCTTTGCAGATTTTAACGGGTCTTTTGGCATCAGGCAATATGCCTAATTTAAAAGCACTTTCGGAAGTTCCCAGTTCATCAAGCGTACTCAGTTCCTCCAGTTCAGAACCAAGCTCCAGCAGTTCTAGCTCTAATACAACGCATATAGCACTTTCCAAAATAGCCAATGCAAACGTGGCGCAGATTGTCAGCAACGGCATTTCTTTGCAGGTTGTAAATAATGCATCTTTGGAAATCTTTGATTTAAGAGGAAAATCTGTACGTAAATTGAATTTTGCCAGCGGATCTTGGCTGGTTTCGCTCTCAGACTTGCCAAAAAATTTGTATATTATAAGCGTATCGTTTGATAATAGTAAGGAGATTTTACGTGTTCCAGTTAGATAAAACATTAGCTGCGTTAGTTTTAGCGTTCTGCGTTTCCCAGCCATGGGCCCAGACAGAGTATTGCCTTTGGGATGAATGTTATCGATTAGAGAATCCAAGTAGCCCTAACGCTGAAAATCCAAGCATGACAAATAGAGATGCCTGCATATCATATTCTAATGGCTTGTTTAGCGATCCTGCATGTACTAATCTTATAGCTGGAGGTCCAGATGCTCCGCAATCTGGGCAGTGCGAAGATTCGCAAGGTCGCGGATTATTTTGCGATTGGGGGACTGGATGCTATAGACTTAATCCCAATGAAGAGCAAACAACTTGTGCGGCTGTTATTGCTCATTGTTCTACAAATGGAAATTTATTCTATGGCGTTAACGGGTCAGCTTTAACCGAAGATAACAAATACGGCGAGGATTTGCAATGTGCAGAAATAGGAGGGAAACCAGCAACAGTTGGTTCCAACAGTTCAAGCAGTACTAATGTTTCAGATAATAGCAGCTCAAGCGCTAGCAATGCTACATTTGATTTTACTCCAGATAACGCTGAAGGTTATCCCATATTTGAATACAGAGGATATGGAGAAAATATATATAACAGAAAAACTGCTTATGGAGATTATGTTTTTATTTATTCTTATGAGCCTGAAGGCAACTATGAAAACGATACTGATGAAAACGGCCCCATTGTATTTATAGATGGCGTTGCAAAACTCATAAATACGGAGATGGGACAGGCGCCTACCGAACTTGAAAATAATTACCATGGAGCAGTTATAGCTATTAAAAATAGCGAAACAGGAGCGGAGAAAAACTTGAGCCAGTGCAATTCTATTTCGTATTACTACAAAGGCGCTGCGCATGAATTCCAGTTGGAATTCTCTCCAATTCTTTGTTCAGACGAAGAGTCGGATGGTTCCAATAAGTGGGGTATTGCAGAAGTGCCGGAAAAAACAGAATGGACAAAAAGAGTAGTTGCAAAAAGCGATCTGGATATTTATAATCATTGGGATGCATCAAAATGCGGACCAGATAATGCTCCTGAGATTGATTTCAGCAAGGTTATGCAAATTGGCTGGGAAGTAAATAATAAAACTGCCCCAGCCCCTGAAGGAAAGATTTCTCTGAAGTCGTCCTTGGAAATAGCTCATGTATTCTGCATAACAGGTTCTGACTCTCCGAGCAGCTCTAGTGCGGGAGATGATGGCTCTCCGAGCAGCTCCAGCTCAGTAGATGATTCTCCAAGCAGCTCAAGCGGCGGTTCGTTTAGTTTTACCTACTGTCTCTTAACTAGCGACAAAATTTGCCTAACGGGGCATGCTTCTTGCCCGGCAGGTACAATTGGAAGCAATGACTGCCCTTGGCCAGTTCCTATAATTATTTCCAAAATCGCCAATGCAAACGGTGCGCAGATTATCAAAAACGGCATCTCTTTGCAGGTTACGCGCAGTGCCACGCTGGAAGTCTTTGATTTGAGCGGAAAGCGGTTGCGCAAGTTAAACTTTGCGAGCGGCAACTGGTCGGTTCCGCTTGCAGATTTGCCAAAAGGCTTGTATATAATAAAAGCAAATTTTGGCAGCAGCCAAAAAATATTGCGGCTCCCTGTAAATTAACTATATTACCCTCACTGAATTTAATCGGTGAGGTTTAAGTTGTCTAAAGATGCAGTTTACAGCGCTCAAATTGAAGCGCTAAAGGCGAAAAGAACTAACATGAGGCTCGGAGGAGGTGCCGAAGCCATTGAAAAACAGCATAAACGTGGCCAACTTAGCGCTTGGGAACGCATAGAATACTTTTTCGATGCTGGAACCTTCGTTGAAGTAGGCGCATACATTGAGCTTCGCAATGAATTTTTCGGGCTTGGCAAAAAAAAGATCCCCGGCGATGGGGTAGTGACAGGCTTTGGGCTTGTGAACGGACGCTTGGTTTATGCTGCTGCGCAGGATTTTACCGTTATAGGCGGTTCGCTCGGAGAAATGCACGGCAAAAAGATTGCCAACCTTATGGATATGGCTATGCAAAACGGAGCGCCATTCGTTTCTTTAAATGATTCAGGCGGAGCAAGAGTGCAAGAAGGCATAGGAGCGCTCTGCGGCTATGGCGATATCTTTATGAGAAACACCAGAGCCAGCGGCGTGATTCCGCAGATTTCCGTAATTATGGGACCTTGCGCCGGAGGCGCGGTTTATAGCCCTGGCATCACAGACTTTGTGGTGATGGTAAAAGATACTTCCTGCATGTTTATAACGGGCCCCGATGTGATAAAAACCGTAACGGGCGAAACAGTTAGCAAAGAAGATCTTGGCGGCCCGGAAATGCACGCTAGCAAAAGCGGAGTTGTAACTTATATTGGCGAAAACGATCAAGACGCTTTGGACTGGGTAAAGAGGCTTCTCTCCTATTTGCCAAGCAACAATGTAGATCTTCCGCCTTCCATAAATTCTGTTGCTAACATGGAGATGCCGGAGGAAATAGAAAGCTTTGTTCCTGCAGATTCCAAAAAGCCTTACGATATGGCAGATGTTGTTAAGAATGTTTTGGATATAAATTCATTTTTGGAATTGCAAGAAAATTATGCGCACAATGTAATTATAGGTCTTGGCCGTTTGGGCGGAACTGCGGTTGGAGTAGTGGCTAACAATCCAAGAGAGTCCAGCGGTTGTTTGGATGTAAATGCCAGCGATAAAGCAGCTCGTTTTGTGCGTTTTTGCGATTCGTTCAATATACCTCTGGTATCTTTTGTTGATGTGCCGGGATTTTTGCCGGGCACGGATCAGGAATACAGCGGCATAATCAGGCATGGCGCAAAGCTGCTTTACGCTTATGCAGAAGCTACGGTTCCAAAACTGACGGTAATTTTGAGAAAAAGCTATGGCGGGGCGTATATTTGCATGTGTTCAAGGCATTTGGGCGCAGACTTTGTAGCGGCATGGCCAGGTGCGGAAATTGCTGTTATGGGTCCGGGCGGCGCTGTGAACATCGTGTTCAAAAAAGACATTGACGCTGTGAAAGAAGCGGGCGGCGATGTGAAAGCGAAAATAGCCGAGTGCAAGCAGGAATACATAGACAAGTTCGCAAACCCGACTATTGCCGCTTCTCGCGGTTATGTTGACGATGTTATTGAACCGTCGCAAACCAGAAGCATGCTCATAGCGCATTTGCGTTCCCTTGCAAACAAGAGACAAGAAGGCCCAAAGAGAAAGCACGGAAATATACCTTTGTAGGTTACTATATTTCCATCATACAACAGGAGTTCACATGACTAAAAGAGTTTATCTCTTCGGCAAAGGTATTACCGAAGGGAATGGTTCGCAACGCAATTTGCTCGGAGGCAAAGGCGCTGGACTTGCAGAAATGGCAAAAAGAGGTTTTAACGTTCCACCGGGATTTACAATCACAACGGATGTTTGCACTGAATATTACGCAAATAAGCGGAAAATGCCAAGCGGGTTGGACGCAGAGATTAAAAAATCCATATCGGCAATAGAAAAGCAAACAGGAAAGCAATTCGGTGGAAACAAAAATCCGCTTCTCGTAGCCGTGCGCTCAGGCGCAAGAGAATCCATGCCGGGCATGATGGATACAATTCTGAATTTAGGCTTAAACGATACCACAGTGGAAGTGCTAAAGGCAAAAAGTCAAAACGGACGCTTTGCCTACGATTCTTATCGCCGCTTTATTCAAATGTATTCCGGCGTTGTTTTGCAGATTGAGCGTGCAAATGAGCACGAGCATGACCCATTTGAAGTGATTCTAACAGAAGCTCGTGATAAAAGAGGGGTAACGCACGATAACCAACTCCCGGAAGAAGACTTGAAAAGCATAATCTCAAAATTCAAAAACCTGATTCTGGAAAAAACAGGAAAAGCCTTCCCAAGCGATCCGTTCAAGCAGCTTGAAGGCGCAATAGGAGCCGTGTTCACAAGTTGGATGAACGAACGTGCTATAATTTACCGCCGCAAATACAAAATTCCTGAAGAATGGGGAACGGCTGTAAATGTTCAGTCCATGGTGTTCGGCAATCTGGGCGATAGCTCCGGAACAGGCGTTGCATTCACTCGCAATCCTGCTAACGGCGACAATGAATTCTACGGAGAATTTTTGGTGAACGCTCAGGGCGAAGATGTTGTTGCTGGAATTCGCACTCCGCTGAAAATATCCACAATGGCTACCACGCCGAATTTGGAACATTGCTACAAGGAGCTATGCGATATTCGCAAACAACTGGAAAAAGAATTCGGAGATATGCAGGATTTTGAATTTACCATAGAAGACGGCAAATTATATATGCTCCAAACCAGAAATGGCAAACGCACCGCAAGAGCTTATGTAAAAATAGCGCACGAAATGGTAAAGCAAGGGCTTATGACCCAGGGACATGCGATAGCAAGCGCAGATCCTGAGGCAATAGAGCAGTTGCTTGCTCCCGTATTCAACAAAGATGCATACCAAAAAGCCATCGCAGAGAAACGTCTGCTCACAAAAGGCTTGCCCGCTGGGCCAGGCGCCGCCACCGGAACCCTCGCGTTCACCGCAGAAAAAGCGGAACGCTGGGCAACGCTTGGGCCTGTAGTGCTGGCTCGTGTTGAAACCAGCCCCGAAGATTTGCGCGGAATGATTGCTGCAAGCGGCATAGTCACCGCTAAGGGCGGCGTTTCCAGCCATGCTGCCGTGGTTGCAAGGCAAATGGGCAAGGTTTGCGTTGTTGGAGCCTCTGATATTGACATCAACTACACTACAGGAGTTTTGACCTGCGGAGACAAAGTGATGAAAGAGGGGGACTTCATTTCTATCAACGGTTCCACAGGCGAAGTGATAAGCGAGAAAATAGACACCGCTCCGTCTGAATTAATTCAGGTGTTGATAGACAAAACGCTCGCTCCAAAAGATTCCGAACTGTTCGCAGACTACGATTTTATAATGAAGCTCGCAGACAAATACCGCAAACTTGGCATTCGCACAAACGCTGACCAACCGGAACAGGCTATGAACGCAGTGGCATTCGGAGCGGATGGCATTGGACTTTGCCGCACGGAGCACATGTTCTTCAAAGGCGACCGCATTGACCTTGTGCGCGAAATGATAATTTTTGCTCCGATTTATGCGGAATACAAAGCGAAACTTGCAGTGCGCCCAAACGATGCCGTTTTGCTGGAAAACGAATATCACATTCCAATCAGGCATTTCCGCTATGCTTTGGAAAGGCTGCTGCCTATTCAGCAGGAAGATTTTGAAGGTTTGTTTATGGCAATGGGGGAGCATCCTGTTACCGTGCGCTATCTTGACCCGCCTTTGCACGAATTTTTGCCTTCTTCAAAGGACCAGATAGACGAGCTCGCTCGCAAACTCAATGTTCATTTTGCGCAGGTTTCGCAAACAGTCGCTTCCATGCACGAGGCTAATCCCATGCTCGGTCACAGAGGCTGCCGTTTGGGAATTGTGTATCCAGAAATTTCCGAGATGCAAAGCCGTGCCCTGTTCCGCGCAGCTTTGGCGGTAGCGGCAAAGACCAAGAAAATTCCTCGTCCCGAAATTATGATTCCTCTCGTTGGCTTTGACAGAGAGCTTGAATTGCAGCTTGAGATTGTGCACAGAGTTGCAAAAGAGGAATTCTCCGCTGCAAAGCGCACTTTGGAGTACAAGGTTGGAACCATGATTGAAATTCCCAGAGCGGCGATTACCGCAGAGCAAATAGCAAAGCATGCGGAATTCTTCTCTTTTGGCACGAACGATTTAACGCAAACCACGCTCGGCATGAGCCGCGATGACGCTGGTCATTTCTTGCCTTTCTATGAAAAGGAGGCTGGCATTGTAAAGAGCGATCCTTTTGCAACTCTGGACCAGACCGGTGTTGGCAAGCTTATGGAAATCGCTGTTCAAGGCGGTCGTGCAACACGCTCAAACATTAAGCTTGGCATTTGCGGCGAGCACGGCGGCGATCCCAGTTCCATAGATTTCTGCAACCGCTTGGGTTTAAACTATGTCAGTTGCTCTCCGTTCAGGGTGCCGGTTGCAAGAATTGCGGCGGCAAAATCTGCGGTGAAAGATGCTCCGCCTGCGGTTAAGACTGTGAAAAAGAGCAAGGCAGCGAAGAAGGCTAAACCGGCTAAGAAAAGATGAATTCTGTAAATAGGCGGTAGAGGTTTTCTATATTTACCCTATGGCAAAAATCAGAATTTTATCCGTTGTTCTTTGCGCCAGCGTGCTGTGTTTCGCGCAAAACAATAAATCCGTGAGCGTGAAGGTTAAAGGACTGCCTCCCCAATACACAACGCTCCGCATAGATACACTCTCTCGTTGCATACAGAACCTGCCAGATATGGCAAATTTGATTGCCGCTGCCGAAGGGCGCACGGAATATTTAAAGAAAATCGGCGGAACTGAAAAAAATGACTATGTAAAGGTTTGGAATGCCAGAGTACAACTCGTTTATCAATGGAAATATAAACTGCACTTCCTGCTCATGCCTCAGGGGGGTATGGAAGCACAAGCCCCGATTTTTCGCGAAACAGAAGGAACTGCGCCATTTGTCGAAAATATAGCCGGAGACCCGCAAGAAGGCGATTTTTTTGCATTCTCCAGCCCGCGCCGCTATTATTTCGATTCTCAGGAAGCCGCTCAGAATTCCGCAGTAAGGCTAGCAAAACAGAGAATTTCCGAGCTAAAAGGATTGGAGTGCAAAAAATGAAAAAACTAAATCTGGTTGACAACGGCGATTTTTCCAAAGGCCTGAAAGGATGGAGAGTTGAAAATTGGAATGGGCAGTTTTCTGCCAATCTTGGAAAAAAAGAACTTAGTTTCGAAATTCAAGAACCAGGCAAGGATAGCTGGGCTTTGCAGTTCTGCAGCGATGTTTCGCTGAAAGAAGGCGAGTCTTATATCTTTGCCATGAAAGCAAAAGCTGATTCCCCCCGTACTCTGAACGTAAACATAAAGAAAAACTCCAGAAAATACCTGCCCTATGCAAACGGCAGAATAATAGACTTGAGCACGGATTGGCAAGATTATTACTGGAAATTCACGATGAAAGAAGTGGATGACGGAACTGCTCTTCTCTCTTTTGACATGGGTGGGAATACCACTAGCTGGAGCTTGAAGGATGTTTCTTTGAAAGTTGCAACCGAAGAAGATTTAGGTCGCGGCTACAGAGGACGCATTCAAAAAAACAGCGGTTATTTCAATGCCCCGAATGAACCTTGGGAGCTTCGCTTTCATTCTCTGGATGGCAAACTGAGAAAAGTTTTGGACAAAGGAAAAGGCGGCGAAGGAATGCGTGCATATCCACGTTTGGACCAAAGCGGCGTGATGGTTGTAAAGGAAGTAAAGGAATAGAATGTTAAAAAATATTTCAATTTTGGTTGTTTTGGCTGCTGCACTGGTTTTTGCGCAGAATAATTCGCAAACCGTGAGGTTAAAGCAGGCGCAGGAGTATGCAAATCAGGGAAAATTCAAAGAGGCTTTGGACGAATATAAAGCCGTGCTTTCTGCAGACAAAGGCAATGCAGATGCATATTTGGGCGCAGGCAATGTGCGCCTCAAAATGAAGGACTACAAACTCGCTTTGGACAATTTCCAGCTCGCTTTGAAATACAATCCAAAAATGACAAAGGCCGTGGAAGGAGAAGCCGAAGCGTACGAAGCCCTTAACCAAAAAGACAATGCGATTGCCAGATGGCGCATATTGGCGGAAAGCGGAAACGCAGAGCAAAAGACCAAAGCGCTTTCTCGCATAGGGACCTTGCTTGGAACAAATGCACCTGAAAAACCTGCTGAAAAGCCGGCTGAAAAAACCGCAGAAAAACCGGCGGAAAAAACCAGCGGAAAATTCAATTACGATTCCCCGGAATTCAAAGCTGGTTTGGCGGCTTACGAGAAAAAGAACTGTACAGAATCCTTAAAACAGTGGAAAGCGGTTTTAAGCAAGGAACCTGGCAATCCAGGCGCTTATTATTATGCTGGAGTCTGTCGCTTTAACATGGGCGAACTGGACAATGCAGCCATAAATTTCAACAAAAGCCTTGATTTCCCGGATAAGGGTTTCAATTCCAATTATTATCTTGGCAGAATTTACGAGCAAAAGGGAGACAACGCAAAAGCCATAGACTATTACAACAAATATCTGAAATTGACAACAAGCGCAGATGGCAGAACGGAAGTGAAGGGCAGGTTGACAAAATTGAGTACTGCAGGCGGTGCAGAGAGCAGTAGCAGTATCGATGAGCAAACCCAGTCATCTTCTTCTAAAGATTATTCGTGCAACAGTTTGGAAAGCTGTTTGATGATGGAAGAGAAACGCAAGCAGGATTCCATTGCGGCATATCTGGAAAGCCTTAAGAACAAGCCTTTGACCATAGGTCCGGAAAAAATAGTGGCAACCGAATACGGCGGGAATTTCGCTTTCGCTTCTACAACGGAAGCTGGCAGTGCAGACTTGCAAAAATCTTTGAACTTGATTCAGAAAAAATCCTTTCAATCTGCAATAGACGCTTTGCAAGTGGTTAGGCAAAAATTTCCGGGAACGCCAAATTCAATGGCTGCTGCATACAACCTGCTCTCGCTGTATCAATACCTTGAATTGCACGATAAGGTTATAGCACTTGGGAATTCCGTTTCTCAGGAGCCTGTACCAGAGCCTTATAAAAGCGCCATATCTTACATGCTCGCTTTTAGCCAAGTGAAAAAAGCTGAATATCAAAGCGGATATAATATGCTTGCAGAAGTAACAGTAGATCAAAAACTTGGTCCAACGCTTGGGCAAAAATTGGCGCTGGAAGCGGAAATAGCTGCGCAATACAAACCGGACCAGGGTTCGCCTGAAATTTTGAAAAAGGCAATAGAAGCGGAACCTATCAGAGCCAAAAAGAATGAGCTTCGCATAAAGCTTGCGGATTTGTACACAAAACTTCAAGATTCACCTGCGGCAATACAGGTTTACAAAGACATAACCGAAGACTGCCCGGCAAATACCTCAGACCCTTGCCTCAAGGCTTTCAACGAACTTGGCGATCGCAGCTTTTTGGCTCAGAACTGGCCTATGGCGCTGGAGTATTACAACAAAGCTGTGGAGAGGCAAAAAGATCCTCTGCAAGTTTCTTGGGCATTGTTTCAAATTGGAAATGTGTTTCGCAAACAGGGCAATTACAAAGAAGCGGTGCGTTTTTACGACCGCTTGATGAAAGAATTTGGCGGAACCTATTGGGCAGACCAAGCAAAGCTTTACAGAGATGATGCAATTTGGCAAGAGAGCAATAAAGGAGTATTGAAAAAGTGACCGCTAATTTACCAGAGCTTCTTCGCAACAGCCTTCAGACTCAACTGACTGTTTACAAGCAGATTAGAGATTTGCAAAACGATTTGCTGCGCGATTTGGATGCGGAGAACGAGCTGAACAAAATAATGAGCTTGCTGGAAAAAAAGAATGCTCTTTTGGATAGCGTTAGAACGGAAAATTCCCGCAGCGCTCCATTCGTTGACGAATGGGTAAAAGTAAAAAAAGAAATTGAAGAGCTTATATCCGAAATTGAAAAACTTGTTTTGGAACTTCGCGCTCAGGATGAAGCCATGCTTCAAAGATTTGACCAGGAAAGCCAATCCAAAAACAGAATTGATGCATTCAGAGCATTGAGGTAAGGGTGCCCGAAAAATCACCAGAAGAATTGATGAGCGAACTTGCCGCTTCCATGGAGCGGTTCAATTCGCAATCCGATGCGCTTGAGCTTGCGTACAAGGCCGTGGAAATTCAGGCCGAGCAGATTAAAAAAATGCAGGAAGAGGTCAATCAGAGCAGGGTTCTGAGCGCGCTCGGAGAAATGGCAGCCACTGTTGCGCATGAAATAAGGAATCCGCTCGGCGGCATAGGCGCTTATGCAAGCCTGCTGGCCAGAAATATTCCGCCCCAAGATGCTAACAGAAAATATGTTGACAAAATAATAGACGGGATCAACAGCTTGAACAACATAGTTGGCAATTTGCTCGCTTATACAAAAAAAACAAACTTGCAAAAGCAAAATGTGGATATGGCGGCTTGGGCAGAATCAATTTTAGCTCATGTTGAAATTGAAATGAAAGTAGGCATAGAACGCGATTTTCCATCAGAGCTTCACGCTGATATAGACGGCGAAAAAATGCAACAGGTTATGCTCAATTTGCTCAAGAACAGCATTCAGGCAATAGAGCCTGGCGGCAAAATTTCCGTTAGTCTTAGCTCAAGCGAACATTTTGCGGAAATAACAGTCGCAGATACGGGCAAGGGCATTGTGCAAGAAGATTTGAAAAAAATATTCACGCCGTTTTTCACCACAAAAGAGCAGGGCACTGGCTTGGGACTTGCCATTGTAAAAAAAATAGTGGATTTGCACGAGGGCGAGATTTCAGTGGAAAGCGTTGTGGGCAAAGGAACCAAGTTCTGCATTAAAGTTCCTAAGTGAACGCTATTTAAACATCAAGTCGTCGCTCTCTGGTTTGGGGTCGGGAATTTTAAAATTCTCGGTTTCTGCGAGTGCTAGCAGAGGTTCGTCTTTGTTCGGGATTTGGACTGCGGACTGCGGTTCCAGCGAAAAATGAGCAAGCATTCCTCTGATTTTTTTCTCGTTCTCCTGCTTAATCACAAAGCCCCAGTTGGGAATTGTCTCTTCCACGCAGGCTAAAAAAGGTTTGTAAGCGCAGAGTTCGGTAAACTTATCTTGATTTCTTATGCGCAAAACATGCACGGAATCAATTGAAGAGTCGTTGTATATGCGAAACCATTCATTTAAAGCATTGGCCACGTTTGGTACAGCTTTATTCCAGGACATAAAATCCTGAATATAATTGCTTGGAAGTCCGGAGCGCAAACCGTTTAAAAAAGATTCTTTGCTAAGGGCAAAACGCAGCGGATCTTCTTCGTTTTTCATCTGTGTCAAGCATGATATTTGAAAAATTCTAAGCGCGCCGTTGTTTTGCGACAAAAGCCATTCAAAATTGGAGCTGTTCGCTATAATAGGTTCTGATAAATTTTCTTTTGAGCGTTTTGCGAAAAAAACGCTTTCGCCAAATTCTGAAAGGGCAAACATTGAAATTTGTTTTTTCTTTATTTGCATCTTGAGTATTCCCAAAATCCAAAGTTCTCTCAGTGGTACCGGCAATTGAATCCAGTTGGCAGTATTTTTATTTTTGAGCAGCCTTGTGCGAGTATCGCGAGGCCAAAATAACCGTACTGCATCTAATGTACCAATCGGTTTTTCGAAAAACTTTAAAAGCTTCAGCAATTCACCCTTGTTTTTAAATCTTTCTTGTTCCCACCAAAAAAGGAATTCGGAAAAAAGCCTGAACCCGTTGTTCTGCAAAAAATCGTAAGCAGGCGCAAGCAATTTCAGGTTATAGCTTCCTTCATCCTTTGAGAGCCATTTTTCAGAAAGCAAAAATGCGAACTGCATGCGAACTTCGTCTTCGGTTATTGCGTTGTCGATGTTTTTATTATTGAAAAAAATCTCGGATATGTGTTTTTTTGCGGTATGGCTGAACGAAAGGTCTTTTTTAATGGGAATTTTGCCAAGCTGTATTTTGGAAAGCATGAACAGCAGGTGAAGTTCCATTTTTTTCTCATTGGAGACCCAGGCTATGGATTCAGTTGGAGCCTCGCGTTTAATCATGGCGTTTAAAAAATGTTCTTCATAGTCAAAAAATCCGTAATAAATGCAGGCTCCTTGGCATTTGGCTTGCCAAATGAACATTTCGCTTGCGGCATTGCTTAAAAAAGTCGCAAGGGATTTTTGGTCGGTGTCCAGATTGCGTTCCAATTCTCTCAAATGCAGTCCTCTGCTGCCGCTTGCATAAATAAGGTTTAGAGCTTGCACCTCCCATTCACTTCTCTTTTGCATCCAGCATAGCCGTCTTTCTTCGCTTAAAATTTCGCTGCGCAATTCATCGAGTATTTTTGAATTCTGCACCAATCCGCTTTTTTCTGTAAACTTTGTACGCAAAGCGCTCAAATAAGAGCCAGGTGCATCGGTTAAGTGCTCTTGAATGGAGTGTAAGCTTTTATCCATGGGGGTAATAAAATACAAAATTTACTAAATTATGGCAATGCGAATTTTAGTTCTTAATTGTGGTTCTTCTTCTGNGAAGTTTGCGGTTATAGATACCGAGACTGGCACNGCTTCTGTTAGCGGCTCTGTAGAGGAAATTGGCGCAGGCGCGCGATTGAAGGCAGAAAAAGGCGGAGAAGTCTGCAAGAGAAGCGTGGATGCTCCAAACCATGTTAGCGCTCTTGCCGTTATACAGAGCTACCTTAAAGAAACAGACGAGAATCATGGCATAGCAGCTGTTGGGCACAGGGTTGTGCATGGCGGCGAGAAATTTTCAAAATCCGTTTTGATAGATAGTGAGGTTTTAAGGGTTATAGAGGAATGTTCAACGCTTGCGCCTTTGCACAATCCGCCGAACTTGCAGGGCATAGCGGCAGCGCAAAAGAATTTTCCAGAGCTTGCGCAGGTGGCTGTGTTTGATACAGCTTTCCACAGAAGCTTGCCTGATTACGCTTATCTTTACGGGCTTCCATATAATCTTTACGAGGAATATAAAATTCGCCGCTACGGATTTCACGGTTCTTCTCATCGTTTTGTTGCAATGAAGACTGCGGAGCTTTTGGGGAAAGTTCCTGAAGAGTTGTGTTTGATAATAGCTCATTTGGGAAATGGCTGCAGCGCTGCTGCGGTGAAATTCGGAGAATCTGCAGATACTACTTTGGGATTGACTCCTATGGAAGGCATGGTTATGGGAACTCGCTGTGGTTCTATTGACCCGGGAATTATACTTCATTTGAACAAAACTTTGGGTTATGATTTTGACAAGCTGAGCAAGTTGCTGAACAAGGAGAGCGGTCTGTTGGGTCTAAGCGGAATTTCCAGCGATATGCGTATTCTTTTGGGCAAGGCTGAGTCTGGCGATGAAAGGGCGAGAATAGCGATAGAAGTTTTCTGTTATCGTGCTGCAAAGGAAATCGCATCTCTTATGCCAGCGCTTCCAAAGATTGACGCTCTTGTTTTCACCGGCGGAATAGGGGAGAACTCCGAGCCTGTTCGCAAGAAGATTCTCACCCATTTAGAAATTTTCAAATTGAATGTTATGATAGTTCCCACAAACGAAGAGCTTCTAATTGCGATGGATACGGAGAAGGTTTTGAAGGCAGTTGTCTGAACCTCGATTTACCGATTTGCAGGATTTCTGAAGATAGGCACAAACCTTGCGAACCTCTATTTGCACCGCATCCCCAATGCTGTAAAATATTTGTATGAGATTTGTATATTCCCAAAAATGACGCATCTCCCCAAAATTCTAGCCTTGCTCCTGTTCCTCGCCGCTTTGGTTCACGCCGTCAACACGGTTGCCGTTCTGGAAATAGTCCCCAGCGGAGAGATGAGCTTGAAGCTTTCGGAATACCGCCATCTCACGGATGAATTGCGGACCATAGCACGGGAAACGCTTCCGCAGGGAAGCTATGCAGTTCTTACCAGAGACAATATTGTATCGCTTCTGCCTCCCGATTCGGAAGAGGCGCAGTGCCTTGCCGAGAGTTGTGCTGTTGAGATTGGCAGGGCTATTGGAGCTGAATACATTACGCAGGGTTTCGTGGGCGACTTTGGCGGTATGCTTACGCTTACGGTTGAGCTTTACGAGTCCATGAGCGGTCATCTTCTTGGCAGTTTCGTCACGGAGAGCAGGGATGTTATGGGCTTGCTGAAAACGATGAGGGAAAAGGCTCCTGGGTTGTTCAAGAAGATTCCAAAGCCAGTTTCTGAGAAGAAGCTTGATGTTGCAGTTGCTGTTGATTTAAAGCCTGAAGAACCTCCCAAAAAGATAGACCCTCAGATTGAGGTTGCTGAAAAAAAGGGCAATGCCAGTTTTTGGGTTGCGCTTGCTCTTGATGCAGTGGGAACTGGGCTTTTGGTTTACGGTTATATGCAGCATGGCACTGCTGTTGACGAGCACAAGAAATACAGCGATTTGGATGCGTCTGTTTCCGGGCAGGATTTCAACAAGGCTTGGAAATCGGTTGACGATGCCAAGAGTGCTAGAAACATTTCATTTGCGGCAGGTGGCGTTTTGCTTGCCGCCGGAATAGGGGTACATATATGGTTTTAATGTTTGCTTTATCTCTGCTTTTTCTTTTTGGCTGCCAGTCGCTTGAGCGTGACAATGTTTACGACCCGTACGGGAGCAATTATATCGGCGGCATATCCAGCGTAGCCGTGCCCTCAAGCTCTTCCAGCGTTGCGGCTATTACTGGCTGCGGCAGCACCGAAACGCAATACTGCTCAGATGGGGTTATGAAACCTTATGGCAAATTGACCGACAGCAGGGATGGCAAGGAATACAAAACTCTTGTCATAGGCGGGCAGGAGTGGATGGCTGAGAATTTGAATTACGACGGGGACACGGGCAGCCGCTACACGGTTGGCAAGTGCATTCCGTCTAATGGCAGTGTTGTATCCGATTCCGATTGCTTTTATGCCAAATACGGCCGCCTTTATGATTGGGTTACGGCTATGGGCTTGTCTGGCGAGGCGTATGATTACAGCAAAAATATTTACGGACCGACAAGATGCGGAGCGGATTGCTATGAGCCGTTTGTTCTTCCGCACCGTGGCATCTGCCCGCAGGGCTGGCATTTGCCAACCGATGCGGAGTGGACAACTTTGGTGGAGGCTGCGGGCGGAGCCTCCACAGCAGGGTCTAATCTGAAGGCTGCAAGCGGCTGGAAAGAGGATGAGTATTATGGAGTCAAAGGCACGGATGTTTACGGCTTTTCGGCCCTGCCGGGCGGTAGCGGCCTTTCCTCTGGCGGCTTCGGCAGTGTCGGCTACAACGGCTACTGGTGGAGCAGCACGGAGTACAATGCTACTATCGCCTACTTCTGGTACATGCTCTACGACGACAGCGAAGTGGTCAGGTACAGCTACTATAAGTCCAACCTGTATTCAGTTCGTTGTCTGCGGGACTAAGGCGAAGCCCGCCGCTAGCGTAGCCCAACACTGGAATTGCAGGAGCGTCCTTTTAAAAAATTGCTATATTTACAATAGTACACCCCTTGGTCCCTGTCTTTGGCATACCAAGGGGTTTTAATTTTAACTTGCAATCTGGCAATCATTCCGTCTCCGAAATAAAAAATTTCCTTAATTATAGAAAGGTTTTAAATCTTTGTCAATGGTAACTATTCATTTTGCAAATAACGGTTCAGAAGTTTTCTATATTTCACCCAGAACTGGGAGGAGCGACTTTCTTTATATGAAATTGGCGGAAAATGTTTTCCGTTGCAACCAGTGGAGGCATTTATGCCC
>JGI24694J35173_10001581_pt1 | contig 20188 bp, 22 predicted proteins | sample TergutCo191P1_FD_35173 | JGI IMG/M metagenome (IMG submission 35173) | reverse complement strand
CCCCCCCCGATTTTTGTCTTTTTCTGCCTTTTTTCGGCACAAAAAAAGCAGGTCTTAGTATCAAGACCTGCTTAAAGCGTGTTAATATAAAGTTACTCCTTACTATATCTATTGCGCAGGATAATCAATTTCATGCAGCATCCACATATGCCCATATTCATCACCAAAAGTGGCAGTTTTCACCTTTGGGTCATCTGTTTGGGCAACAGGGTAAATCTCCTCACACCCAGCGGCAATGGCGGCATCATAAGTCTTTTGAATATCAGGCACAGCCACATTAATCCACTTAGACAGCGAATCACTTTGCTTTGGTGACACAAACTTGTTTTCAATATTTTGGTCCATCAGCTGAAAGCGGGCATTGTAAATGTTAAAAATAACCCCGCTGCTGCCCATGCCAAGGTCATTCACCGCCACGCGGTCAACCTCAAAAATCTTTTCATACAACTCCAAAGCCGCAATAGAATTTGTAACAACCATGCAAAACTCTACTCCAAGAATCATAAAAATCACTCCTTAAATTTGTTAGAAAGAATACCGATTGCCGTCAGTATCTACCAAGCCGTACTTATTCCCCATAGCCTGCTGGGCATACAAGTGTGCCTGCTCAGGATACGGCAAAATGTCGGCTGAATAAAAAAACAATGTCTTCAAAAACTCAACTTCTTTAATATCCTTATAATTTTCATCAACTTTGAAAACTTCGCGAACTTGGGCTATCTGCTCGTCACTAAAAAAGCAAGGATAGCCCTTAAAAAAAGGCGCGTCAGTAAGAGCAGGGTATTTACTGCGCACACGGATAGAGTGCGCCATGGTCCGCGCGTCGTCGCCTTCCACCACATTCACAGCAACCTGAGCAAACTGGCTGCTCATGGTCGTTATGCTGTAATAGTATGTGTCTTTCACACCCTTAATATTAAGGATGTCATTATAGCTTTCATCTTTGTAGAGATTTTCAAACACCCCCACCACCCCTTCGTCCTCCTCAAAAAGCACAGAAAAAGAGATGATTTGGGCGTTTTTCGAGCATACCCTTATCCGCTCAGCTAAAGCATTAACCTTTTTTGCTTCTTCCAAAAGCTCAGGCTCAGGCTCAGCCACTTCCTCAGTAAAATCCCCAAGCTCAAAATTAGCATCAGGCTGGCTCTCCAAAAATGCAAACAAATCAACCTTCTGACCCTCAGGAATATCCAGCCGCGGGTCAGGTGCCACATTATACCCATTTTTTTCCAAAGCCATAAAATCGCTCCTTAATTTTGTGTCGTAATAGGGGAAGTGCTCTATAAATGCTATAATCGCGCCACTCCCACCACCGTCACCCCGCGCCCTCGCCTGTCACCCCGCGCTTGACGCGGGGTCCCCTCAAATTAGCCGAATGACTTTAGAACAAAGAAACATTCGGCTAAAGCCCGGGGTGAAGGCGCATTACGCAAAAGCGGGGTCAGCCCAACGACTGACCCGCTTTCACTATTATGTGTTATTCATACAATGTTTATGAAGGAATCAAATGCCCCAAACCTTCTCTTTCCAAACGGTCAATCATAAAGCCTAAGTCAAGACTGTTAAGAGTGGCACGAGTAGGAACACCGGTCACTTTATCCCAGCCAAGCCTATCAAAGAACATATCTTGTGAAAGTGCCCAGTCCTCTCTGCACATCTTGCTGTTAGGACTTGGATTGGTTTCAGTGTAAGGTGGCAAGGCAAATGGGTCTTGACCAGGCACACGGTCAAACCAGTGCTCAGGTACCTTATCATGGCTCTCACGAAGCTCTGTATATCCATACTCATTGTAGTATGATACAAGGGTCATTACACGCATCATAGCACTTAGCTTATCAGCGTAAAATTGTACCTTGCTCAAATCCCATGAATCACCAGTAACAGCTTCCATGAACTTCGCATCAAGGTCTAAGTCGCCCATATATCCACGCTCTCTTTTTGGAGATGTGGTCATTGGCCACACAAACTCACAAAGAGTGGCCATATTACTCCACTGGTAGTACCAATAGTGGTAATGAGCAAGGTTAATTTTGCTTTCGTTAATTGGGGTGCGGGCACCAATTTGCACAGGCACACCAGGACCATCCCAACAACCTTCGCCCCAATGAGCTTCTACAACCCTTCTAGTTTCGTCATCTGGCAATCCACACCAACAGAAATTCGTAATAACATGAGAAACCGGGTCACGGTTGTAAAGGTTGTGACGCACAGCAGATACCTGATAAGCATCAATAAAGTGGTGAGATGGATAGCCAATATAATTAGTCATACGGGTTACTGCATTGCGCCCAGTTACATTTCCAGCAGCATCATGAATTTCCGTGCCATCCCAGAAGGTTTTGGGGAAGTTCCAACGCTTAGTATAGTGATATTGACCCATGCCCATCCAGCTTAGCTCAGTTCCGCCATTGTCTGGACCTTTAGCCATGTCTTCTGTAAGCCAAATCATCCACTGCGGGTCGCGCGCATAGAATAAATCCCATGGAATCGAATCCCACTGTGCATCTGGAATAACGCCACCTTCAGACTGACGTCTGAAAAAGCCATTAGCATAAGCATAAGCAAAGTCAGGACCATTGGTCATATAGTTTTCAAAAATACCTAAGTCATCCCAAGTTTGGTGGAATAAGGCGTTGTGAATCCAGTTGGCTTCAACTACGCTCAGTCCGTCCATAGTATTGTTTGCAGGTGTGGTCAAAAAGCCATAGTGACCAGGTGCCACAATTGTACCTCCTGTAGAGGTGTAGCAAGCTTGGGTAAACTTGCCACTCTTGCCTGTAACACGCCTAGCATGCGGAACGTCAAAACGAGAATAGCACTTAACAGGACATAGTGCGCATCCGCCAGCCTTAACTTTGAAATGCTCACCATGCTCACTCATGGCATCAGTTGCCCAGCGAACAAAGAGGAAGTGAGCGCGATAGCCGATTTTGTTCATATCCCCGGGCGGCTGCTCTCCTAGTCTAACAACACCAGAAGGTGCCCCGCCCCAAAATCTGTCAGGAGCAGCATTCCAGCCAGTTCCAGAACCAATAGAAGCAGTAAACTCAGCCCAAGACTGCTGGAATCTAGGAACAGCAGCATTAAACCATGCGCCAATAATATCTCTAGACATATACTCAGTAAGTTCCAAAACTTTTTCAGGGTTAGCTATAGCTACAGCACCCGTGCCGCGCACAGCTAAAGCCTTCATATTTTTAGAGCCAAAAAGCCCACCAACGCCGCAACCACCAGAGTTACCAAGAGAGCCGTGGATGGTGCTGGAATAAATCTGGTTTTCGCCAGCAGGACCAATGGCAAAGCTGGTAAAAGCCGGACCGCAATCTTTCATAACAGATTGGTTAGTTTCAAGCGTGCCTTTGCCCCATAAATGACCAGCAGGCTCAAATGTAACCGCCCCGTCATCAATCTTAACATAAACAGGATTAGGGCTTTTGCCTTCAATAATAATAGCGTCATATCCTGCAAACTTCATATATTGCGCCAAATGACCGCCAATATGGGCATCAACAATGGGATTGCCCTTCATCATAGGGGTGTAGAAAGTGATATTTGTACGCCCTGAGCATGGCACAGGGGTGGCAGTCAAAGGTCCAACAGCAATAACAGCCTTAGCCTGAGGGTCATAAGGATGGATGCCAAAAGGAACCTCGTCCCAAACAATTTTGTGCCCAATACCGGCACCGCCCACAAACTCAACGTAAGGGGTAACAGGCTCGCTGCTGTATGTGTGGTCTGTTAGGTTTACACGCAGAACTTGCCCTGCATATCCAAAATGTGTACTCATTATGTATTCCTCCTATTCATCAATATTAATTACCCCTGCCAATGTGCCTGGGCAGCAGCAGCAACATCGCTCCACTCAATAAACTTAAGAGCACCTGTTGGGCAAAACTTAATACATTCGCCGCAGTTGTCGCATTTGGTTGGGAAGCCTGTCACTGTGTTTCTTACAATCATGCCCCATGGGCATGCAGGTATACATTGACCGCAGCCAACACAGGCATCAGTTATTTTAATCACGCCATTATCGTTAATAATGGCACCAGCCGCACGAAACGGGGGCGGGCAAGCATCAATGCAGTATGTAGGGTCTTGGCATTGACGGCAAGTGTCAGGGTAGCATGCCCAACCTTCTTCAAGGTCATGATACATTCCAACACCATTTGCATTGGTCATTAAGTTTCTGGTTACTTTAAGGCGTGCATTGTGGGTTGATACATGCCCGTCTTTTAGGGTTGTACAGATTACTTCACAGCGTACACATCCAGAACACACATCTTTGTTTACTACCAAAAGTCCTTCTGTAAGTGCTGTAACAGTAATAAGGCCTTCGTCAATTTGATATTGACAAGCGCCAAGAAGACTTAGCATACCTGCAGATAAAGTCACACCCGCTAGTGTTTTGCCAGATATTTTCATAAACTGGCGGCGAGTCATCTCTTTGTCTGCGAAGCTCAAAAGTCCCTTGTTAGTTTCTTTTTCTGTTGACATAGTTCATTACCTCCTTATTATCTTGTTAATTATATATTCAAGTTTATGTTCACATTTTAACACAAATTTGTGTTGATGTCAATAGCCGGAGCATTATTCCAATTCTCCACTCATAACATCTAAAACAAGCTGTCTTGCTTGGTCTTGGTAGATAAAGTAATTGCCGGCTGACGAGGCTATTGGAATTAAATGGAATCCAATATTGTCCGCGTCAATCATGTCGAGCATACCAGATTGCAAATAGTCCCTAATCTCGGGAATAATGCCAATATCAGTGTCAACATGGGTTATAAAGGATGTCACTAAGGACAATGGGTCGCGTGTCAGCCCCTCAAGAGTCAAAGCCTGCTCAAAAAATGCCTGCATAAAATATTGCTGCATGCGTATACGGAAAAAGTCCGCTGTAGGGTGGTTACGAAAGCGCACAACCTGCTCGGCACGCTGCCCGTTTAAGTGATTCCAGCCTTGAGGGATGTCAATATGAATTTCTCCTGCTTCCCACTCACCCGTGACAGGGCTTAGGCCCCCTGTGTAAAGGAGCCTATAGGGCACATACATATCAATGCCTCCTACCGCGTCCACAATATTTCTAAATCCTTGAAGGGTCAGCATAATATGATGATGAATCTCAATCCCAAACATGTCCCCCAAAAATCCTCTTGCAAACTCAAAGCCGGCGGAATTTCTGCCGCCTGAGTTGTTTACAAGTTCGTTAACCCTAAAATTGCTTGTTCTGGGATTTCTAACTCCTCTATCAATCAGCTCCTCCCGCTGGGCGGCGGAAAATTGCACTCTCGCATCTCTAGGCACAGAAAACACATCCACACTCCCCCGCTCTCCATTAAAGTGGGCAATGAGCATTATATCTGCCAAATTGTGGTTATCAAGCCCTACCAGCAGGATGTTCACATCTTGCACAATGTCCTCATAATCATCAGTCTGCCCGCCAGAGCTTAATGACTCGCTCTCAGAGCCTGTGTTTGAAGACATTGGCCCAGTCGGGGCGTGGTTTGCGCCGCCGCCCAAAGCAAAATTATAAGACAAAACAACTGCCAAAACAATAACAAAAACAGAAGCCACAAAAAGCCCCGCAATTGCCGCTATTTTGGTCATTGGATTTTTTTTCAATGGTATCACCTCAAATTCGCGGCGAGCTTTGCCGCCATCTCCTCAAACTCATTAGATAAAGGACTTTTGCTCAGCTTCTTCCCGCCACTATAACAAGGAATAACATGCAGATGAAAATAAAATATAACCTGCCCTGAACAAGCCCCATTATTTTGCAAAATTTTTACACCATCACAGCCTGTCGCCGAGCGCACAGCGGCGGCAACCTTTTTGGCAAGGGGATAAAGCCCAGCAGCCGAGCCCTCGTCAAGGTCAAAAACATCCACAGCAGGCACTTTAGGCATAATAAGGCAATGCCCCATCTCCGCAGGAAATTTATCCAAAATCACCACAAAGTCATCATCTTCATAAACCTTATAACTATGCTCCTCATTTTGAATAATCTTATAAAAAAGATTGTCAGAAAATGACATTGCACACCTCCTTCTCAAGATACCAGCCCTTAGAAGTGATGCCGCCTAAAGGCGGCTAAAGTAACGGCTAAACCCTGCCGCTCGCGTCATTCCAATTTGCGGGGCAGGCTCAAAGAGTCCCATCAAGTTCGCCAAGAAACCGCAAAACACAGCAACATTACAAACGCAACTTCTCCACCATATCCAGCCTCTCCCAAGGCAAGTCAAGGTCAGCACGCCCAAAATGCCCATATGCCGCAGTTTTACCATATATCGGACGAGCCAAATCCAATTTATCAATAATCGCAGAAGGCCTCAAGTCAAAATGTTTGTTAATAAGCCCCAAAATCTCTTGGTCACTTATTTTACCTGTGCCAAAAGTGTTTACATACATAGATACCGGGCGGGCAACCCCGATGGCATAGCTCACCTGAAGCTCACAAGCCGACGCAAGCCCCGCAGCCACAACATTTTTAGCCACCCAGCGAGCAGCATATGCCGCAGAGCGGTCAACCTTCGTAGGGTCTTTGCCCGAAAACGCCCCGCCGCCGTGGCGCGCCATGCCCCCATAAGTATCCACAATAATCTTGCGCCCAGTAAGCCCCACATCCCCCTGCGGTCCGCCTATAACAAAGCGCCCAGTAGGATTAATAAAATATTTTGTATCATCATCAACTAAATTTTCTGGAATAACTTTTTTAATAACCTCATTCATCACATCACGCTCAATAGTGGCATGTTCCACATCAGGAGCATGCTGACAAGACACAACAATAGCATCCACACGCTTAGGACTTCCATCATCACCATACTCAAGAGTTACCTGAGCCTTGCCATCAGGACGCAAATAGCCAATACGCCCGCTTTTTCTCGCCTCGTCAAGGGCGCGTGTCAACCCATGTGCCAAATAAATGGGCATAGGCATAAAAACCTCGGTTTCATCACAAGCATAACCAAAGACCATCCCCTGGTCGCCAGCCCCAATGTCTGCATTTGACGCGCTGTCGCGGGTCTCTAAAGCGTCGTCAACCCCTTGCGCAATATCAGGGGACTGCCCTTTCAAAGACACAATAACAGCACAGCTTTCCCCATCAAATCCGTATTTTGCACGGGTATATCCAATGTCATTTACAGTCTTTCTGACCACAGCCTCAATATCAACATAACACTCAGTTGTAACCTCACCTGCAACAAAAACCACACCTGTGGTCGCCATGGTCTCACACGCCACACGCGCCAAAGGGTCTTGCTCTAAAATAGCATCTAAAATAGCATCAGAAATCTGGTCGCACATCTTATCAGGGTGCCCACAAGTCACCGATTCGGAAGTAAAAAGTTTTTTCAATATTATCAGCTCCAATCAATTTCATCATGACTTACTGTTTCTTTGCGGCGAATCTCCTCCCGTCCTAACCGTATAGCCTCTATCTCGTCAGGCATGGGTGCGACTTCGGGGATAAACTTAATTAACACTTGATACAAAACGCCTAGCTCTTTTGAATCCACAACATCTATAATATCACGCAGTTGCTGCCTAGTTGCAGTCACGATACAGCACCTCATTTCCTATAAGCTCCTCCTCTTGGGAGAACATCCGTAATTTCAATTTCTGCATCCATGTCAAAAAATATGCGGTAATCTCTGGCGCGAAGTCTATAAGCGTTTTTATACCCTTGAAGCTTTTTCACATCACCAGACGGCAGCCTTTCAATAGCCAATTTAATGCTTTGCTTAAAAGGGTTGTTTATCTTGCTTATGGCTTTTGCTGCACGTTTGGAATATGTAATATTCATTCGTTGCCATCCCCATCTTTTGCTATCTCCGCCTCAAAATACTGCCTAAGCTGCAAAGCGAACCTCCGCGCAGTTTCAGCATGTTCTTTTGTTAGCTCTATGTAGCCAATGCCCGGCGACTGAGTGCCAAAATACAGTGTGGTAAGATAGCCAGCCCCATCCATAACACCGTTTTTGGAATAGCCCTCAGGGTCGTAAGCAAGCAAAATAAGACCTATAGCTGGGGATTGCAACAGGCTGTGCTGAGGGTCGGTTTTTGCTAATAGTGCCTTGGCGCCTTTTTCCGCAAACCTGTGGAAATGCAGAGCCGCAAGACAATAACGTTCATTTTCAAGCCCAAACATGGCGTCATCTAGGGCATTTAGGGCAATGTCCCAATAAGTCCGTTTGCGAAACAAGCCATTTTTCGTAGCTTCCATGCTAACCTACTCCTCGTCCGTTTGGTGATGGTGGTTCCCAGCTTCATCAGAATCTTCTTTTGGTGCCTCAAGCCCCTCAATCACAACTCCCGATTTTTGGCTATAATCCCACAAAGCCGCGCGAATTGCTTCTTCTGCCATCAAAGAGCAATGGATTTTCACAGGGGGCAGCCCATGAAGGGCCTCAGTAACCGCCGAATTTGTAACCAGCATAGCCTCAAAAACAGTTTTGCCAATAACCATCTCAGTAGAGATAGAGGACGTAGCAACCGCCGCCCCACAGCCAAAGGTCTTAAATTTGGCATCTGTAATAACTTTATTTTCGTCAACCTTAATGTGAATCTGCATCATATCACCGCAGGTGGCGTTGCCCACGGTGCCCGCCCCGCTTGGGTTTTCAATTTCCCCTACATTCCTAGGGTTCATGAAATAATCCATCACTTTATCTGAGTACATAACAATTCCTCCAAATTTACTAAAGATGCGAACTACCCTTCCCAAAGCGGCGACATTTGCCGCAGTTTATCAATAATCCCAGGCAGCACTTCCACCAACTTTTCAAGCTCATCCATCTGTGTATCCCTGCCAAAGCTTATACGAAGCGACCCATGAGCCAACTCATGGCTAAGCCCCATAGACAAAAGCACATGAGAAGGGTCTAAAGAGCCCGACGTGCAAGCCGAGCCGCTTGATGCGCAAATGCCCTTTGAATCTAGAAGCAGCAATATCCCCTCACCCTCAATAAATTCAAAGGCAATATTTACATTATTTGGCAAGCGTGCGGCGCGATGTCCATTAACCTTGCAGTGCGAAATTTTATCTGTAATTTGTTCAATTAGCCAGTCACGCATTTTTATGTGGGCTTTGGCTTTTTTTGGCATATCAGCAATTGCAAGTTCACATGCAAGCCCCATGCCCACAATCCCTGCCACATTCTCCGTGCCCCCGCGCCGCCCGCGCTCCTGCCCGCCGCCATTTATCAAAGGCATAATCTTTGTGCCGCTTTTAATATATAAAGCTCCAACACCTTTTGGTCCATTTATTTTATGGGCACTAATAGCCAGCAAATCAACTGAAATAGCAGCCACATCTATACTCAACTGCCCCAAAGCTTGCACAGCATCTGTAAAAAAGCAAATTTGTCTTTCAGGCTCTCTTTGGGTATTTGCCTGGGCCACACACGCGCCAATTTCAGCTATAGGCATTATTGTTCCAACTTCATTATTTGCAAACATTACAGAAACTAAAATCGTATTGTCTTTAATGGCATCAGCCACATCTGACGCCTTAACCATGCCATATTCATCCACAGGCAGATAAGTCACCTCAAAACCATGTTTTTCCAATGACTGCATGGTATGCAGTGCAGCAGGATGCTCCACGCTAGAAGTAATAATATGAGAATTTGGGGAATTATTAAAAGCAATGCCCTTTATAGCCCAATTTATAGCCTCTGTGCCAGAACCTGTAAAATAGAGCTCACTAGCCTTAGCACCAATGGCACCCGCCACCTGGGCGCGCGCCTTATCTACAGCCATTTTTGCCTGCCCGGCACTTTTGTATACGCTAGATGGGTTGGCATAATTATCCTGCATATACTGCATCATAGCCGTCAACACTTCAGGGTGCAAAGCCGTTGTTGCGGCATTATCAAGGTAAATCATTTGCACTTTCCTCTCTATAGTAAATCAATCCAAATCCGACATTTTCGGCATCAACTCAGCAACAGTAGCAGAATCCACCACCTCATTTATAGAGTCAAAAAGCCTTGCCCACACAGACTTAATAGAGCAGCCTGAGCAGTCCGATTCGCCACAGCCCGTGTCATCATCTAAAACGCAGTCCGCCGGAGCCAAGTTGCCCTCAAGCACCCTCAGCACCTCGCCCACCGTCACACTTTCAGGAGACCTAGGAAGATAGTACCCTCCCCCTGCCCCCCGCACAGCATTAACAACCCCAGCACGCTTGAGCGGGGCTATAATCTGTTCCAAATAGTTTTCAGAAATACCTTGGCGTTTTGCAACATCCTTAAGGCTCACACAGCGCGTATCCTTAGTGTGATAAGCAATGTCAACAACCGCCTTTAGCCCATACCTGCCACGTGTCGAAATTTTCATAAAAATACCCGCTATCTAAATAGGAATTGATTAGAGGCAACCCCTGTTAACCTCATTCCGCCCTCTTTTCGGCAAATTTGTCAAATATCACCAGTTGCTAAAAACGCCCCTACCTCCCAGTACGCCCGAGCCTGCCCCGTACTTGATACGGGCTCAACTGGCACTATTTCACAAATTGTGCTCGAAAATATGACGAAAGCAGGTTAATAGGGGCTGCCTATATCGTATCACTCTTTGCCTCAACTGTCAAGGTTTTTTTATTCAAAATTCGCATCTCTCGCAAAATAAAGAACAATGTTACGGCAAATGCCGACAAATCAGCCGCAGGGGTCGCCCACCATATGCCGTCAACACCCATAAACCTTGGTAAAATAAGGTAAAGAGGAATCAGCACAATCCCCTGACGCATAACCGATAGTACCACGGATTTTTTCGCCTTGCCTATAGCCATAAAAAAGGTCGAAGCATTCATTTGAAAGGCGGCAAAAGGCATGGTAAACGCCATTATCCGTATGCCCACAGCACCCATTTCCACAATTTCAGGGCTTTCGGCAAACATACCTATAATCCACGCAGGAGACGACACAATCAAAACCGTGCCAATGGCGCAAATAGCCACAGCATAAGACGCCGAAGCAAAATACGCCTTGCGCACACGCTCCATATTCCCCGCGCCAAAATTAAAGCCAATAATAGGCTGACTCCCTTGGGCAATGCCAAAAATTGGCATAACAAACAAAGATGTCACTGCAGTTATAGCCCCAAATGCCCCAATTGCATAAGGACCGCCAAACTCTCTTAAAGTGTTATTTGCAATAGCTTGAACAGCCGAGCCCAAAAGCTGCATCAAAAAGGGTGCAACCCCAATAGACGCTATGGCAATAATGTATTTTGGGTCAGGCTTTAAGTTTTTAAGCCTCAGGCGTATAGCAGGCTGACCGCGAAAATAATACATCATAACCCACGTAGCCGACACACCCTGAGCCACCACCGTTGACCACGCCGCCCCATGCAGCCCCATGTCAAAAGTAAAAATAAACAGCGGATTCAAAAATATGTTAAGTATTGCCCCTAAAAGCTGAGCCGCCGCAAAGCGTTTGGCATTACCTGCAGCACGAATAGGATGGTTCATCGCCCAAGACAAAAACATAAGCACCACACCATAAATCTTAATGCGGGTGTAAATGTCAGCAAAAGGCAAAGTATACTCGTCCGCCCCAAAAATTGTAAGTAGCTGAGGCAAAAAAATCAAAGCCAAAGCTCCCATTGTTATGGAAACTATGATATTTAAGGTAAAACAATTGCCTAAAATCTTCTCCGCCCCGTCACGGTCGCCCCGGCCAAGCCGTATAGAAATATTAGCCGCCGAGCCCACCCCTATAAGCAGCGAAAACGCCCCCAAAATCAAAATCACAGGACTAGCCAGCGTCACCCCCGCCAGAGCATACTCCCCAATCCCATAAATCCGCGCCACAAAAAAGCGGTCAACCACAATATACATTGCAGAAACCAGCATCCCAATTACCGTAGGTATAGAATATCTAAGCACCAACCTCGGGATATTAGCCGTAGCCATCTCCTTCTCCCGAGGCGTCATATACTGCTTTTCGCCATTTTCCATCATAACCTCTTCTCAAAACCACCAAATTTAATACCCAATCAACAAAACCCCTTTAAGTGGCAGTTTGATTCTGCCAGACAAATAAAGAGTTTCTAAAAACGTATAAACTGTTTCAAAGTCTTTTTTCTTTCTGTAAACATTGCGCACCGCCAAAACAAGATACTCTACTTCGTGCATCAAGCATGCCTGAAAAATATCCTTTAGATATTGATTGTTGTCAACTGCCCGCCCCGCTTCAACTTCAACAACAATTTTTTTACAAGGACTTAAAGCGTCTGCGTTATACTCCTTATCTATGTCATTATTTAAGCCAAATAACACAGGCACTTTTATTTTTTGATGCGCCTTTTTACCTTTTTCAACTTTATAGCCAAGGGCGATAAAGTGCTCGGCTAAGTAGGCAAGAACTTCATTGCTGCTTAGTTCATGTGCGGCTGAAGTTATTTTGTCTTCAACAGCTTTGAAACAATCTATAACCTGCATAAGCTCGTCTGTGATGCCTTGAGAGCGCGGAAACAGCTGAAATTTCATATGCAAATCCCCTGACAAATTGTTCTATCAAGGGGCTAGCTTAATTTTAGCTAGCCCCTTCTTTTTTACAAAATCCCAACAAACACAATCACAATCCCCAAAAATGCCATTGTAGACGCGATAATAGTCTTAAAGCTCAAGTCCATTTTGCCAAGTTTTTTGAGCAGTTTGCTGGGCTTGACAATGTATAGGTACATAGGAACACCCACAGCAACCGAGCCAAAAAACCACAATGCCTTTTCCCAATACCCCCAGCTGGTCAAAAGTCCTGTGCTTACGGTTAGGTCTAGGGAGTTGCCAAACATCATATTTACAGCCGCAGGCCCTAAAAGCCCGCCTGCAACTACAAACACAACCCAAAGCAATGAGGGCAAAGACCTCCAGATGCTAGGACTTACCTCCTCACCTTTTAAGGCAGGGTTATCTTTGCCAAAAAGCATTGAGCCGTACTTTATAAAGCTTATTATTGTGGCTAGTGACATTATTCTAAGCATCCATGTCATAGTGTCGCTAACGCCATAACCTAAGTAATATTTAGAAATTGAGCCAATAAACAGCGGTGCGCCCATAATGCCAAGAATGGCAACTGCCGTAGCAACCCCCACCACAGGCATGCGCTTGAGCACCCCCCGCACCTTATACACATTCATTGTGCCATAAGATTTAAGGATTATGCCAGCAGTTAAAAACAAAGCAGACTTAAATATACCATGGGCAACAATGTGATACAGTGCCCCGTGCATAACATAATTATTACCTGTAGCCATGCCAAGGGAAATGCCCACCAAAATCAGCCCGCACTGAGACACCGTATGCCATGCAAGTACAATCTTACCATCATTTGCAGACATTGCCATTATAGCCCCTGTTATAGCACCTATTATGCCCAAAACTAGGAATAGGTCGTGGTGCGCCACCGCGCCAAACATCTCCTGAATCCGCATAAATAAGAACAAGCTGACCTTGGCATGAACACCTGAAAGTATAGCCACAAACCCCGAAGGGGCACCTGGATAGAGCTTAACCTTAGGTATTGCCGCAATTATGGGAATAAAGCCCGCCTTAAATGCAAGCCCTGTTATTATAAGAGAGTAAGGCAAAACAAGCTCCTCTCTTGGAATGGCCTCAATTACTGCGGCAATATGATAAAGGTCAAAGCCGCCTGTCAGCATGTAAAGGTATGCAAGCCCAAACAGATAAAGCTGCATGGCAATAACCGAGCCCATTAGATATATCATGCCCATATACATATTCCGTCTAGAACGGTGATACATCAATAAAATTACCACAACTACAGTCGAAACCTCAACCATAACAAACATGTTAAACAAGTCGCGGGTGAGGAACAGTCCAACCAAGGCACCCTCTAGCAAGAACAATAAGCACCAAAACAGCCTTTGGTTGCTTTCATTAAAGCTATAAATAGACACCACCAAAAACAAAGCAGCAGTGAGCAGCACAAATATTGCAGAAGCATCATAAGCATAAAGCAAGATGCCCAAAATGCCGTCATACCCGCCTACATAGGTAGTTATGCTCGTGTCCCTTGTAAGTGCCACCAAATACAGACAAAAGCCTGTAAAAATTGCTTGGAAAATAATGGCAATGACCCTAGCAGCTTTGCTAGATGCAAACAAAAACAAGAAAACGGCAATTAATACTGGTATTATCACAAAATATGTCAACATATGTTAATTCGCCCCTTCCTCATTTTCTTGAGCCATGTCTTTTTCATAGTTGTGCTCATACACCATGTCACTAAGAGTGCCGTCATAGCCCAGAGCAGCGGTCTCCTCAAGAGCTGCCCCACGCAGCAAACGCCAGTCTGTGCTTTTATAGCGTCTAAAGATGGTATTTAGCATTATGATGTTTATGGCGGTTATACAAAAACCTATGATAATGGTCGTTATCATCAATGCCTGAGGTACCGGGTCAGAGAAATGGTAAAAATAAGTCTCCAAAGTATAGGGCGTTTCAAGGATTGGGGGCACGGTGCCCGCCCTAGCCCCAATCACAATCCAAAAGGTAATCACACCAGCATTTAGAGTTATCATATATATAACGGACTTAACCACATTGTTTGCAGTCATAAGCCCGAAAATGGATATGAAGAAAAGCAGGACGGGAAAAAGCTCTAAAATATTTAATCCGAATAGTTCCATATCTTTACTCCTCCTCTACATTCGCTCAATAGTAATATACCTGTAAAACAGGATAAAAAAGCCGCAGGAAACCTTGAGACCTACCAAAGCATTAGCACTCATAAGATGAATAGTTTGGAACAAAGTGCGGTACTCGTAGTCTACAAGTGAAGATGTGTCAACAAACACAGTGAATATGGCAACAACAGTAAGTGCCACAAACACAATCTCCTCAAGTTTCAAAACCTTTTTGACAGGCATGTCATAAATATTGTGTATCATATAACGGCATACAAAAAAGCATGCTATAGCAACGCCGCCTTGGAAGCCGCCGCCAGCGGAAATGTGCCCGTTGGCAACCAGATAAATACCAAAAATCAAGATAAGAGGGGTTATAAGGCGAATGGAGTAAAATGCGACTTTATCCTGCAAAATTTCACTGCGCTTGCCCTTTTTAACATAGTCACCCTCAAACCACGACAAATGCCCAACAGCCATAATAGCAATAACAAGCAGCAGTGCCTCAAAGAGCGTATCATAAAGTCTATAACCCATGAGTATTGCGCCAATTACATTATATCCGCCCACGTCGTCGCCTGCATTTAGCAGGAATTGGTCACGAAGATAAAAATTAGACTCACTACTAGGCAAAAATTGTAAAAAAAGCACGCCCACAACGCCTATCAGCACTATAGAGCCTACTGCTTTTGCAGCTTCTTTTCCTTTGTTTTCTTTTATGGGATTGGTAATTCTTGCATTTCTGGCAGCTTTGCCGTAGTATTTTTCAGCTGCCACAATGAAAAAGATTACAGCATAAGCTCCAATGGCAATTTCTGCCATGGCAACGTCAGGGCTCCCTAAAAACAGATAGATTGCTGAAACAAAAATAGAAAATATACCTGTGTAAATAACAAGGCGGTATACACGCTTTTCAGCAATAATGAGGGCAAAAGAGCCAAACAAAAGCACTACTAAAAGATAAATCCAGTCATACATTAAACTTCACCCTCCATTTCTGTTTTCATTTCTATTGGTTTATTAAAATCGCCCACAGAGTCTCTTTCCCCGTCAGAAACCTCGCGAAGCTCACCTTTTATCTTATATCCTGAGGCAAATGCCGCCCGCGCCATGACATGCGCCACCAGCGGGTTTAGGATTAAAATAATCAAAAAGATTAAAGCAAGCTTTGCTGTAAAAAAGCTAAATCCGTGGCGTATGCCAACGCCCACCAAAAGCGTTATCATACCCACAGTATCAATTTTTGTGCTCATCAGAATGCGCGGATAAAAGTCCTTAAACCTAAACAGCCCAATAGCCCCAAAAATAATGAAAATAAGCCCTATGGCAACAACAATATTGCTAATAAGTATTTGAATGTCCATTAAGCCTTACCTCCTTTACTTTGCCTTATTTTTCCAAGTCTGTTTTTGGAGATAAATAAGGCTAGAAAGATTGTGCCGATAAAGCCAAATAGCGCAAACAATATGGCTACATCAAGCATGTATGCTGTGTCGTTTACCGAAGAAAAGACCACCACCGCCATAATTACCTTGGTGGCAACCAAATTCATCCCCATCAGCCTATCCCAAATAGACGGACCGCGCAGGGCATGGAACACGTAAATAACCATTACAGCAAGTTTGACCCATAACACATAAGTCAAAAAGTTTTCCATGAAATATTCCATATTCGCTCACACCCTTTCTATTCTTCGCCTTCGCGCACATTAAGGACGATTATCTCGTCTTCAGGAATCTCGGCTTTTAGCAGACGCTTCTCAAGCCCTGTTTTCAAAAGCCTGCCAATTTCATCATTACTAAGCTTGTCCTTGTCAATTTTCTTGTCATAAAACCATAGCATGGTAATGGTGTCGTCTTCTATGTCCAAAGAAATCGAGCCTGGAACAAATGTCATGGAGTCCATAAGGAGCACCTTTAACGGCTCAGACTTTAAGGTTGTTTTAACAGGTACAAGGTCAACCTTAGCACCTGTAATAACAAATTTTAACATAGAAAAACCGGCCAGATAAACCTGCCCGAGCAAATAAAACGGATAGAAAATTAGCTTGGAAAACCTGACTGTAGTAGCCTTTGTAACCCGCGGCAAAAACTTGTCTGAAAAAAAGACAACAAAAGCCGCAATCAAAAGCCCCATGGCAAGCGACATCCAGCTGACGGTTTCTGCAAGAATGAGCCATATCACAGCTAAGGCTACGAGAATGAAGAACCCATGTTTACCCACAAAAATCCCTCCATATGTAGTTATTTAGAATCTCCTTCTATTATAAATGGATAAGCTAAAAATGTCAAGAGAAAAATTTGAGATAGATATAGACAAACCCCCACCTGTCACCCCGCACTTGTTGCGGGGTCCCCTCAAGTTCACAAGAATCCCTAAATCGAGGGGGTCCCGCAACAAGTGCGGGATGACAGTTTGGAGGTTCTTTCATTCTGAGCACTTTGCCTACAATCTATGGGCGCACAGTACGTGCCCTAGTTTATAATGCCGTTTTGGGTAGGACCAGATGGGGCTAGATTAAAAAATTCAGTAAGAATTGCCCGCATAGCATGACCTGCAGGGGCAGACAGATAAGGCGAGTGGGAATGAGGAATTATCACATAAACTGCAATTTGTGGGTCAACAAAAGGCGCAAAACCGCCATATGACGAGTGGCTTGGACGTCCTGTAACCTCTGCCGTGCCGGATTTTACAGCCACCGTCATGGGAAAGCCCGCAAAAATACCGCGCCCTGTCCCTCTGTTCCCTGTCGTCACATCACGCATACCCCGGTGGATAGCATCTAGATGGGCTGGGGCTATAGGCAAATAATATTCGATTACAGGTTCAAATTGGTTAATTGTGCCGTCTGCCGCCACGGTGCGGTCCACTAAGGTCATTTCCATGCGCGTGCCGCCTGTGGCAAGGGTCGCCATTACTTTTGCCATAGAAACAACCGAATGTGCCACCAAACCTTGACCTATGGAGGCATGGATGGTGTAGCCGTCTGTCCACGGACCTGCACGCCCTTGGTCTTGTCTAAGCTGCGGAGACGCAAGGGCAATGCCCCCTTCGGCAACCTGCACGCCTGTGGGGCTGCCCAGCCCTAAAGCATACATATAATAGTTAAAAGTAGCTATGCCGTATTGAGTGCGCCCTGTGCGCTGGTTGCCTAGGTTAAATGCCACTCTGTTAAAAAAATAATTACAGCTGGCAGCTATAGCATCCACCACATTAATTGAGCCGTGTGAGCTGTGGCAGCGGGTGTACGGATAGCCCGCATCACGAAACACCACACCATCATGAATTAAAGTTGTCGGAGTTATAACCCCTTGACTTAAACCCGCTAAGGCTGTTATCATCTTGAAAGTGGAGCCTGGGGATTGAGCTTCCATAAAAACACGGCTAAACTGGGGTCTCGAAGGGTCATCTATCAAACGGTGGATATAGGCATTATCCCTTCGATGTGGCAAAAAGTTGTTGCCATCAAATGTAGGATAATTAACCGCGGCAATTATACCGCCTGTATGGATACAAGATATTACAGCAGAAGCTGTAGCAGGGTCTATATTCATCATTTGCGGGGTCAAATACCGCGCCTGAATCAGCCCAGTTAAAAAGGCGGCGGGGGAGAGCTGCCCTGTCCGCAACCGGGCAAGCTCATAAGGAGCAAAAGTTATTATCCCCTGCTCTGCCATAACTTCAAACATCATTACAGGAGTTATTCTGCCATTTAGAATATTGTCGCCTATAAACTCATTAAGCTCCCGCCTAAAAGCCGCTGCGGTGGCTATTTCTTCAGGCTCAATGCCGCTGTGAAGCCACACAAAATTTTGCACAGCATAAGATGCCGGGGAATCCTCAGACTCAGCATCCATAATCAACAAAGAGTTTATGTTGTTTGCGCGGAGCGTGGATGCCAATATTTCCCGAGGGAAGGTGTGCTGGTTACGGTTAAGGCGGTTTAGATGCACAGTAGCTAAAGTATTTTCCAATAAATAGTAAATCCTTCGTTGCAAAACCGAATCAATTGTCAAAAACACCGCATCTCCGGGAATGGGCGGAATAATTTCAGTTGTGGACACCCGCCTGTGGTTATTATCAACCTCAAAAATCTCCTGACCGGGAGTGCCCCGAAGCTGATGCTCAAAACTGCGCTCTATGCCTGTTGCACCAAACATATCGGTGTTTGTATAGCCTAGGTCACGGTTAGCGGCATAATCATGGTCATTTATTCGCAAAATATAGCCTATTATATTGGTTAAATAGCGTCCCTCAGGATAATACCGCAAATAGTCATGAGCAATACGAATACCAGGCAAAGAGTGCCCAAACTCCGCCAAGGTCGCCACGGTGGCGCGGTCAATGTCCACCCCCAAAGTGACTGTAGAGGCATTAAAACGCTGACGCCAAAAAGCTGAGCGCATCAAAAGCAAAGTATGCTGGTCATCACGGCTTAAATCACTTGGAATGTCAAAGGCATAAAGCAAAGCTGAATAAGCCGCAAGTGCCGAACTATAAAGACCGGTGTCAAGCCCCAAATCCTCCAGCCAACGCTGTCTCACATTGGGATTTTCTATTGTCCACGTCCGCGGAGTGGTGGCAGACAGCCAAAACTCGTCATCCACCACAATCTCCTCTTTGCCTTGCTGCATGATGTCCATAAACAGCAAAAAAGCAGTATTAAGGTCAAATCCCTCACCCATTACCTCAAAAATGGAAGAAGGGTCCATGGTAACAATAAAAACAGGCAAGCTCATAGCCAAAGGACGCCCATTCACATCATAAATATTGCCCCGCGGAGCATTTATGGGATTTGTCCGGGTATATGTGCGCACCACAGGCTCAAATATCCGCCCCCGCACAATCTGCACATCAAATAAAGACGCCACCAAAAAGGCAAAGCCCACAAAAGCAACCAACGTCAGTATAAACAGCCTATTCGTAAAAAACTTCAGTATCTCCGCCAATTTTTCCTTCACTTCACTCATCAGACTTCTCCTTTACTGTCATATTTTGCGTTATTATAAATAATCACGAACTTTGCCCCTGACCCATCCCGTCACCCCTCGGTTTAGCCGAATGTGTCTTCGCTCTAAAGTCATTCATTTGAGTATGTTACACTAAGGCTGTTTTATATTCATTATGTGGACAAGTCCGCTTCGAGGCCTAGTGTGACCTATGCCCAGTTGACCTTGTGCATTTGAGCCCCAGACCCATAGCGAGCCGTCCAGTTTAACAACTAATGTGTGAAAGCCGCCTGTCGATACGTATTTTACATCATCCATAATCCACACGGGATAATCACGGTGAATAGTTGTGCCGTCGTTTAGCTGTCCAAATTGATTACTGCCCCATCCCCACAGCGAGTTGTCGTTTTTTATAGCCATTGTTTGGTTTCCGTTTCCATGAATTGATATTACGTCCTCAAGAATATGCACCGGTCGGTCGCGGGTCGTGGTTGTGCCGTCACCTAGAAGCCCGTGGGCGTTGCCGCCCCATGCGTACAGCGAGCCGGCATTTGTTACTGCGAATGTGCGGGAGCCGTGGGTTGT
>JGI24694J35173_10001563_pt1 | contig 20317 bp, 4 predicted proteins | sample TergutCo191P1_FD_35173 | JGI IMG/M metagenome (IMG submission 35173) | reverse complement strand
GCGCCCTATTCGGCCGTTGAGGCGGCGGGTAGCGGCGAGAGCCTCTCGATTTACCAAAACGACATACCCCCCGCCGCCACCATGGCCACAAACGAGCTAATGGAATTTATTTCCAGTATTATCACCTTCGGCATTGGTTTGGCATTTATGCTACAAATCAATCCGGGGCATACGGGCTGGCTGGTGGTGGCATTTATAGGTACAATGGCATTTATTGCCTTATTATCCATTCCCTCCCAAATTTTCACAAAAAAGGCATCCGAAATCACCGCCGAATTTAATGGCATTGCCAGCGATAGCCTGCAAAATATCTCGGCAATCGCCGCCTATGGGCTGGAGGATGTGATGGAGGAGCGGTTTAACAAAAGCTATGCCCGCTATATCCGCCTCACCATAAAGCTCGCCTGCTTTTTGGCGCCGGTGATTAGCTTTGGCATGGTGGCGATGTTTGCGCCGCTGGCGATTGTAAATGGGCTGATGGGCATTAGCGTTGTTGATGGCTATTTTACGCTGGCGGATTTTGTGGCCTATACCTCCACCATTATGATTACATTTGGCGGCGCATCGGGCATGGCCAATGGGATTTCCGGCATTATCCGCTCTATTGCCCATGGCAAGCGGATTGTGGAAAATACTCAGACGGCGCATGAAGAATTGGCTACGGGTGAATCGATTGATTTTGGCGGCAAAATAGTGTTTACAAATATTAGTTTTTCATATAAAGAAGACGCCCCCGCTGCCCTTGATGATATTAGTTTTTCTATTGCGCCGGGAGAGAAAGTGGCCTTTGTTGGAAGCAGTGGCTCGGGCAAATCTACTGTTTTGAAATTGCTCATGGGGATTTACGAACCAAGTGTTGGTGAGATTTTTATTGGCAACACAAATGCGGCAAAGGCGGCGAAAAACGCTTTGCGCAATGCTTTTGCCTATGTGCCGCAGGATTCGTATTTGTTGCCCCAAAGCATTGGCGAAAATATTAGCACAACCCCGGAAAATGCCGATATTGCGCGGCTAGAGCGGGCTAGTAGCCAGGCGGGGATTTTGGATTTTGTTAATTCTTTGCCGGATAAATTTGACAGTCCACTGGCAGAGGCTTCCGAAAATATTAGCGGCGGCCAGCGGCAAAGAATCGCGCTGGCGCGGGCTTTTTACAAAGATGCCCCGGTGATTTTGTTTGACGAAGCCACCGCGAATTTAGACCCCGCCACAGAGAGCGGCGTTTTGGCCAGCCTGACCGATTCGGCGGCGAGCAAAACGGTGATAATGGTGGCGCATCGCGCCCGCGCTATTGCCAGCTGCGACCGGATAATTGTGATGGATGCAGGCAAAATCGCGGCGCAGGGCACTCATGACGAGCTTTTGGCCAATTCCAATATTTACCAAAATCTTTACCAATCCCATGAAAACGGAGGTGTCGCATAGATGTTTTCAAAACTAAAGCAGGGCGACAATGTTTATTTTTTCCGGATGTTTGGCTTTATGAAGCCCTATCGCGTGCCTTTTGTTTTCGGCCAGATAATGTATAGCGCGCAGCAATTTGGCTTTACCCTGATTTTGTCGCTGTTTGTCGGCAATATTACCGCCGGGATTGTGGCTATGGATGGCGGCATGGTGATGGATGCCGCCTGGATGTTTATCTTTAGTTTGGCGGGGTTTTTGCTGGCTTTGGGCATTGGGATTTTTATCCATATTTTGACAACCGAATTTGCCGTGCGGGATATGAAGCGCAAGCTTTTTCGCACATTTGTGCGGCATGGGCTGGAAGATTCTACCAGCGGCCATAGCGGCGATTCTCTGGCGGTTTTAAATACCGATGCCACCAATGCGGAGCAGGTTTTTGGCTGGCCTTTGCAAAATATTATTGCGCGGGTTATTGGGATTGTTGGCTCGGCGATTACAATTTTTGTGCTGGATTGGCGACTGGGGCTGGCGAGCGTGGTGATGGGCGGGATTTGTTTTGCCCTGCAGCACCGCTTTACAAAGCCCCTCGCCCGGATTAATACGGAGCGGCTGGAGGCGAATGCGGATTCTGTTAAAGAAGCCACAAACATTTTGTCCGGGGCAATGACCATCCGCGCCTATAATATGCAGCCGCAGGGATTGCTGGCCTTTGACCGAGAAAATCGCCGGATTCGCCTGCTGGATTTTCGCCGCGCTATTATTTCTACATGGCAGTCGGTTTTGAGCGGCTTTGAGATGTGGGTTTCTATGGCGATTGTTTTTGCTTTGGGGGGCTGGCTGGCGGCCACCGGGCGGATGGAATTCCACCTAATTATGGTTGCGCTGGGAATGTTTTCCACTTTTGTGTCATCTCTGGGTGGCATTGGGGGTACATATGCCAATTTGCAAGGCCCTATCGCCGGAGCAAAACGAGTTTTCGCCGTTATGGATGCGGCTGATAATGCACCAACTATTCGCAAAAATATCGGGCCCGAGCCTTCTGGTTATGAGTTAAATATTAGAAATTTGAATTTCAAATATAAAGATGCGGCCGCGCCAGTATTAGAAAATATTATATTGGACGCGCCGGAAAACAAAATGATTGCCTTGGTTGGCACGTCCGGTAGCGGCAAATCCACCCTGCTTCGCGCGATAATCGGCTTTTATGACCGGGAAAATATGGGCATTAGCCTGGGAGGTCGCTCGATTGACAATACCGCCACCGCAAATTGGCGCAAAAATTTTGCCTATGTTGACCAAAGTTGCCGCCTTTTTGATATGAATATCCGCGAAAATATCGCAATGGGGCGGGGCGGGCAAATAAATCAGGCGGATATCGACAACGCCACCGCGCGCGCCGCTTGCGATTTTATTCACGATTTGGAGGCGGGCTATGATACCCCCTGCGGCGAGGGCGGCGATGCCCTATCCGGCGGCCAAAAACAGCGTATCGCCATCGCCCGCGCCCTATACAAAGGCGCGCCCATACTGGTTTTCGACGAGGCCACATCCGCGCTGGATTCCGATAGCGAGCGGCAAATAATGGAAACCATCGAAAACCTGCGCCACGACCACACCATCCTAATCACCACCCACAACCTGGAAAACATAAAAACCGCCGACATCATAATCGTAATGGAAGCCGGCAAAATCACCGAATCCGGCACCCACGCCGACCTAATAGCCAAAGGCGGCATCTACCACCGCCTCTACACCAAAACCTAAACCCCTAAACCACCGATAAACACAAATAAACACGGACAAAAACCCCAAACAATGGTTTTGTCCGTGTTTATTTGTGTTTATCTGTGTTTATCCGTGTTTATCAGTGGTTTAAAGTTTTTGCTTTTCTAGTCGTTGCTATCTGGAACTAATTCGATAATCAAATGGCCTCTGCCTTCACCATCGACACAATCACAATCGGGGGTGCCTGTGTCGGCGCAAGACCCTACATTAACATAGCCGCTGACATCCAGAGTAAATCCAGCGGGAACGCTTTCCAATAGGGCATCCGGGATGTCCACATCGATTCTGAATACAAAACTGTGGGGGTGGTCATCAACCATCACTGTAACATCGTGTGGTTCGCCAAAATCATACGTACCGATAGGCATATCCGCGGGCACATTATAAACAGTAACCGGGATAGACACACTCGTGACAGGAGCGAAGGCGAATGGGTCGAGGGTAGCGATGCCATTTATCACATCATCTACAGTCAAATCCAAAGAGATACTAGGTATCCAGTAGAAATCGACTCTAAAACCCTCATCGCTAGCATCATCATCGATATCGATTTCGCTAGGTACTGAATCGCCGGTGATGGGGTCGATAGCAGTTGGGGTCTCCTCGAAATCCGGATCAACAATAATGCCCGCCTCGCCCAAATCGACTGCATTGGCAAACTCTACCCCGACTATGTTCAATTCGCCCAGCGTAATAGTTGATAGTATGTGGAAAAACAGCACAAACAGTCTGTAGGGTTCGCCATCATACTCCGGTGCTCTTTCCGGGCCGTAAAAATTGCGTGTGCCATACCATAGAGCGAAAACGGGGTCGCCATCCATATCATCGGCTTGATTCACAGCGAAAGATGTTCCAAAATAGGGCTCGACGAAATAATAATTAACCGAGCGCAGCTGCATCCCCGCCGGAGTGTCAACCCTAAATGCCATAGAGGAAAATCCGGGGTTATTCTCGATAGAAAAAACCATCGCTATAGTTTCGCCCGGTATGAAAAACCCACGAGCAGGTACGCTCAAGAGCGGCGGGAAATACGGCATGTATTCACCATCGCCAGCATAAAAATAAGAAGCATCATCAGAAAACCCATCTAAGCGCCAAAATTCATAACTGACAACGCCCTCCGGCCCATTGGACACGGCGAAAACTCTTGGGATATAGATAAATAAAGCAGATGCCGCAAACACCAAAGCTATTGCAATAGCAAAAATTCTTTTGCTCTTTTTCATTAAAGCCATCCTTTCTAAATTGTAATGTGTGTGGTTTGCATGTTAGGGCATGTTCCCACTAATTCAAACCAACAATTGCTCGAATTAGATTTGTGAATATTTGCGCAACCTCGGCGCGGGTGGCGTATCCTAGGGGGTCAAATAGGTTTGTATCCCCATGGCCGGCTATTATGCCATGGCTGCGCATGGTCATAATAGAGCCCGCTGCCCAGGGGCCGGCCTCGCCAATATCATAAAATAGCGGAACCTCTCTAGCCCCTAGCACATGATCGCTAATATAAAGATAATTCGCAATCATCGCCGCCATATCCTCGCGGGTAATATTATCATATGGGCGAAATTCGTTTGGATTTGCGCCTGATAATATGCCATAATCAATAATGCCAACCAAAGATGCCCATGCGATAGCAGCAGTATACCACTGGCTATCGGCAACATCCACATATGAAGCTTGGTCAAACAAATCCTCTTGTATGCCCGCCAATCTGGATAGCACCGTCACAAACATCGCTCTGGTCATTGCGGTTTGGGGCTCGAAATGATATTCATCCATCCCCAAAAATAGCTCGCGCGCCGCAACAGTTGTTATGGCAGAATAATACCAGCCCGAAATGCCAACATCAGCAAAGCTAATATAATTCGATTCAATTGTATAATACTCTCCTGTGATACCAAGCCAGCGCATCTCGCCAATGCCGCCATCAAATAGCCCGGGAATAACCCGCGTATAGCTGCCGTCGGGGTTTTGCCTAACCGCAACCAAAGCCTCGGGTATATCCGCTTGGTCTGCCTCAAAAGGCATGGCCAAAAGGGCGGTATATCGATTCCCATCAGCCGCATCCCCAGCAGCAAAAACAGGGGTATCGGCCGGGATCGAAAGCCACCATGGAAAATCATCCGGCCCTATAGCACCCGGCTCAAAATCAGGATCAGGCGGGTCTGCTGGGTCGGGGATGTCAGTTTCTGGGATTTCATCTGGCGCAGCTTCGACAATCTCCGGCTCTGCTACAATGCGCAGCCCCCCGGATGTAATATCCACAGGGACAGGAATCGCAACAGTAGCATCGATATTGCGCAAAGCATCGCCGGGGGTCGCCAAAAAGACATTCACAGGAATTTCCCCAAAAGGCGCGTCTGGTGAAATCAAAAAATCAATATTAACAAGAACTCCGGTTTGGGTTGACATAGTCGAGCTATACCAGATAGGACTCATAATGCCCGACGCCAGCTGCCCGGCCGAGGGTGTTACAAAAGCCAGGCGGTGCAATGCCGCTCCTCGCCGGATTGCTGTAGCGGTAACCCAGGTTGGGTCATATTCAACCCTAAGCCTTAAAACATGAATACCGGGGTTGAAATTTAGCCAAACCCGTAGAGTAACTCTATCACCGGGCGCGACCTCAATCTCTTCTACAGTAATCACGGCAGTATCGCTAGCAAAAACCGGCGAAATATTGCCGGGCATCAAAAACGCGGCAAATAGCGCAATTATCATTAAACCGCAGATTTTTGTTTTTGCTGTTTTTTTGAAAAACATGCGCATCCGTCCTCCTTGGGAGTTGCCTCCGTTGTTTGCCCGCTAAAGGCAAACAACGGAGGCTTTTGTGTTTATTGCAAAGCTATTGCAATATTATTGCGGTAAATTTGTTAATCTTGGTGGTGCGCCGCGACCAACGAGCCAATAAACCAATCTAAGAAGATTTTGACCCATATTCCCATCACAGCTCAAATCAGCAGCTCTGTGGTTAAATGGTGCAGGCGGGGTTAGGTCTAAAGGATTGCCATCTTCGCGGTCTAGGTATTGCCAGTATTTAGCAATCCAAGTAGCATCCGCGCTAGTTACGTTTCCATCATCATTGGCATCGCCAAAGATAACTTGGGTAACAGCAACATTGTCCGCTCCATCCGATACATCCGCATCATCGCCATCAGTATCTATAGCATTGAGAACCTCAACCTCGATTGCATGGTTGCCGGAAGAGACAGCCAAATAGGAGGCGATAATCTCAAAGCGCAGGGTGATTAGGTTAATAGTTTCGCGATAGTAGGCAGCAATGCCATCAACTATACCGCTCCAGCTAAATGTGCCGGCATCGATATCGGCATTAACGCCGCTAATACCATAATGATTGGGAATAACATCACCATTATAATAATAATTGCCAACGCGATAGCCAGTCAAAACAAACCATTCGGAATGAGTGACAGCGATATCGAGAGCGCTAAAGCCATCCCATCCAGCAAGCAAAGTTTCCAAAGCGATAGTAACATAGAAATGCTCACGCTGTCCTTGGTAAACTGCTCCAACTGGAGGAGTAATTACAACGATTTCGGCTGCTGGGTCATGAGTAATGACAACAGGCAAAACAACATAACCGCCTGTGATATCAATGTCAATTTCCAAAACTTGGCCAGCTGCGCCAAAAGCAGTTGGGATTTCGATGCCGGCGATATTGTAGAATTCAATATCCACATAGGCATTTTCATCCAATTCGTTTGCCGCAAACTCGAATACCAAAGTAATCAGCAATCCATCTGCTCCAACATTCAAATTTACAGGCGAATACCACCCGAAAATTATAGGTTGGTCACCAGTTGCTCCTAATGGAGAGGAGAAATGGCTATCTAGGCCGGCAGGCAGGATGTAGTCCACCAAAGTAAGGCGTGCATCAGCATCAAGCCGCATTAGCATAGAAGCAAATCCAATCCAATCATCGCTGCGATTATTTAGGTGAATAGGTACGCTCACCGTAGTAGCACCCGGCGCAGGAATAATGCCGCTGCCAATAATCATATCAGCATATAAATCCAATGGCGGAGCTTCCGGTACAATAACAAATTCAAACACAAATCTTTGGCTAGGCATATTTGCGATAGTCCAAACATTGCCAATATTGCTAATAGCAAGACCAGTTGGCAAGTCTGTGGTATCGATTAAATGGCCTGTTGGTACATATACAGTCAGAGTATATGTATAGCCAAAATTGGTAACAAATTGCAATGGAGCTGCTTCATTTCCTGCTACCGGGAATGGTGCTACCAGTCTGCCGCCGGATAAAGTCACGGTAGCATCTGCATGGCCGCTAACAGAAGCAGTGATATGACCCGTTACAATATAATCGATTGTAACATCATAATCTGCATTTGCCGCCAAAACATGCCGCAGGGTAAATATCACATTGGAAGCTTGGTGGGCAGGAGATAGCACAAGAGCATCCAAGAATGCTGCTGTTTCTGTTGCATTTAGCAAAGCAGTGCCATTCCATATATGCCAGTTAGCTGGCCAATTGATATTAGCAGAGTTTGTTGCATTGCCGCGGATATGGTAAATTTCCATTGCGCGGCCTGCAAATGGGCTGCGCAGCATATACTCGCCATCGATTCCTTGAGCGTCAAGGGCGATAGTAGCATATGGGAAAGCAGGAACGCCATCAGCAGCATAGATAAGCATGATATTAAACTCATGAACCGCGCTAGTCATAGAGGAGATGGTAAAGACATAATCATCACCATCGCCGCCAGTCATAGCCCATCCGGAAACATCGCTTGGGATAAAGACATAGCCGGCTTGTGGAGTTATTGTGATTACATATTCATAACCATAATCAGTCCACCAGTTGCCATGGTCTACCAAATCTGCTTCGCGGGCAGGATTGCGGTATCTGCCGCCTGTCATAACAACATCGCCAGAACCAGTAACAGTAGCCTCTACCCGACCCACTACAATGTAATTGATGGAAACAGTATAATTGCCATCTGTATCATTGACGTGTTGCAGGGTAAATTGTACATGTGAAGCTTGATGGGCAGGAGTTTCTACCAGATAATCCAAATCGATTCCGGTTTCAACAACATTCCAACCAGCCGGCCAAGCGATATCGGCAGATGTTCCGGTTGCGCCGCGTACATGGAAAATTTGGTAGCTATTTACGCCATAAGCATAAAAGCCAGCAAGATTTCCTAGTGTCGCAACCAAAGCAGCAGCGTTAAAGCTAGGTACTAGCACAATACCGCCTGAATAGATGGTGAAATCATCCAAATCGATATTTGCGCCGTTTTCGATAAACGTCGGCAAATAGTAGTTAGTGTCAATTGGATTGACAAAAGCAACTGTTACCTCGGCAAAATCATAATCACTTGGTGCATCAGCATCTACATCGAAATACAGGGTAATCAGCAATCCGCCATTTTCGGCTATATTGTGATTGGCCGCCCATCCGAAATAGATATTGCCAGATGCGGTTGGTGGTAAAGGTGTGGCAAAGGTGATTCCTGAGCCGCTCATTCCGGTTGGCAAAGTATAGTCAACCAAAGTGAGATATGGCGAATGAATCAACTGCAAGCCCATAGTGGCAAATCCTACAAAATAATCACCGATTGCATCAAGATAAATCTCGATAGCGATATTGGTAGAGCCATGTCTTGCGCCAGCTTCGCTAACAATCAGGGCAAACTCGCGGTCATAAACTGGAGCTGGCACAAATTGGAAGTTTACTGTGCGCAAATCGCTGGTGATTTGTGGAATGGCAAATTCTACCACGCCATCGAGCATTACATCAGCGACCAAACCTGCAGCAATAGCTGATTCCATAGAATCTGGGCAAATTACAAATCCTGCAGCTGGTACAACTCTGACCACATAATTATTATAGCCAAAATTCGTCCAGAAATTGAGGGTTTGGTTGGTTGCTGTCCATCCGCTAGCTGGCGTGCGGCCGCCTGTTAGGGTAACTGAGCCATTTGCGCCAGCAGTCATTGCCAAGCGTCCGGTTACGATATACAATACAGTAGCAAGATAATCGCCATCGATATCATATTCGTGCTGGAATGTCAGCAATTGGCTAACATTGCCCAATACAGGAGCAGAAACCAAAGTATCAAGTCCTGTTGTTGGGTATATCAATGTCCAACCATTGATATCTGCACCGAAATTAAAGAGTGCAGATGTGCCATCTATGCCGCGTGTATGGAAAATTTGGTAATTTATTCCAGCAGCAATTGCGAAATATCCAACAAACTGTCCAGCAGGCACAACGCTAGGCATCAATTGCCCAATTGGGAATGCAGGAACAGGCGGAGGCGGAGGCAAAATATAGATTCCACCGGCAACCAATTGGATATACAAGAAAATCGGAGTGCCATCATCCGGGTCAGTTGCCGAAGGTCTTTCATTAGCACCCGCGGTAGTGCTGTAAAACTCGATATCGATAGAAATAAGACCTGGGTCTATATCTGCGGAAATATCGAAATACAGGGTGATTAGCAATTCTCCGTCAATTACAGGGGGTGCTAGGAGGTTAGTAGTCGCAGCCCATCCAAAGGTAGCAAACACATTATTGCCGCCAACAACCGAGCCTAATTCCGTAGGAGAGCTGAATCCGGCAAGCAAGGCAGCAGGAACATTAGCACCTACCAATGTTACATGCTCAGGCACATTAAAGCGCATAAACATAGAGGCAAAGCCATCCCACTCATAGAAATCGCCAATCCGAACTTCAACGCCCACAGCTGTTTGAGGAAGATTTCTAAAAGCAATTTCGATTTCCTCAACAGTTATTATGGCATTAGGTGTTGGAGGTACAACCTCAAACTCAAATACAAACATTTCGCTAGGCATATTTGTGATAGTCCAAACATTGCCAACATAGCTAATAGCAGCATGGGTTGGTAGGTTTGTTGTATCAAGGATATAGCCTGCCGGCACAAATACAGTTAGGGTGTAGTTGTAGCCAATGTTTGTAACAAATTGCAATGGAGCTGCTTCATTGCCCGCTACTGGGAATGGTGCTACCAGTCTACCACCGGATAAAGTAACGGTAGCATCTGGATGACCGCTCACAGAAGCCGCGATATGTCCAGTTACGATATACAATACACTAACGAGATAATCGCCATTGATATCATATTCGTGTCTGAAAGTCAGCATTTGGCTAACATTGCCTAATGCAGGAGCCGGAACCAGATTATCAAGTTCTAGTCCTGTAGTAGTCAAAGTCCAGCCAGGAATATCTGCATCGAAATTAAAGAGTGCAGATGTTCCGGTTGCGCCGTCGCGTACATGGAAGATTTGGTAGCTTCTTCCGGCAACAACTGCGAAATGTCCAGCAAATTGTCCAGCAGGTACATCGCCCGCATCAGGCATCAATTGCCCAATTGGGAATGCAGGAACAACCAGGCGAGCGAAAACGAATTCTAGCTCGTATAGACTACTGGTTACTTCGATAATCCACACGCCATTATAATACTCAGCGGCAGTCAGATCTGAAGCAACCAAATCTAATTCATAGCCAGCCGGTACATTAACAGTAAAGGTGTAGGTATGGCCATAATCCAGCCACCAAGCGGGATGAGAACCCTCATAGAATTCGATAGTGCGGTCATGATGTCCGCCTGTCATTACTACCGGGTAAAGTCCGCCGGCTGCCGGGGCATCTGCACCGGTTACAGTTAGCTCAAGGCGTCCCACAACAATGTAATTGATAAGTACAAGTTCTTGTGGGTTGGTTTGGCTATCATTTACATGGATCAATTCGATAATCCAGTTTGATTCGCCTTGTGTTGGGGCGATATCCAAAGCGCGGTTTACGCTATATACACTCCAGCCGGTTGGCAAAGTGATATTGGCAAAAGTGCCGGTTGCGCCGCGTACATGGTAAATCTCGATATAATCGCCTACTATTTGGCTGCCCACTATCTGGCCGGCAGGTACTGCGATTGCAGAGCGGTCAAAATCAGGAACGCTAGCCAAAATCTCGATTCCACCAGCAACCAATTGGATATACAATGGAATCGGAGTGCCATCAACTGGGTCAGTTGCCGAAGGTCTTTCATTAACACCTGCGGTAACACTGTAAAACTCGATATCGATAGAAATTAGACCATAGTCTATATCATCAGCAATATCAAAATACAGAGTGATTAGCAATTCTCCGTCAATATCATATGATTCCAAAAGGTTAGTTAGTGCAGCCCATCCAAAGGTGGCAAACACATTATCGCCGCCAACAACAGGGCCTAATTCCGTAGGAGAATTAAAGCCATTAGCGAGAGCAGCAGGAACAATAGCATTTACCAATGTTACATGCTCAGGCACATTAAAGCGCATAAACATAGAGGCAAAGCCATCCCACTCATAGAAATCGCCAATCCGAACTTCAATGCTCGCTGTTTGAGGAAGATTTCTATGAAGAATTCCAATTTCCTCAACAGTTATAACAGCATTAGGTGTTGGAGGTACGATAGCAAAATTAAATACAAATCTTTGGCTAGGCATATATTCGATAGTCCAAACATTGCCAACGCGCTCAATAGCAGCACCAGTTGGCAAGCCTGTGATATCAATTACATAGCCTGTTGGTACAGTTACAGTCAAAATGTACTCATAGCCAATATTGGTAACAAATTGTAATGCATCATCTCCAGGGCCTGCGGTAACCGGGGCTGCCAGTCTTCCGCCGGACAGGGTCACTAAAGAGCCTGCAGGGCCGATAATGGAAGCTGCGATATGGCCGGTTACAATATAATTGATTGTAACATCCAAAGCAGCATTTTCCGCATTGATATGACGCAATACAACTAATTGATTGGAATTTTGGTATGCAGGATCTATTACCAGATAATCCAAATCGAGGGTGGTATCAACAGGATACCAATTAGCTGGCCAAACAATATTTGCAGAGTTTGTTGCTCCTCCGCGGATATGCCAGATTTCCATTGCGCGGTTTGCAAATGCGCCGCGAATCATATACTCGCCATCATCCCCATGTGTAGGCAGGGTAATTTGAGCATATGGGAAAGCTGGAACATTGGATACAACAACAAAATTGAATATAAATCTATAGCTAGTCATATTTTCGATAGTCCAAACATTGCCATCGCGCTCAATAGTAGCTCCGGTTGGCAGGATTAAGTTTGTGGTATCGATGATGTAGTTTGATGGTACAACTACAGTCAGGGTATATTCATAGCCAATATTGGTAACAAATTGCAATGCTTCATCTGTCGGGCCTGCGACAACTGGGTCATTCAGTCTCCCGCCGTCTAGGGTGACGGTAGCATCTGCATGGCCGCTGATAGAAGCGGTGATATGGCCTGTTACAATGTAATTGATTGTAACATCATAAGCAACGCTAATTGCATTTTCATGGCGCAGGGTAATTACTTGGTTGGAGGCTGCATAGGCGGGGCTTGGCACAAGATTAGCCAAAAATGCCGCGCTTTCAGCTGCATCCAACACAGTGTCGCCATCTACTACCAACCAGCCAGCTGGCCAATTGATATTAGCAGAATTTGTAGCACTTCCGCGAACATGGTAAATTTCCATTGCACGGTTTGCAAATCCGCTGCGCAGCAGATATTCGCCACCAATTCCTTGTGCAGGCAGAGCGATTTCGGCATGCGGGAAATCGGTGATAATCGGCAATACGGAAAGCTGCGTAGCAAGGCCTCTATTGGAATGTGCCCATACAGCCGCATTCCAACCAGCTCCGCCAATCCCCGAGCCTCTGCTATCGCGAGCTATTAGGAAAATGCTATCCGGCTCGGAAATATTATCAAATCCGCCTAGATTAAAAGCAAAATATCCATTAGCATTAACAACAGGCCACGGGGCACCAAATGCGGTTCCGGCGGCATTTGTCTCGCCAAAGAAAATATTGCTATGGGTGAAATATCCGCTATTGGTGTCAGACAAGAAGGTTTGCCCTGTCCAATTAGTGATTCCGCGAATTCCATGATACACTCCCAAAGCATGAGCCTCGCTGATAACGCGACCGTTAATCATAGCTTGGGTTGGGTTTGCAGGATTGCGCAGGGCTGGGTTGTTATTAAATTCAATCACAGGTCTTTCGCCAGAAACAACGAAAATCCAAGATTGAACAAGGTCTGGCCCAGATGGGTTAGGAACATGCATAGTCAATGCATGCGCACCCGGTGCTAATGGCGTTCCGCCAGCTATATTTTGGTAGCCATCGCCCTGCCCGACAATAGCACCGCCAGCAATTGGCCGCAATAGCGAAGACAACCAAACGCGAGCCATTCCATTAGCATCAGCCGTTATAGGAGCGGCCAAAGTGGTATGGAAAATCTTTCCAGCATCTCCGATTTGCGAGCCAACAGGCCCGATATAAAATCTAGGAGTGGCTGCAAATCCCGATCCCGCAGGTGCGGTAAATCCAAACGTCACCGGAGATATATTGGAAAGGGTAATAATAGATGCATCAGAGCTGTAACCAGAATGTGGCATATCCCGGATATCTACAACGCCCTGCGGGAATCCGCCCGGAGGTGTAAATACGCCAGAGATAATCGGACGCCAGATTCCTGTATCGGTTCTGGGTTGCAATACAAGCGGGTCGAAAACTATGGTGAAATAGCGATATAAAACGCCATCTTGGCCATCATAGTTTTCTACATAACCACGCACTACCACAGTCGCGCCGCCGCCTGTCACGGTCAAAATGCCGTCAGCAGTCAAAGAGGCGGTGATGTCGCCATCTACGATGGTTTGTGCGGCAGATGCTGGCAAAATGTCGATATCCAGCATAAAGCCGCCCACATGCATGGGTGCCTCAAATACCATATATGCCATAGCTTCAGCAGAAATTGCAAATTCTTGCTCTGCTACAAATGCATCTGCGGAAATCACATCGCCATTTGCAAAGCTGGCAATATAGCCAACAGTATGGCTTGCCATAGCATTTTGCGCTGTGATGTTTGAGGCGGTGATTCCATTGCCATTTCCATTGCCATTTCCATTTACTGGAGGATTGATATCATTCACCAGATTGATGGTCAGGGTAGAGCCATCTAGGGTGAATATGAATTGAGGCCAGGTGTTATTGCCTAATGCGATAGTCGCATATTCCTGGGCATGGTATACCATATGGGCAAAGGCATGGCCAGTAGCCCACTCCGAAGGGATATCTTCGACAGATGTGTAATAGGTATAGTCATACTCATAGATGGCTAGGATAGATGCAGGATTTTGCCCCGCAAACGCCGGAAGAGTAGAAACAGTATAACCTGTAGAATTATACGGCTCATTGGCGTTTTTCACAGGGACGAAATAGCCTTCATCATCTATGAAGCCCCAAACAGGAATATGCTCATAATCATAATAGTAATCATCGATTACCAATTTAACAATGGTAATAGGCCCTGCGGAGCCACCTTCGGCGTTTGCTGCGCTTAGGCTCAATGAACCTTGCGCATCAGAAAGATTGATCCGCACACCAAAGACAGTTTCAAAGCCCGTGCCGGAAATAAGCGACATTGGCAAATCTGCTACCCACGCTCTTCGTGAGCCACTAGTAGTTATTTGAGCCATGTCAACATATGTTTGCCCGCCTATAGGCCAAGCTACAAAATAATGCGGTGGGAAATATGGAGTGTCAGCAACTAGATTGATGGTGAAATCATAGTTGTTGCTACCCATATTTGCGTTGGTAAAGATATTGCCATTGCGAGTCCATCCGGGTAGGATAGACGAATCGCATATCACATATCCAGGGTCAGGAGTGACTGTTAGGGTGTATCCATATCCGATATTTGTCCAGAAAAGCAAGCCTGGAGTATTGATAGGAAACCCATCCGGGTCAGGAGTACGTCCGCCTGTCAAAACAGCAGAGCCATTATTGAAAGGTATACGCACAACAGTACGTCCTGTGACAATATAGCGGATAACCACATCATATGTGGTATCAGTGCCGGCATTTTCATGGCGCAAAGTGACATAAATCGCCACATTTGATTGGGTTGGCGGATTGGTAACATCGCCATTTGTATCCACACGCACCCATCCAGCAGGCCAAACAACATCAGCAATAGTGCCATTTCCGCGAACGTGATACATTTCACGAACACCGCCAACATCAGCAGTGCTAAATCCAACGAATTGTCCCGCAGTCGTCACTGTCACGCCCGCGAAATCAAAGGCTGGGACATCATCATAAACGAAAACAAAAGTGAAATCATGGTCATCGCTTCCCATTTCTGCGATGGTAAAGACATTTCCATTGCGAGTCCATCCGCTTGGTAAAACAGACTCTGTAACGCATATCATATACCCAGAATTAGGAGTGACTGTTAGGGTGTATCCATATCCGATATTTGTCCAGAAAAGCAGGCCTGGAGTGCCGATAGGAAACCCGCCGGCAGGAGCGCGTCCGCCTGTTAAATTGGCAGTGCCATTTGCAACAGGAATACGCACAACGGTGCGTCCGGTGACAATATAGCGGATGGTTATATCATGCAGATTGCTATTGCCGGCATTTACATGGCGCAAAGTGACATAAATCGCCACATCTAGCGGGTCTTGTGAAAGGTCAACATCACCATTTGTATCCACACGCACCCATCCAGCAGGCCATGTAACATCAGCAATAGTGCCATTTCCGCGAACATGATACATTTCGTAGAAACCGCCAACAAGGTTGGGGCTAAATCCGCGAACCTGTCCGGCAGGTACTGTCACGCCGGCAAAATTAAAGGCGGGAACAACCAAAGACGGCGCAGTTACGCCATTGACGCTAATCAATTGCCAAAATACATCTGTGCTATAGGCATAAGCAGGAACAGCTTGCGCGCGCGTAGCCAGATTTAGCGGCACACCCGCCATAACCCCGGTTAGCACACGATTAGCATCAGCACCCTCTAGCACGATATCTGCGGTGGGTACTGCCTCGCGGGTAATTGTAAAGGAATGTTCTGCCACATTGCCGCCTTGCCACATGGCGGTTCTGATTTGATCCCATTGGGCAGGATTAGTCCAAAAAGCAGGTATGCTGCCGCGCAATTGGTCATCAGTTGCTGCTAGAGTGCCAAATTGCTGGGATGCAAAGAAACGCTCGCCTGTGGCGGCAACAGTCAGCGGGGTAAAGATTGGCATGTATGTAACACCCCAAACTGAATTTTGGCCGGGATTATTGCTCCAGCGTTGCACAGGCGCAAAATTATCCACAGCAAAAATGCTGACTATCCATGGAGCAGGAAGAGTTGCCACATTGAAAGTATGCTCAAAATAGCCATTTGCATCAACATCTATGCGGATAGGGGCATTTTGAGGAGCGCGCAATGTGGTAGAGCCGGGAGCATAAGCGAAATTCTCTGACCCTAGCATAATAAATACAGCTAGATTATCTTGGCTTAATGGGCGATTTGCCGCATTTGCAGCATTCCACATATCAAATGATACATCAGAAGTGCCTGCAATAGCGGATTCCATCCACAAATCTCTTACATTTGCGCGGACTATCAATTGATTGTTATCATCAAAAAAGTCATTGGTGATATGCTCAATAAGAAGCCCGTCATATGCATCCACTGAGGCAGTATTATAATTACCAGCAAAAGTAACGCCGGTAATTGCCGGAGGGGTATTATCTACAAAGAAAGGAAGCTCTAAAGCATTCAGTCTTTGCAGCCCATGCCCCGGTACATATGCAACAGGGATAAGTCTTAGCAAAAATTCGCCTTCGGGTAGCTCAGGGCCTAGTGGGTCATGGCCGCCGGCATAATCCGGCTGAAAACCTTCGACAAATGTGATTACATTAAAATGAGATAATTGCGAGCCAGTAACAAAAATACCCGGAGCAGCTATTGGGCGGGTGGTATGCATATGCCCGGGCTGCAATGCGTCGGCTCCTGAGTGTCTATCATCTGTGATAGGCTGGCCTGCCGCATCATAAATCCAAACCTCAAAAGCAGTTTGAAAACTGGTGAGCGGCGTTAAAGAAATTGTGAGGGTGCTGCTGCGTCCACCATGTCTTGCATCTGTATTTGTGGTAACTACAGGGCGAGTCAAATGGTAGTCGGCAAAAATTTGGGTTGGCAATTCTGAAGCAACCGCACCAAAAGGAATGCGAGCAACAACATTACCAGCATATAAAACCTCAACAAAACCTTGGAAATGATAGCCATCTGCGGCATTTGCATCAATATCCAAAGTTAGGGTAAATGTGCCATCTGTTGTATCAATAGCACTCAAAGTGGCATCCATATGACCCAAATATCCAGCCATACGCGCATTGGCAGTAGAATTCAAATCCAAACGAACTGAATAATTCGCCAAATCTCTTTCGGTATGGATTGTGGCGGTCATGCCTCGCTCGGTGCCAATAGCAAAGCCGCCAAAGCTAAATACGCCTTTTTCGGTGGTCATATCTCGCCCTGTATTGGTGGCGGCATAGTTATATGTCACCGTTACAAAGCTATCGGCAGTAGCGGCGCGCAATACATTTACCTGCCCTGCCCCTGCATCAAATACCCCTGCGGGTACTTCGTCAAATGCATTTCCAAAGCTGCCGATTTGGGCGATAGGCACAAACATAGCAGTATTTACCAAGCGCGCGCGTACTTCATCATAGCCCCAATTCCAGCGGGCAGCCGCTCTAGGTGCGGTTTCGCCGGAAACAATATAGGGGTTATCTTGTTTGCCGCCATAATTTAGCAGCAAAGCCGCAGCACCTGCTACTGCAGGAGAAGACATGCTTGTTCCCTGTGTGCGGAAATAGGAATCCGTATAGACCCCATCGCCTGTGCCGGTGGTCCACCATGGGCCTGTAGATAAAACAAGCATACCATGAGCGGCTACAGCCGGGGAGAGTTCATTAGAAACTGCTACAGGGCCGCGTGATGAGAAATGGGTAACAACAATGGTGTGTACCTCGGCATCAGCAGTAAAATGAAAATCAGCTGTTAAAAATTCAAAATCATCTGGGTCGGTATCATCGATTAGATGATCTATTAAGGCTGATCCTGTAGCATATGAAATAGTAATAAGCGGAAATAGCGGATATGTGCCGGATGGCGGCAAATGAAGCGGCCATTGCATCGGGGCATTTACAGAGAAAACGCCGCCAAGGCCAAGCTCTCTTGCCCTATTTCCAACTTCTACAAATGGAGCACCGCGACGGACAAGAATCCATGCGCCCTCCAATTCCGAGGTGCTGAATTGCTCTAGCAGCTCCTCAAAATCAGCGACAGTTCCTGCGCCTATTGGCAATGTGGCATTGCTAGAACCGGGAACGTCAGCAGAGTAGCTTCCGTCAGTATAGGGCATAGCCACTATGCGCATAACACCATTATTATGCACAGTATTGCCATGGGTAGGGATTGTATTGCCGCTGGGTGCATGGGTTACAAATCTAGCGGCAAAAGCGGGATAGCTGAAAAGGATGGTTTCATTAATCCCGGATGGCCCATGGAATTGGAAATTGGTACGAGTTTCCCAGTGTGAATCCATGGGAGGCTCGCCTTGAGCGCGAGGCGCGCCTAGCTCGGTGGTGCTGGCAACAGCCAAAGCGCGGCTGGCAGAACCGGGAGCACCAATAGCACCAAAAACAGGATTATAACCGCCATGGGGTCTATCGCCGTGATTTCCGGTATTTCCGGCAGCACCCACTACAATAATACCATGGCTGGCCACCATATTATTGGAAACAATATTATTTGGCGAGGTGGCTACTTGGAAAGTGCCGCCCCATGAATGATTGATAACATCGGCATTATCAAGCAAAGCGCGCTCCAAAGCAGGCAAAACTGCCCCTCCTTGGATAGCTCCGCCAGGGCCGCCTATGCGATAATGCACGCCCATAGCGCGGGGAGATATGCCTAGAGTAGACAATCTACCGCCAGTATCGCGGGATAATGCAATACCTGCCACATGAGTTCCGTGGTTAGTTCCCACGTGAGCTGCGCCGGGAAAGAAATTTGGCGGAACATCACGAGGGGATTGGGGATTACCAAGTGCAGCATGAGAATGCGCGCCGGTCATAAAATCGCGGCCAACATAATAATACCCGGCAGGATGATAAACCCGCACATTTGGCACCCAAACAAAATCGTCCACATCAGCAGGGTCGATTTGATAGGAACGCAAAGGACGCATAATGCCATCGCGCATAATAAGCGCGGGGGTATTAGGCGTTGCATCGTCTTGATAAATTGCCAGCGCAACATATGCGCCGTAATTAAACCCACCGGGGACTAGAGCCAAATCAGCGGCGGTCAAAGCATGGCCGCGGATTTGTTGCATATAGGTTATGGTGGGGAAAGAGCCGGCAAAAGCGGGATGGTGATAATCAATTCCGCTATCTGCAACAGCAATCAAAACTCCCTGGCCGCGATAGCCCAGGGCGTGTAGTTCGTCTACTTGCATTCTGGCGCGGGCTTCGCGGCCGCCGATGGGATTGCGCCCCTCGGAATCAGACAAAGCCACACCAACATAATGCATAATATCATCCAAACAAACCTCTAGCTCTGGGATATATCCCCATGTTTGGTCAGGCCAAACAGCTAAAACGCTGGCAAATTCGGCAATATCGGCTACCATGTTTGATGGTAGGGTGATAATGACGCCATTCATAGCCAGGCGCAGTTCGTGATGGATTTCATATTGCCCGCTTTGGCTAAAGCCAAAGGCTTGCGCACCGCCTGTACCAAAAAGCTCGGATAGCTCTTGGCGGAAAAGGTCGTGGTTTTGTTCTACGTTATGTTCTGCCTGGGAAAAAGAAAGAGGATCGCCCGCTATATCGGCCTCCAAAACTTGGATTCCGGCGGGGTTTTCCGCAAACATAACGATGACAGTCACGGGGCTATCGTCATCAGCCAGGGCATATGGGCCATAAAAGCCCATCAGGCCGCCAATAACCTCTCTAGCTCCGCGGACAAATTCTAAAGCCTCTAGTCTGTCATGCAACACATCTAATGTTTCATTAGCTTCGTTTATCAGATACGAAATATCGCTATGTATAGGCGCATCGTAAGCATCATTGGCTGCATGAGCAATCGCGGCAGGGATAGAGCCAAACGCCATAATAAATGCCAGCATAGAGGCCACTACCGCCCGCAGACTTTTGCGAGTCGAGTTTTTACTAAAAAACGATTTTTCCATAGAATCTCCTTTCGGT
>JGI24694J35173_10001555_pt1 | contig 20432 bp, 11 predicted proteins | sample TergutCo191P1_FD_35173 | JGI IMG/M metagenome (IMG submission 35173) | reverse complement strand
TGAAGATGTAAAAGCAATCGAAGTCAGCGCCGGCGTTTTAACAGCGGAAGGCGGCTATTCTGCTCACGCGTCTGTAGTCGCGCGTCAATACGGAAAAGTTTCTCTTGTTTCACCGTCTCTGAAAATTAAGGGAACCAAAGCTGTGATGGACAATTTAAGTTTTTCGGAAGGCGATTATATCACCATTGATGTTCCTTTCTACGGAGAGTCTTCGGTTTATCTTGGAGTGGCAGACCTTATCGAACCTGATCCTAAAGGTTCAGGGTTGCTTGAGTTCATTGAGCTTTCAAAAACATTCCTTAAAAAATTCCATGTCCGTTGCAATGCCGATACTCCCAAAGACGCGGCTTTAGCTTTAAGTTTCGGCGCAGAAGGCGTAGGTCTTTGCCGCACCGAGCACATGTTTTTTAAAGCCGACAGGATCAATGTTTTCCGTGACATGCTGTTATCTGACGACAGAAAAGAAAGGCAGAAGGCGCTTAATAAACTGCAGATTATGCAGAGAGACGATTTTTACGGCATTATGAAAGTGATGGCAGGAAAGGAAGTTACAATCCGTCTTTTGGATTCGCCTCTTCATGAGTTTATGCCGCATAACAGCGATGAGCTGCAGGGTTACATCAACTATGTCGCGAAAGTAAAAGGAACAAAGCCGTCCAAAGCCGACATCACCGCCAGTATTGACGCTCTTCATGAGTTTAACCCGATGCTCGGACACCGCGGCTGCCGTATCGCTGTCTCGTATCCTGAGATTTACGCGATGCAGGTAAAGGCGATTTTTGAGGCGTCATACAAACTGCGCGCGGAAAAAATAGACGCGAAGCCTGAAATTATGGTTCCTATCATTATGAATATGTCGGAACTTAAACTTATCGCTTACGGTAAAAAGATAGAAGGTTCCAATTATTTGGGCATTGTCGATATTGAGGAAGCTCTGCGAAAGGAATTAAAAGCAAAAGAAGTTGAATATAAAATAGGCACAATGATTGAGCTTCCTGCCGCCGCTCTTGGAGCCGGAGAAATTGCAAGGTACGGGCGTTTCTTCAGTTTCGGAACCAACGATCTTACCCAGACAACGCTTGGTATTTCCAGAGATGATTTTACAGCCTTTATGCCGGATTATACGCTGTTTGACTTAATCAACGGAAATCCGTTTAGCACATTGGATCCGCGGGTTAAGGAACTTATCGCTCTTGCAACAGATCGCGGAAGGACTACCCGTCCAGATCTAATCTGCGGCTTATGCGGCGAACACGGCGCGAACCCCGAGAATGTACGTTTCTGCATGGATACAGGTCTGGATTATGTATCCTGCTCTCCGTATTCAGTTCCGATAGCCCTGCTTGCAGTCGCTCAGGCTGAAATAGAGAAAGCGGAAGTTAAAGAGCAGGCGAGGACCAGCGAATAACAAAAAAAAGCTGCCGTTAGGCAGCTTTTTTTTAATCATTATGAATATTACTGATATTCACCTTCAAAGCTCATTGTTTTCTTTAATATGTCTACAACCTGCAGCGCGACTTTTTTTGCGTCTGACTGCGGCACTTTGCGCTGTCTGTTCAGTGATTCTTCAAAGAAAGCGGCAAGCGATTCAAATAAATCAGGCAGTTGATAAAATACTACCGCAAAGTTAATGGCGCCTTTAGGTTTTAAAACTGTAAATGATCCGGTTGTTTCGCCAGGCTCTTTTGCGATATATATTCTGTTTTGGTTTTTAGTTATATAAGTATCCAGTTCATTGAACCGTTTTGGAATTCGTTCCCCTTCCGCCCTTGAAACAGGTTCTACAGATTTAAAGTGATATGTGTCTGGTTCTACCAGAATATGCAGTTTCTTTCCGCCTGAAACAAATTGCAATCCTTCGCCTACAGCGAATATTTCTTTTACGCCGGCATAGGATACAATTTCGTAAATTGAATACGCGCTTGTGTCGCTGAAAAAAGAAGAAACAATATAACCCTGTGCAAACGGAAGTTTTCCCTGGGTATATGCATCGAATAAATCACGGAGTTTAATGTTTGCATCAACAACTTCGACAGGTTTTGAAACAGCTTGTGAAGTTTTAATGGCAGCCGCTTTTTTTATTGCCGGTTTTGCAGCAGTTGTTTTAGCCGCCGGTTTTTTCGCTGCGGTTGTTTTCGCGGCAGGTTTTTTTACAGCTGCTTTTTTTGCAGCAGTTGCTTTAGCAGCCGGTTTTTTCGCTGCGGTTGTTTTAACAACAGTTTTCTTGACTGCCGGTTTTTTCGCCGCCGGCGCTTTTTTTGAAGATGCTTTAGGTGCAGCTTTTTTTGCTGTTGTTTTTTTCGCCGCCGGTTTTTTCGCCGCCGGTTTTTTAGCTGCTGTTTTTTTAGCAGTCTTTTTTATAGTTGCCATTTTTCCCCCTTAAAGATCATGCGTTATATGAGCATATTTGCCCTTAAGCATACGCGCTCTATGAGCGTGTTTTAAATTTGTTATTTAAATTATAAACCTTTTTATGTTTGTTTTTCAACTATTTTTTTATTACCTTACTCTTGCCAATGTTACGGCGCATGTTGTTACAATATCATCTACAGAAGCGCCTCTTGATAGATCACTGATTGGTTTAAAAAATCCCTGCAGGAATGGTCCGTATGCTTGAGCGTTTCCAAGACGCTGAACAAGTTTGTAACCGATATTGCCTGAGTTTAAATCAGGGAAAACTAGAACATTTACTTTTCCGCGAACAGGGCTGCCCGGCGCTTTTTTGTCAAGTACAGATGGAATCAGCGCTGAATCAGCCTGTAATTCACCGTCGAAAACAAAAGACAGTTTTCTTTTTTCCAGTATTTCTACAGTATTTTGAACTTTTGTAACATCATCATGTTTTGCAGAACCTTTTGTAGAGAAAGATAAAAGAGCGGCGACAGGTTCTGCCTCCAAAAATTCACGGCAGGATTGAGCGGCGCATTCAGTAATATCGGCAAGCTGTTCTGCAAGCGGTTTCGGCACTACCGCGCAGTCCGCGAATATCATCGATCCGTCTTTGCCGAATTTCGGATCCAATCCTGTCATTACAAAACATGAAGACGCGGTTTTAATGCCGGGAGCGGTTCCGACTATCGCCAGACCAGCGCGAAGCACATCGCCTGTTGTATTAATAGCGCCTGCAACCATTGCGTCCGCGTCTCCCAGATATAACATCATGGCTCCCCATCGCAGAGGATCTATCATATCAATTTTTGCCTGCTCGCCTGTCATCCCTTTTGCTTTTCGCAATTCATAATATACATCCGCATACTTGTCCAGATTCGGATTTATCTCTGTATTAATAATTTCAATATCACCCAGATCAATGCCTTCCGACATTGCCAATTCCTGAATGTCGGCTATATTGCCTAAAAGGGTAACTCTTGACGCTAATTTTTCATCAATCAGAATTCTCGCTGTCCTGATAACCCGCTCTTCCGAACCTTCTGGCAAAACCAGCCTCTTGGGCGCAGATGCGGCCTTGGCTTTCATTTTAGATACAAAGTCCATATTCTTCTCCTTTTTTCAGATTTTCTAAATAATAATAGTTATTTATATAAGATACTCCCTATTTGATTATTCTGCAAGGTTTTTTATTTTGTAATGGAGAGCAGGGAACAGGAATAGTTATTCGTACAACTATTCCCTATTTTTTTACTTTGTGCTAAAATTGCAGGGTATGACAGAAGTATACAATGACTTTATGGAAGATGCCGATTTTGATACTATTTTATCGCCGGATATTGATTTTACAGGAACGCTGCGCTTTGAAAAACCGTTTCTAATCCGGGGAAAGGTATCCGGGGAAATTAATGCAACAGGAGCTCTTGTTGTAGACGAGAATGCGGTTGTTAATGCCAATATACATGCGCTGCGGGTTCTTATCAAAGGGCAGGTAAAAGGTGATGTTACAGCTGTAGAAAAGGTCGAAGTGACAGTAAACGGAAAGTTATCGGGGAATGTTACAGCTCCGGAGATTTTTATGGAAACCGGCTGCATATTTAACGGCAGATGCACAATGATTGGAAAAAACGCAATATGAGTAAAGTAAAATTGTTTTTATTGATCATTCTGCTTGTTCCCCCTTGTTTAATTTTCGCGCAAAGTCCTCCTGACGCTCTTGCGGAATACAGGCTTAATAATTTTGAAAGAGCCGTGCAAATTTGCCGTGAAGAGATTGCCGATAATCCGAATAATCTTGAATCGCATGTTGTTATCTGCTGGTCGTTAATCAGGTTAAATCGTTTTGAAGAAGCGTTCCGTTATGCGCGGGCAGGACGCTCCATTAACCGTTTTGATGTCAGAGTTACCCAAATCCTCGGAGAGATTCATTATTATCAGGGACTTAACAATGAGGCTTTGCAGTATTTTCAGGAATATGCGTCTAACGCTCCTGAAGGACAGCGCATTGATCAGGTTTATTATCTAATGGGAGAAATTTATATACGTCAGGGAAAATTCCGTCATGCCGATATTGCGCTTTCTACCGCTGTTCACTGGATGCCGAATAACGCTTCATGGTGGGTAAGGCTTGGTTTTGCGCGTGAAAACGCCAGAGATTCGGCAAGCGCGATTGAAGCCTATGACCGCGCTCTGTCCTTAAATTCGCAACTGGCTGACGCTCAGCGCGGAATTGATCGAATCAGACAAAGCATGGCTCAGTAGCAATAACTGACACGAATGACGAATGAAACAAGAGGTACCGCCCGCTTTTTCCGCATTCAGACACTAGGCTGCAAACTCAATCAACTTGAAAGCGAAGCTGTCTCTGACGCGTTTTTAAAATCGGGCTTTATTGAATCGGGAACTGTTAATGAGGAGCTGGGAACTGAAGATGAAAGGAAAGAGAAGCCGGCTGTTATAGTAATTAATACCTGTACCGTTACTTCAAAAGCTGATCAGAAGGCAAGGCGCGTTATACGAAAAGCCTTGCGCGGATTTCCGGAAGCCCGCGTCATTGTTACAGGCTGTTATGCGCAATTAAATAAAAACGATATCATAAAACTTGAAACAGCCGATAAACACCGCCTCTTTGTTGTCGAAAAAGATAAAATAATTGATTTTATAAAATCCATGGATGCCGGTAACAGTGCGCTTATCTCAAGCCGTTTTTCAACTCCGCATTCAGCTTTTCAGTTTAATCCGCGGCGGTTTTCGCAGCATACGCGGAGTTTTTTAAAAATTCAGGACGGCTGCGATAAACATTGCACATACTGCAGGATCCGCCTTGCTCGCGGGAAAAGCGTCAGCCTTGATGCGAAGGAAGTTTTATCGCGTCTTCGTGTACTGGAAGAAACTCACGCGGAAGCTGTATTTACAGGCGTAAATATTTGTCAGTACAGAGATTTGAGTTTAACAGGGGCGGCAGTTACCAACGGACAGGGAGCGGAGAGAAATCTTGCTGAGCTGCTTGATTTTCTTTTATCCGGTACGAAAAAAATCGCTGTTCGTTTATCCTCACTTGCCCCTGATAGTGTTGATGAACAGCTTGTCAGGGTTTTGGCTCATCCAAGAATCCGTCCTCACTTTCATTTGTCGGTTCAATCATGCAGTGATGAAATCCTGGAAAAAATGGGACGGACTTATAATTCGCAAGCTGTACAAAATGCTGTAAAATTATTAAGAGGTGCAAAGGACGATCCATTCATTGCTTGTGATATAATTACCGGTTTTCCAGGTGAAACACAGGCTGAATTTGAAAAAACTTTTAATATTTGCAGAAAACTGGACTTTGCGTGGATTCATGTTTTTCCGTATTCAAAAAGACCGGGAACTCCTGCGTTTTTATTTTCCGGGAAAGTCCATGAAAGTGATGTTGCTCTCCGTGTGCGGCTTTTAACTGATTTGGCAAAGCAGGGGAAAAAAAATTATGTAAAACGATGGATCGGAAGAGAAGTTGATGTTTTGCCGGAAAAACCGGAACACCGGTTAAAAAAAACAAATAATACCGGGATTTGCTGCGGCACTTCGGAAAATTATTTAAAGGTGATTGTTATGTGCAAGGAAGAGGCGCCGGCTGCAGGAACGTCTCTCCGGTGTAGGATAATAAAAGAAAGTGATATTGAAGATTTTAATGCTGTAGCCGAGTTTGTTTAAATATAAAAATAATAAATACTGTTCAACAGGTTATTATTTTGTTATAATATAGTTATGAAAATAATGCAATTTAGGTTAATTTCGCAAATTAAGCTTTTTATTCTGCTGGTTTTGTTCGTTTTATCATCCGCGACAGTATCCGCAGATAATTATACAGATAACAGTGCTGACTCGGAAAAAGTGCCGCTTACAAGAAAAGCATTAACCGGGTTTCTTCCCAATGGATTAAAATATTTTATTCTGGAAAACTCCTTTCCGGAAAACCGCGCGCATCTTGCGTTAGTTGTAAATGCCGGATCTGTTCTGGAAAGTGATGATGAAAGAGGCTTTGCGCATTTTGTCGAGCATCTTGCCTTTAACGATACCGCGCGGTTTCCCAAATTGTCCTTAATTGAGTACTTTCGCTCTCAGGGAATGCGTTTCGGCGCTGACGCGAACGCCTATACTTCGTATAACGAAACTGTTTATCATTTTGATATTCCGGTAGAAATTGTTGACGGAGTAAAACGAATCCCCGATAAAGCTCTTGCGGTGCTTGATGACTGGACTTATGCAGTTAGTTTTCTGCCGGAAGATGTAAAAAGCGAAGCCCTTGTTGTGCTTGAAGAATTACGCACAAGATTAGGCGCTATGGACAGGGCGCGGAAAATTATTTTTCCGGTTCTTTTTAAGGGGAGCGCGTATGCTGACAGGGATGTCATTGGTCTTGCTGAAATAATCGAAAACGCGACAGCAGATCAATTAAGAGCCTTTTATGATAGATGGTATACAAGCGATAATATGGCGCTTGTTTTGGTAGGCGACTTTGACGGTAAAGCGCTGGAAGCGGACATTACGCGCCATTTTAATATGCAGTCTGCAAAGCAGAAAATAAACCGTCCCCGTCATGAACTGCCTCCTCCTGTCAGCGGTAATTTTGACATTGAAATTATAACAGACCCTGAACTAACAGCCGCAAGTTTTAATATTTATTATAAATTGATGCCCGGCGCGCAAAGAGGAACGATTGCAAGTTACCGTGAATCGGTTATAAATTATTTAATCGATATCATGCTTTCCATGCGTTTTTCCGAGGCGGAACTTGATCCTCAATCTTCAGCTAACGGTTCCTGGGGCGGCGTTTGGCGGTGGTCGGAAAACTCCTGTTTTTATTCGATAGGTACGCAGCCTAAGACTGGGAGCATTGAACAGGCTCTTACGGAACTGCTTCTTGAAAAAGAGTCAATGCGGCGTTTTGGATTTACGCAAAGCGAAATTGAACGCGCAAAACTGCATCTTATATCATACCTGGACATGCTTTTATCTGAAAAAGACAGAACCGAGTCGCGCAATTTTATCCGAGGTTTTACAAATCACTTTATTTTAAATGAAGACATGGCGGATATTGAATGGGAAGTTGAAGAAGTAAATTCCCTGCTGCCAAAAATAGGAGCTGAAGAAATAGCAGATGCCGCTGCAAGTTATTTTGCGTATAACGATATAAAAGTCTTTTTACTAGCTCCTCAATCGGAAGCCGAAAATATTCCGTCCGCGGAGCGGATAAAAGCGGTTTTTGCCGGGACCGAAAAAATGCACATAACTCAAAGAGAAGATGAAACGCTGTCGGAAGAGCTGTTGGATTATATTCCAAATGCAGGAATTATTACATCGGAACAGATTGATACTGATACAGGCGCGCGTATTATCAATTTGTCAAACGGCGCGAAAATTATTTTAAAGGAAACAGCTAACAGAAATAATGAAATAATAATGTATGCGATGGCAAAAGGCGGAATTTCAAACGCGGATGAAGAAAATGTGGTTTCCGTCAATCTGCTTTCGGAGATGCTTGGTGTTTCGGGTTTTGGACCTTATTCACGCACGGAGCTGGTAAATAAATTGACAGGAAAACAAGTTTCAGTTTCATTCTGGAATTCCGGTTATTACCGCGGTTTTCAGGGCTCGTCAACAACGCAGGATTTAAAAACACTTTTTGAAATGATACATCTTTTCTTTACAAATCCAAGACTGGATGAAAGAGCCATTGCTGCGATGATCGATCAATACAGAACATATCTTTCGCATCAGAATGAAGACCCGCAAAGATGGTTTTCGCGCGAGTTAACAAAAGTAATAAACGGTAATCATCCTTTATTTATGCCGCTTGAATTAGAAGACATGGAAAAAGTTTCGATTAAACAAGCGCGGGCTTTCCTGAATCAATGCCTGAATCCCGGCGATTATACTTTTGTATTTACAGGTAACATCAATTTGGATTTATTGCGCGAACTGGCATCGATATACATAGGTTCAATTCCTGAAAATGTTTCGATGGACAGTTTCCGCGATCCAAAAATAATTCGTCCTGCCGAAGGCAGAAAAACCATTTACAAGGGAATTGATGAAAGATGTTTTGTTTATCTTGCGTGGTTTTCAAAAACGTCATATGATTTTGACGAACAAAAAAATCAGACTGCCGCTGTTTTATCGGAATACCTCGATATAATCCTAACAGATGAAATCCGCGAAAGACTCGGAGGCGTATATTCAATTTCTCCGGGAGCTTCGGTCTCTGTAATTCCTGCCGGCGAATCAAGACTTAATGTGTTTTTTGTGTGCAATCCTGATCGCGCGGATGAATTAATCAACGCCGTACTGGAAAGCATTAAAAATATTTTTGAAAAGCCGCTTAACACAGATACTTTTAACAAATCCAAAGAAGCTTTATTGATGTCTCACGACAGATCGATACAGCAAAACCTGCACATGGCTCAAAGTTACTCAAACTCATCAGTGCTTTACAATACGCCTCTTGACAGATTAAACCAAAGACCAAACACGATAAGAGCAGTAACAGAAGATGATGTACAATCGCTGTGTAAAGAAATTACTAGAAACGGAGCAATGCAGGTGGTTCAATTTCCTGAAAAATAATTAATATAAAACAAGGATGAATAAAAAAGCTGTATTGCGCTTGTTTTTGTAATTCATGTTCTTTGATTATTACTTGAAAATTTTACTAATTTAAAGTAAAATGCCTGTAAATGACAAACTTCGTTCATCTCCATGTACATTCCGACTATTCGCTGGCGGACGCATCTGTTTCAATTTCTTCTCTTGTAAAACGCGCAAAGGAACTTGAGATGACGCATATTGCCCTGACTGACCACGGAAATATGTTCGGCGCGATGGAGTTTATCGAAGCATGTAAAAAAAATAAAAACGCCGTAAAACCGATAATCGGCTGCGAAGTTTATGTGTCGCCCGGATCGCGCTTTGAAAAAAAAGGCGCGGAACACGAAAATAAATATTACCACATGGTGCTCCTTGCGCAAACCCGCGAAGGTTATTTTAATCTTGTAAAAATTTGTTCGTACGCCTACACAGAAGGTTTTTATTACCGTCCGCGGATAGACAATGAAATTTTATCGCATCATCACGGCGGACTTATCGCGCTGTCCGCGTGCGCCTCAGGAGAGATACCTCGTCTTATTCAGGCGGGAAAAATTGATGAAGCTGAAAACAGAGCGGTTTTTTACCGCGATCTTTTCGGCAAGGATGAAAGCGGCGAGCCGTGTTTTTATCTTGAAGTGCAGGATCACGGCATTCCTTCAGGCGTATTGAGGGGAAGCAATTTATCGCAAAAAGGCATTAATGACGCTGTTGCGGTTTTGTCCCGAAAAACAGGCATTCCGCTTGCCGCAACAAATGACGTTCATTATCTTAACCGGGACGATAATGTTGCACATGACATTCTTCTTTGCATAGGAACAGCAAGGACAAGAACAGAAGAAAACCGTAAAAAATATTTCGGCGATCAATTTTATTTTAAAACAGGCGATGAGATGGCTTCCATTCTGGGAGAATATTCCGGCGCAATAGAAAATACAGTGCGCATCGCGAACAGGTGTAACGCTGATATTCCCAGTATCGAAGTAAAAGACCTGCCCAAATATCTTCCCAAATTTGATATACCGCAGGGGTTTGGCAGCGCGGAAGACTATCTCCGCCATATCACAATTGAAGGGCTTCCCAAGCGTTATCCGAACGAAACGGCAGCTAACGGAATTGAATGGGAAAATATAAAAAAGCGGGCGAATTACGAGCTTGATACAATTATCGGAATGGGATTTACAGGATATTTTCTGATTGTAGCCGATTTTATCAGGTACGCGAATGACAATGACATCCCTGTAGGACCCGGAAGAGGATCAGGCGCAGGATCGATTGTCGCCTATTCATTGCGCATAACAGATATCGATCCTTTAAAATACAATCTTCTTTTTGAACGTTTTTTAAATCCGGACAGGATTTCGATGCCGGATTTTGACATCGATTTTGCGAATTACGGAAGGGACGATGTAATAAAATATGTAACGGAAAAGTACGGTAAAGAAAGGGTAGGGCAGATCATCACGTTTGGAACGTTAGGCGCAAAACAAGTTATAAAGGATGTCGCGCGCACACTGGGAATTTCCATCCCCGAATCCGATATGATAACAAAACTTATTCCAAGAGGCGCCGATGTAACTCTGGAAAACTCGATAAATAACGAACCTAAATTAAAAGAGCTTGAGCAGGATTCGCGTTATGTGGAATTATTTCAGCTGGCTCGTAAACTTGAAGGACTTAACCGCCATTCATCTCTTCACGCGGCAGGTGTTGTAATAGGAAAATCTCCTTTAATGGAACTGGTTCCGCTGTATCAGGAACGCGATGATTCAAAAACAGGAAAACCGGGAGCTGTCGCTACTCAGTTCAGCATGAATTATCTTGAGCCTTGCGGTCTTGTTAAAATGGATTTTCTCGGTCTTAAAACATTGGATGTTATCAAGCACGCCGAAACGCTTGTAAGGCAGCGCGGAGGCAGTTATTCAAATTTTTCAGTAAAAAAAGAGCCTGAAGATAACAGTAAAACTTTTAAAATGCTGGGTGAAGGAAACAGTTACGGCATATTCCAGTTTGAATCTGACGGAATGCGCGATATTTTAAAACAGACTAAGCCGAATTCAATCGCCGATTTAACAGCGTTAAACGCCATGTACCGTCCCGGTCCAATGCAGAACATTCCGCGTTTTGTCGATTCAAAAAACGGCAAACAGGAAATCACATATCCCGATAAAAGCCTTGAAGAAGTCTTAAAGGAAACTTACGGCGTTATTGTTTATCAGGAACAGGTAATGGAAGTGGCGAAAATTATCGCCGGCTACAGCATGGGTAAAGCGGATCTCCTGCGCCGCGCGATGGGAAAAAAGAAAAAAGAAATAATTGATGAAGAAAAAATTCCTTTTCTTGAAGGAGCCGTAAAGCAGGGGTTTTCTAAGGAAAAAGCAGGCGCGATTTATGATATACTTGTTCCCTTTGCCGGATATGGCTTTAATAAAAGCCATGCCGCGGCATATTCCGTAGTCGCGTATCATACTGCCTACCTGAAAGCAAACTTCCCAGCAGAATTTATGGCAGCTAACCTTACTAACGATATTCACAGCGCGGACAAAGACAGGCTCTCTCATTGTATTGATGAGGCGCGTAAAATGTCTTTGGAAGTTGAGCCGCCCAATATTAATAAATCCGATAAATTATTTACGGTTGTTGACGGGAGAGTTATTTTCGGATTTTTGGGAATTAAGGGAGTAGGAGAGGCTCCGGCGGAAGAAATTGTCAGATGCAGAAAAGAAGGACTATATAAAAGTTTTATTGATTTTCTTGACAGGGTTGATATAAAAGCGGTAGGAAAAAAAGTAATTGAGCTGCTGGTGCAGACGGGAGCCTTCGATAGTTTTGGCATAACGCGCGAAACTCTCCAGGGCAATCTTGAAAAAGCGGTTGAATACGCATTAAAAAAGAAAGAAGATAAACAGTTCGGGCAGACAAGCCTCTTTGAAGATGCAGGCGAAGAAGATATGCCCGATTATAAATTTGAAGATTTTCCGCCGATGAGCCGTTCTGACAGATTAAATCTTGAGAAACAGTTAATTGGTTTTTATTTTTCCGGTCATCCGATGGATGAGTACAAACAAATATGGCAGGATGCAGTTAAAGTTAATTTAGGTCAGCTGGAAAGTTTAAAACCGGGAAACTGCGTCCTTGTAGGTATAATAAAAAACATTAAAACAATTACTACCGCAAAGGGCAGCAAGATGGCTTTTGCCTCCCTTTCAGATTACAACGGCGAAATTGAAATAACTTTTTTTTCAGGTCCGTGGGAAAGGGTTATGAATATTATCAAGCCTGATAATGTCGCAATTCTAAGAGGAAAGATCGATTATCAAAAGGACAAGGACAAATACAGTTTTATAGCGGAAAATGTTGTAAGCAGGCAGGAAGTTGACACTGTTATAAAAGAGATTAAAGAGCAGAATCAAAAAGATAAAGTGCACCGGAACACATGGATGTATATGGCGGATTTAAAAAGTTCATATATTAACAAGGCAAAAAAAGGCAGTTATACAATTATTGGATATTTAACATCGTTACGCGATTTTCAGGACAAAAACGGAAACGATATGGCATTCGGCGCTTTGCAGGATTTTGACGGAGAGATAGACCTTGTTTTCTTTTCAAAGGTTTATACGGAATGCAGGCATCTTTTAAAACTAAATGAAATAATTGCGTTAAAAGGAAGCATCGATCCGGAGAATGAACGTAATCCCGAAAAAATCAGTTTTAAAGTTACAAGCATTGCGGATTTTCCCCAGCTAAGCAGAAGCGCGGTGCGTAAAGAAGCGGCAAACGAAACAATGCCGGAACCGGAACTTGAAAAAATAAAAGAAAAAGTAATGGAAAAGACACCTGAAGATATTCATATCAAATTAAAAGAAGGAGCCGCGGCTAATATGGATGAATTGAATCAGCTGCGCGACTTTCTTGCGGAAAATTCCGGTTCAAGTACAATTTATATTCATATTCCTTTGCCAAAAGGAGAAAAACTTATACGCACAAGTTCCGGTCTAGAACTAAATGGAAACGATGATGCGTTTTCCGGGCTTTCAGGATGCAAGTGCGTAGAGCAGGTGTGGAGAGTTTAATGCGTTTTATTTTTGGAGTTTTAGCCGCAGCCGCAGGTATTTATTCTATATTAATTTTAATTAGGATTATACTGTCATGGTTTGGAAATTCCTATAATTCAAAGCCGGCGGAGATTTTGCAAAATATTACAGATCCGTATCTTAACTGGTGGAGGGGAGTGTTAAAACTGCGCATTGGATTTTTGGATTTTTCTGTAGTTGTCGCAATTGTGTTTTTATCGCTTCTTCAAAATATTTTTTATACGCTTTCCCTGTCACAGAGAATGACTCTTGGATTTATATTGGCGGAAATTTTAACATCAGTATGGAGCATAATGTCTTTTATTATAGGTTTTTTCATGATAATAATTTTACTGCGCGCTGCCGCATATCTTACAAACCGCAATATTTACAGTCCGTTTTGGAGCATTGTAGAAAATATTTCCCAGCCGCTTATGTACCGCATGAACAGATTGTTTTTTGGAAAAAAAATCGGCAATTATTTAGCGGGAATAATTTTTGCCTTCCTGTTGTTAGCTGTAATTTTAACCGGAGGATGGCTGTTTGTAAACTTTCTTGCAGGTTTACTTAAAAATATACCAATATAATGTTTGTTCGATCCATTTCTGATAACATAAATTCAATTTACGGAATAGGTCAGTCTATTGTTGCGAAACTGGCGCGTATCGGAATTGGAAAAATAAGTGATCTTCTTCTTTATTATCCTCGTGACTGGGAAAACCGCGAAAAAATTATTCCTTTAAGCCAGTTTAAAAACGGAAAAGTTTGTAACATTGTTACGGTTTTTGAGCGTGAGTGGATTGGTTACGGTAAAATGAAAACGCTTAAGGTCTATGTTGAAGATGAAAGCGCTCAAGCGTCCCTTTTGTGTTTTAACCGTCCATGGATGGATAAACAGCTTATAACCGGAAACAAATACATGCTTTACGGGCGTTTTTATCATAAATACGGCGAAATTCAATCAAGTTCTTTCGAAATTGAAAGCGCCTCCTCTGACGGTAATTTCGGTAAAATCCTTCCTGTTTATCCTCTGACAACCGGTCTTACCCAGGTGATGATCCGCCGTTTTACATCGGACGCTGTTAAAAAATATGTTAATAATATTGACGATGAACTGCCTGCGGAGATTATTCAAAAATATAATCTGCTTTCCAAAAAAGACGCAATTAAAGAAATCCATTTTCCTTCTTCTTTACAGGAGCTGGACAGGGCGAAAAAATCGCTGATTTATGAAGAACTTTTTTACCTTGAAGTGATGGTTGCGCGCCGCTCAATGGAAAGAAAAGGCAGAAAAATTTATAATGATAAAATTAAAAATGGCAGCACTTTGGGACAGCTTCAAAAAAAACTTATAGAAAGACTGCCTTTTTCATTAACAGAAGGACAGACTGCGGCAGCCGCGGAAATAAATGAGGATATGGCATCTAACGTTCCAATGGCGCGCCTTTTGCAGGGAGATGTCGGCTCGGGAAAAACATTGGTATCTTTCCTTGCCGCCCTTCGCGCAGTTGAAGATAACGGACAGGCGGCGATAATGGCTCCGACGGAATTACTGGCGCGTCAGCACGCGGAAAACGCGGCGCGTCTTTTGGAGCCGATGGGAATAAAAATCGCCTTTTTAACAGGTAATATAAAAGCTCAAGGCAGAAAAGAGCTTTTAAAAAATCTGGCGTCAGGTGAAATTGATATAATCGCGGGAACACACGCGCTTTTTTCCAAAGACGTTCAATATAAAAAACTAAAACTTGCGGTTATAGATGAGCAGCATCGTTTTGGCGTAACGCAGCGCGCGTTGATAATGTCAAAAGGGGAGGCGGCAAGTCTTTTAATGATGAGCGCGACGCCGATTCCGCGCACACTGGCATTAACAGTCTTCGGCGATATGGATGTTTCTGTCATTAAAGACATGCCTCCCGGAAGAAAACCTGTTAAAACGCATCTTGCGAAGGAATCAAACGAAAAAAAAGTTTATGATTTTGTGCGCGGGGAACTAGAAAAGGGAAGGCAGGCTTATTTTGTCTATCCGTTAATTTCTGACGGTGATGAAATTAAAGACGCGCAGTCGATGGCAAAGAGACTTTCTAAAGAAATTTTCTGCGGATACAAGACGGCTCTTATTCATTCAAAACTGCCGGAAGAAGAAAAAAAACAAACAATGGACAATTTCAGAAAAGGAGAAATAAAAATTCTTGCCGCGACAAGCGTTGTGGAAGTAGGCGTAGATGTGCCTAACGCGACCTGCATGGTAATTGAACATGCGGAGCGTTTCGGTTTATCCGCTCTTCATCAGCTTAGGGGAAGAGTAGGGCGCGGGACAGATCAATCCTATTGCTTTTTAATATATTCTGATGAACTTACGGAAGAAGGAAAGACAAGATTAAAAGTTATGCTGGAAAACACTGACGGATTTGTTATCGCGGAAGAAGATTTAAAATTAAGAGGTCCCGGTCTTATTACAGGAAAAGAGCAGTCAGGATACCTCGTTCTTGGAATGGCAAATCCAATCCGCGACATTGAAGAGCTGCAGCGCGCGCGTGAAGATGTTTTCGCGATCATGGAAAACGATCCTGACCTTTTATTGGAAAACAACCGGGTAATTGCAAAAGTACTTGAACAGGCGCCGCCTTTTAATGAAATCGCCTTATAATAAGTCCTATTGTNAGTTTAATAATTTCAGATAACACAACCACGCTGAACGCCGCGCAGAAAACCTTTACCCAGATTTCAAGCGGCAGCGGAACTGTGCCGAAAACCGCTCCTGCAAACTGGATTAAAATTATTTGAAGAATTATAGTGCCTGTCGTTACAGCCAGCATCAGTCTGTTTTTGAAAAAATGTTTAAAGATTGTTGTCGTAAAAAGTTCGCGGCAGTTGAACGCGTTGAATAAAGCGAAAAGTGCGAATAACGCAAAGATCACTGTAGGCGCGTAATTCATTCCCGGATAATAATCATTGCCGATATGTAATATGTCAAATTTATGCTGTAAGATCGATACAACCGAAATATACAAACCTGTTAAAACAATGCGGATCAATAACGCGGAAGATAAAATATTTTCGCTGCGTTTTATCGGAGGTCTTTTCATAAGGTCGCTGTGAATGGGCTCAAGTCCGAGGGAGAGCGCGGGAGGTCCGTCCATGATGATGTTAATCCATAAAAGGTGCAGGGCGGTAAGAGGAGTTTTTAAACCGAGGATTGTTGTGGAAATTAATACCGTTAAGACAGCCGCGATATTTACCGTTAGCTGAAAACAGATAAAGCGTTTAAAGTTTTCGTAAATTCCTCTGCCCCAGCGGATTGCTTTTACTATTGTAGCGAATGAATCATCTAAAAGGACAATGTCGCTTGCCTCTTTGGAAACTTCCGTGCCGGAGATTCCCATCGCGATTCCGACATCGGCGTTTTTTAAAGCCGGCGCGTCGTTGATTCCGTCGCCTGTAACGGCGACAACATTTCCCTGGGCTTTTAGAAGATTTACAACGCGCATTTTAATCGTGGGAGTGCTGCGCGCGATTACAACGATGGATTCAAGTTTTTTTACAAGCTCCTCGTCGGATAACATTTCAATTTCGCGCGCTTCAGCAGCTATGCGGTCTTTGCCCAGTACGCCAAGTTCATCCGCAATTGCCGCCGCTGTAATAATGTTATCGCCTGTAAGGATTTTTATTCCAACTCCAGCAAGCCTGCACTGGGAAACAGCCTCAAAAACATCGGAGCGCAAAGGATCAGAAATGGCGGCGTATCCGTCAAATGTCATATCGCTTTCAACAGACTCTTCGCTCATATCCGCGCTTCCGACTTCCCTGTGCGCAAACGCGATAATGCGGCATGCTTTTTTCTGCCATGAAATAATCTGTTCCTCAGCTTCCTTCCGCGTTTTTTCGTCCATGCTGCATAATGTAAATATTTTTTCAGGGCTGCCTTTGCTGAAAGCTGTAAAAGTATTTTCTTCCTGAACAATTGTGGTCATGTTCTTTCTCTCGGAGGTAAAAGAAAAAACCTGCGCTATTTTGGCATTATGTCTTTTTTCATTATAGTCCCATCCTGCTTTTCCCGCAGCGGTAATCAGGGCGCATTCAGTAGGATTGCCGATAAAAACACCGTTTTTGCCGATTTCCGCCGTACTGTTGATGCAGATGTTACGCAAAATAATTTCGTCTTTTATATCTTCCTTAACTGTCATTTTGTTTTCGGTTAACGTTCCTGTTTTATCGGAACATATAACATTAATGCAGCCGACAGTTTCGGAGGCGATAATTTTTTTAACAAGCGCGTTTTGTTTTGAAAGCTTAATGATGTTAAGGGAGAGGGAAACCGCGACAATTGTAGGAAGTCCTTCGGGAACTGCGGCGACTATCAGTACAATACTCATTAAAAAAGCTTCCATGATATTATCAAACGAGATGCTGCCGCTGCCTATCATCGAAATTATTTGAGTAACAAAAAGAACCGCTGCCGCGATAATGCCGAAAATTGCGATCATCTTGCCCATTCTGCCGAGGCGTTCCTGAAGCGGAGTAGTTGTTTTTTGCGCGCCGCTTAATTCATGGGCTATTTTTCCAAACTCGGTTTTGCCGCCGACCGCTGTTACTATCAATTTTCCGAAACCGTTTGTAATAAAAGTTCCCGAGTACAGCATGTTGCGCCGTTCAGCAAGCGGAGTTTTTTCGTCAGAGAAAATCAATGACGCATTTTTTTTCGCGGGAACGCTTTCGCCTGTAAGCGCGGATTCATCGGCGGAAAGTTCCGTGCTTTCCAGAAGTCTTCCGTCTGCGGGAATTTTATCTCCTGTAGAAAGCAAAAGAACATCGCCTGCGGAAATATCCCGCTGGTTCAGCATTACAGCGGAGCCGTTGCGCAGAACCTTTACCACAATATCTTCGTTTATCCTATTAAGAGCTTCAAACGCCTTAGCGCTTTTTCCTTCCATCGCGACAGTAATTGTTACAGACAGCGAAATCGCCGCGAAAATTCCGACAACCTTTAAAATATCTGCTTCTCCGCCCGTAGCGGCATTGGCAATATTAACAATAAGCGCGATTAAAGCGGCAAAAACCAAAAGGAGGATCATGGGCTCTGTAATGGAAGCCCATATTCGTTTGAAAAGAGATTCAGGCTTTGTCCGGGTCAGCGCGTTGGAGCCGTATTTTTGCAGATTTATTTTGACCTGTTCATTTGTCAGTCCTTCTTCGGCGGATGCGCCGAAACTTTTTACCAATTCATCTTTATCCGCGAGAAAATCAATCATATAACCTCCAAAATAAAAAAGACTCATGTATAACCCAAAATTAATTGAGTTATACATGAGTCTCGTCAATTAAGGCAAGCCAGGTTTTTTACCGGGATTGTTGGCTTGCCGCCTATCCGCCTAATTTTGAAAATTATNACCTGAATAATTCGATAAATTAAGTCAAAATTAAAAGGACAGGTTGCTACTCCCTCATGGGGTTTACTNTNTGANTTAGATTAACATAAATTAAGAAAAAAGTCAACAAATATATTTTTTTATAGTCATAGACAGGTTTTTTGACTACCCTATAGTATAAAGAGCTTGTTTTTATTATTATTTTATGTATTAATATAGAATAAATGAGGCAGTTAAATTGACAAGCTTTGCAGCTACATTAAAAAGGTTTCTTCAAACAAGGGATGAGCTTTCTCTTGGAAATATAAGGCGCAATCTCTGGCCGATGCTGTTGATTTTTCCTTTGACGGTTATCCTCGGTGATTTTCGCTATTATAACCTGAATATNGCTTTTGCCGGCTTACAATCCTACGAATGGATGTTATANCCTCTGGGGCTTGGCTGGCTGGTACTCTTCTTTTTTCCAAAACGGTTCATTATGCCTCTTTTAGAAATTGCCGCGATTTGCTGCGCTGTCCTTATTCCTTTTCAACTGCTTATAACTGATGAAATTCCCAAACTTGCGGCTTTTATGGCTTTTCAATTTTTAAACGGCATTTGCGCCGCCTGCGCTTTTTCAATTTTTTGCTTCAAACTAAACAATATCGAACGGCTTTTCGGCATGGCGCTGATCCTTTTTTACTATAGTCTGTATTACACAATCTACAGGAGATTTCCTGTTGTTCAGGAAATTTATAAATTATGGGGCGGCGCAGTTGTAATGGCTTTTTATCTTGTTACAGTTTTTTTATTGAATATTAAATTGAAAGATGAAGCGCTGTCCGAAAAACACAGCTTGGGCGAACCTGCCGAAAGCTTAACTGTAAACGCAGGCAAAGGTTCGGAAATAAAAATAGTTATCGGNTTGCATATCGTTTATTACTCAATAATGTGCATGATCAATTATATNGAAAGCGCTGAAAAAATTATTTACAATCTGCCGTACGGACTTGGACAATTTTCTTCGATCATTATGATTGTTTTTATAATGCTGATAAGCAACCGCAACGCGCTTTATATGTGGCTGATGTTTCTTGTCTTTTCGATTTTAGGGATTACCATTGTTAATTATAATTCTAATGTAGCTCAGTTTACAGGCTCGCTTATATACGGTTTTGGAGACGGTTTAGGCTACATTATTATTTATTATCTGTGTTCCGGCGCAATCAAAAAAAGCAATTCAATAAAAATGTACAAGCTCTTTTGCTTTGTTTTATTTATTGAATACTTTTTTATATCCGGCATTTTATCGCAGATATTTGATCGTTATGAAGGATCTAATCATGTAATCGCCCTGGGCGTTGTTGTTGTTTTAAGTTCCTGCTGTTTCCTGATTCTCCCTTATCTGCAAAAGAAACTGTTTGAAGCGGACTGGACGGACGGACTTCATTTAAAGGATATGGCTGAATATACGCANGGTCTCGCGGAAACTGACACCATCAATATTAAAGAACAATTGAATATGACGGAACGGGAACATGAAGTTTTTACCATGCTGCTTAAAGGCATGGCTCCCAAAGAAATCGCTTACACTTTAAAAATTAGTTATCCTACAGTTAATTTCCACATTAGCAACCTGTACCGGAAACTGGGAATACAGAGCAGAGCCGAATTGTTTGCCAAATACAAAAATTAAAAAATTACCTAAAAAAAGCCATACCTATTAAAAATAATAGGTAAACAAACGCCTAAAACCGGATGAACCTATTAGATTTTTCAGGTAGTCAAACAGGCGGATTTATTGAAAAATAAAACTAATTACGGCTCACTCTGCGGAATGGATATCTTTTGTGAAGCATACAGTCTGCCATTCCGGAGTGGGAAGTAATTACAATCTTTACAGCTTTACAGAAAGTATTTTTCTGTAAAGGTTTAACTATTGCCGTGCGGGCATAAAACGCAAAAGGAGAGAGTATGAAAAAAATTATTGGGGTGGGGG
>JGI24694J35173_10001535_pt1 | contig 20543 bp, 19 predicted proteins | sample TergutCo191P1_FD_35173 | JGI IMG/M metagenome (IMG submission 35173) | reverse complement strand
GAACGATCCTGCAAAATAATGGCTTGAAGCCAATAATTTGAACGTGATTCTTGCGGTTCATTTACAAACATAATGTCTGTTTCTTTTGCAAAAAACGCATCATATTTTTCTGCTAATTTTCGCTTTTCCTCAACAAAAAATTCTAACTGTTCAATTTGTCCGCAACCCAACGCTGCCGCAAGATTGGTCAATCTGTAGTTGTAAGCAACAATGTCGTGATTAAATTCCCACGGATGAGGAATTTTTCCCGTTGTTGTGATGTGTTTGGCTTTCTTCGCAAGATCTTCATCGTCGGTTAAAATCATACCACCGCCACCTGTTGTGATAATTTTATTTCCATTGAAGCTCAAGATGCCCATTTTTCCAAACAGTCCAGTATGCTTGCCTTTGTAAAAAGATCCCACACTTTCCGCGGCATCTTCGATAAGCTCGATGTTGTATGTTTCACAAATTTGAGCAATTTCATCGATACGGCAAGGATGTCCAAAGGTGTGCATCGGCACAACCGCAGCGATGCGTCGTTTGGTCGTGCTGTTGTAGGTTTTTCCGTCTTTTGAAAACGTGTTGTTTTTCAAAAAAGCACTTAGTTTTTCTGGCGAAAGTCCCATCGTATCTCTATCAACATCCAAAAACACGCATTTTGCACCCGTGTAATTTATTGCGTTTGTTGTTGCTACGAATGTCAGCGATTGTGTGATGACTTCATCGTTTTCGCTCACTCCTGCAAGAAGCAGTGCAATGTGCAACGCAGCAGTTCCATTCATCGTTGCAACAGCATATTTTGCACCGGTATATGCCGCACACATTTTTTCAAATTTCACGACATATTCGCCTACGCTCGATACAAAATTTGTGCTCAACGCATCGTTCAAATATTTACGCTCGTTGCCAATAAAACGAGGGTCGTGCAACGGAATAAACTCTGTTGGTTCGTGAAAGGTGGAACGGATAAAGTCTGTTATGTGTTTCATGATTGTTTGTGTTGTATCATTTGTTCAATAGCAGAAACGCTCTTCATCTCTGCCATCTCCTCTGGTTCAAAAGAAACATCGAAAGCATCTTCAAGGGCAACCATAATGTTCAAGTGTCGCAAAGAGTCCCATTCTTCACACGTTTCTTGTGACACATTTGCATCTACTTCTGTTTCTAATACCTCGCTAATAATTTGAATAATTTTATCCGTCATGATGTTGTTATTTTGTAAATATCTGAAATTTGAAAGTCTGTATTTGTCAACAAACAAGAATAGTTTTTCTCTCCATTCACCTCTGTTGTTTTTAAAGAAAATTTATTTTTTTCGTAGAAGTCAGAAGTTTGGTTATTTTTTGCAGTGGGGCTAAATGTGGCAGTTACCTGCAAAATCCCAATGTTTTTGAGTTGCTGTAAAACATAATTCAGAAACGCTGCTTCGATATTTTTTCCCAAAACTCTGCAACTAAGCAAAAAGCTGTCAATATGGGCCGTGTTTTTGATTTTGTCTATTGTTGCAATAGCCACTCCTGTAATACCACTATCACCAAATTTATCGCTTACGCTGATGCAATATATTTTTGCACCTTGCGATGCAAACGTCGCGATATCCTCTTCTGTATAGCGCTTGGTCGTAAGGTTAAACTGATTGGTTTTTTGTGTCATTTGAGCGATACGTGGCAAGTTCATCGAATTTAATTCTTGTATGTCCAACACTATTTCCAAGCTTTTCAGATAATCATCAAAAGACGTAAATACTTTTTGAAACGATGCACGTTCGGCATTAGCCTTGTATTGATTTAGTTTTTCTTTATCTTCATTAGTTAGTTTATAAACTTGGAAATAGTCGGTAGAAATTTTTTCAAAAAACTCTTGCAACATATAAGGTTGCTTAGGAAATTCTGGGGTTTCCACCATTGGTAGCATTTGCTTGACTAACTCTCGTTCTGTCGGATTGTCATCAAGAAAAACCATGCTGTCTAATCCAATATTCAATTCTTGTGCCAGTTCGGAAATATTGTCAGCTTTGTTGTTCCAATTGATTCGCCAAGCAGCAAGTTGTTCTTTTTTGATTTGCAAAAAAGGATTTTTACTCCAAGCTTCCACAACATCTTGCTCATTGTTTTTGCTGCAAACGGTAAGAATAACGCCGTTTTTCGAGAGTTCCAACAAATTGTTTTGAAAGTCCAAAAAGGCACTTCCTGGATAAGTATTTCCTATCTGAATTCCGTCAATACCATCTTCGCCCAATATTCCGCCCCAAAGTGTGTTGTCCAAATCAAGCACTAAACATTTTTTGCGTTTCCCTTCCGTAACTGCGATTTCTTTATGTATCCAAGCATTAAAGTCGTTTGCCAGTTTTGGGTTTACTTGCATTTGCGAAATATAATAAAAGCGCCAATCAATGAGACTTGAAAATGGATAGCGGCTACAAAAACGAGAAAAATCAATGATTTTAAGATTCGGATAAGTTTCTGACAACTCAAACAGCGTCGTATTGTATTTTTCTAGTGCTGCATTGGTTGCTCGGCTATTGTTTTCGTGATACACAAAATGCATCATGTGCATCGTGAACGCGTAGCATACTTTTTGCGATTTTATTTGCGAAAGCACTAATTGCAACTGTTGTATATAAGCCTCTATTTCGCTAACATACAACTCTGCATTTGTTTTTATAGGCGAAAGGTATGCCCAAAAATATGCATCGACATCTTCTGGAATATATGATATATCATTATATCCCGAATAGACTGCATCAAATTTAGAAAACAAGTTTTCTACTGTTGCATTTCGAAATATGAAGTGTTTTTTTTGCATATTATTTTTCGAGTAGCTCTATCAGTCCTGCATCTTTGTTATAGAGAAAACATATTCTGCGTCCATTAAAGGCCACGGCTTCCACGGGTTTAACCAACAGCATATATTTTTTTTGGCGTAATTGCGCAATACTGTCATCCAAATTTTCCACTTCGTAGCAAAAATGATAAGCAGAAACACCAACTTTGTTCAAAATATTTCTAACTGGCGATTTTTCATCCACTGGCTCGACCAACTCGAGCAAAGGGCTGCCATCTTTTTCCAAAAAAGAAATATTGACATTTTGCTTTGGGTCAAAAATAACATCCGTCATTTTATACCCTGCCTCCACAAAAAGCACTGCTGTTTTTTCAATGGATTCTGTGGCTATTCCTACGTGGTGAAATGTGGCATTTAACAACATTAGTATTCTATTATCGGTGAAACTTTACAGTTTTTAAACTCCATTAATGCTGTTGCCCAAGACAACCCAGCTCCAAACCCGCATAAAACAACCTTTTTCCCTTCCAAATCTTCGGTTTTCAACTCTGATGAAATAGTAAGCGGAATTGTTGCAGAACTCGTATTTCCGAATCTGTCAAGACTATAAGGAACTTTTTCGAGAGGATATTTTAGTTTTTTTGCAAAAAAATCTGTCATAAATTTATTTGCCTGATGAAACACAATGTAATCAACTTCTTCAAGCGTGATCTGTGTTATGTTGATTATTTCTTTAATACTTTTTGGAGCCACACTCAATGCAAAATTAAATACAGCCATTCCATCCATATAAATTTGATGTTCAGAGCGAATATTTTTCTCTTCCATTTCCACCTCTTTTATATTTTCAGCAGTAGTAGGGTTGCGATATTCTCCTGCAGGAATAATTACCGCATCCTTTCCAGAACCATCGGAATATAAAATAAAATGCGAGTCGCCAAAATCCCCTTTTTCAATTAGCGTAGCGGTACCTGCATCCCCATATAGCGGAGCATTTACTTTATCCAAAGGCGATGTAATTTTAGAAAACGTTTCCCCAACCAATAGCAACACTCGATCTACGCCTTGCAAAGATGCATAGGCAAAAGCCGTAGAAAGTGCATATACATAACCCGAACAAGCTAAGTTTATATCGAAACTCAATGTTGTTTTTGGTAGCCCTAACCGATGTTGTAAAATAGGTGCTGTAGCAGGAATTTTATAGTCGGGCGTTTGACTTAAAAAAATCAAAGCATCAATACTATTTCGGTCAATATTATTATCTGCAAAAAGTTGCTCTGCCGCTTTGAAACAAAGGTCGGACGAACACACATCATCGTCCACAAAACGCTTTTCTTTGATTCCAATACTTTCAATGGTTTTAACAACTTCTTCTTCTGGAAGAATGTTAACCAACGTTTTGTTGTCAACAATAGTTTTGGGAACACAGGCACTTATTGCACGAATACCGATGTTGTTGAATTTAATGGTTGCCATATTATTTGAGATTTATTCCACCGTCAATTGTGAGCAGAGTACCCGTAATCCATGAAGATGCACCAGAAAGCAAGTATATTGCCGAGTACGCAATGTCCTCAGGTTGTCCAAATCGACCTAACGGATAGCGTTTTTCTTCTTCTTTAAATTGCTCTTCTGTCAATGTACCGGATTGCAAAATATTGGTATTCACTACGCCTGGAAGTATGCAATTGACCCTAATTTGTTGCGAAGCAACTTCCAACGCCATCACTCTTGCAAGAGAGTTTAATGCTGATTTTGATGCCGAATACATTGCGTGTCCCATATCTGGTGTATAAGCAGCAATTGAGGAGACAAAAACAACAGACGATTGCTTTTCTATTTTTTTCTTTTTGAGCAGTTGTTGCATAAGATACGAAGGAGAGAAGAAATTGGTTTGCATTATGGTATCAAAATCCTCTTTATTGATAAACTTTATCGGCAAACGCTTGTCGATTCCAGCACAAAGCACAACGCCGTTCAAATTCGGCATCTGCTCTATAAGTTCCTTAAACTGTGTATCGTCAGTTAAATCTGCAACGATTTGTGTATGTCCGCTACCCTCAAGCATGGCCATTGTTTCCGACAATCTTTCTGTATTTCTGCCTGTAATTATCACCTTTGCTTGCATTTTTGAACATTCTATAGCAATTGCTCTACCGATACCAGANGATGATCCAGTTACAAGAATCGTTTTGTTCTCCAATGAAAAAGGATTACTCATAGCTATTTTTTAGATTTTACGATATTAAAAAGTTCTTCGATAGTTTGTGAGTTATGCATTTCGGCACCTTTAATAGTAACATCGTACTCTTCATCAATCATAGCCATAACCGATAAGGCTATCAAAGAAGACCATTCGGCGGTGTCTCTAAATCTTGTTTCGGGCTTGAACTCACTTGTGTCGGTTTCATCAAATTGAGCTGCGAAATGCTCTATAAATGTGCTTATTTCCATGTTTTATTGTTTGTTTTTTTATTGTTTAATAGCTGGTATTCCAAAAAGCGAAGCGTTGTCTTTAACACTTCTTATTACAAAGCTGGAAGCACCTATTTTATTGTTGTTTCCAACTTTTTTTCCTTGCATAATGGACGAGTTCATTCCCCAAAAATTCACATCACCGATACTTACATTACCTGAAATTTGAGTGCGAGGATTAAATACATTAAACGAGCCTATAGACGTGTCATGCCCCACTGCACACATTGTGTTGAAAAAATTAAAATTTCCAAGTTTAACATTACAAGCTATAAAACCACCAAAGCTGATGATATTGCCGTGTCCTATGTCTTTACTATTCAGTTCAACTGTAGGATGAATCAAATTAGCAAACTTAATGAGCGGGTTGTGAATTCTTTCCGCAGCATCCTTGATGTGTTCAGGGTTTCCGATTGCAACAACAGCATACAACTCTTCTGTTGCATTGTTCAAGTCTTCTGTTGTGCCAAAAATTTTGTATCCATCGATGATTTCATCGCCTTTTCGTTTTCCCCAATCATCAATAAAACCAAGAAAATTCCATTGAATCCGATCTCTGTTGATGGCATCAATCAAATACTTTATTTCGGTGGCAAGGCCACCAGAGCCGACAATCACGATATTTTTCATAACAGCTTAATGTTTTGTTGGTACAAAGATACAAATTTTTTAGGAATATTTAGTGTTTTTTCATGATGATATTGTAAGAAGTATCCACGGTATAGTTTTCTTTCAAAAACCGATACCCGTTTTCGCCCATTGTTGAAATCAGCGTTTTGTCTGAAATAAACTTTTCTATTTGCTGATTAAATTGTTGTAAATCTCCATTGCGTGCAAAAAAACCATAGTTGTTTTCTTCTGCGATTAGACCTATATCGGAAACCAAATCCGTTGCCGCAACAATCGGCATTTTATGTTCGAGATAAGACAATAGTCTTGACGGATAGTTTGGAATTGTAAAACGCGGATCAAGAAAAATCAACCCCACATCACAGGTTTGAACAAGTTGATCGTATTCTTTTTTTGGAAGATTTTGCATCAAAATTGCATTTGATATTTGGTTTGTTTCTAACGCGTCTTTGATTTTAACATACTCCGTTCCAGAGCCTGAAATCACAAAAAACCTGTCGGATTTATGATTGTTGGATTTTAGTATTTCTATCAAAAAATCTAATCCTTGGGGCTTTCCCAAATTGCCACCATAAATAAAAATTGTTTTTTCATCGTCCAACGGAATGCCTAATTTTTCCCGGAGAGAAGCATTTTTCTTGTTCGGATTTTCCTTTGTTAATTCTATACTGTTGGGGCATATCTCTATTTTTTTCGGATCTATTTCCGGATTCTCTTTTTCAAGATACGCTTTATTTGCAGGAGACATACAACCTATATAGTCCGATGCCGCATAAATCTCCTTTTCCTTCTTTTTGAAAAACAGGTGTAGCAAACTTTTCGGCTTTATCATTCCTAAGTCCACCGCATTTTGAGGAAAAATATCTTTAAGCAATAAGTAGGATTTTGCACGATCTCTTTTTTTGATAAATTTTACAATGCTTGCAAATGTTATCGGCGGTGTTGAATATAAAATTAAATCAAATTTGATGTCGTGAAAATATTTTTTTACGGCTCGTTTGAATTGATGCTCGATTAAAACAGTTCCAATTCCTTTTTCAATCAAATTGGTTTTTTGCAGGTTTAATGTTTTAACGTTTAGTTTTTTTATGCCTTCGTCATCTGTTAAAGATGTTTGTTTTTTATACCGTCGTTCCGTTGGAGACACAACAAAAACATTATGCCCTTCGTCACGAAATTTTCGCAACAAATCGGTATAGATTCCTCGTTCGGAAACACTATCTATTTTTACGATGGTTAAAAAAAGAATGTTCATAAAAAACGTTTATTCACTCCAAACAACTCGTTTCACATAATCCGTATACGACAAAATAATTCTCACCACTTTGTCCGAAACATTAGGCATCGAATAATCATTGACTCTACGGAAATTTGTTTTTTCATTTTCCAATTGAATTAGGCCTTGCATCACTCTTTCGGGATTTAATCCAACCATCATCACTGCGGCTTCTTCCATGGCTTCGGGGCGTTCGTGGGCTTCGCGAATATTCAGTGCAGGAAAATCAAGAATGGACGATTCTTCAGAAATTGTTCCACTGTCAGACAACACGGCTTTGGCGTTTTTTTGCAACGCAATATAGTCGCTCAATCCCAGCGGTTTCATCAATTGCACGTGATCGTGAAATTGCACGTTGTGTTTTTCAATCATGTTGCGTGTGCGTGGATGTGTTGAAACCACAATCGGCAGATTGTATTGCTCTGCAATCGTGTTCAAAATTTTCACTAAATTGAAAAAGTTTTTTTCAGAAGCAATGTTTTCTTCACGATGTGCAGACACCACAAAATAGTTCTGTTTTTCAAGTTTCAAATCTTTCAAAATGGTTGATTTTTCTACCTTTGGCAAATACGTGTGCAACACCTCAAACATTGGACTTCCCGTTTTTATAATTCGGTCTGCGGGAACACCTTCTCGCAACAAATATTCTCGTGCAATATCGCTATACGTAAGATTAATATCGGAAATATGATCCACAATTTTTCGATTGGTTTCTTCTGGAACACGTTGATCAAAACAACGGTTTCCGGCTTCCATGTGGAAAATGGGAACACGTCGCTTTTTCGCTGCAATCGCGCAAAGGCAAGAATTTGTGTCGCCCAAAACCAAAAACGCATCGGGTTTTTCTTTTTCCAAAACGGGATCGATATTGATTAAAATTTGTCCGGCTGTTTCGGTTGCATTTTTTCCGGCAGCATTCAAAAAATAATCCGGCTTGCGAAGGCCTAAATCTTCAAAAAATATCTCGTTTAGTTCATAGTCGTAGTTCTGTCCAGTATGCACCAAAATATGCTCTATAGCTTTGGATGCATCTAACTTTTGCAACACGCACGACAAGCGAATAATTTCGGGGCGTGTGCCGACAACGGTTAGTACTTTTAATTGTTTCATGCGGTTTTATTTTTTAGTGTTCAACAGGTTCAAAATATGTATCAGGATCGTTCGGATCAAACATTTCGTTAATCCAAAATTGAGTGATTAATTCAGTGGTTCCGATATTGGTAATGTTGTGCGTGTACCATATCGGCATATCTACATAAGCAGGGTTTTCGCCTGAAAGCGTAAAGTTCAAAATTTCGTTTGTGCCGATTTTGCGAAGTTGAATACGTGCCTCGCCTTGCAACACAACAAAGCGTTCGATTTTTCGCGTGTGATAGTGATTGCCACGTGTGATGCCAGGTTTCGTTGTTGAAAATGAAACTTGTCCGCCAGAATGTAGTTTGATGGTTTCCACAAAAACACCTCTCTCGTCTTCATTTTTTTTCAGCAAAACCGGAAAGTGCGATTGTGCATCGATATAGCAACGAAATGTATTGAATAAGTTTATTTCAAAGATATCCGAAAGCTCAGGAATAACGCCTTGTTCAAGGTATTCTGTTTTGAATGTTTCAAGCAGATTCAACAATTCGGAAACCTTTTTTTCTGCCGTGTGAGGCAACCAAAATTCCTGTTGTTTTTTTTCAGAAACAACGATTTGATAAATTTGTTCGGCAAGTTCGCCAACATAAATAAGTTTGATCGTGCCGTCAACATCAATTTTGGGCTGTTCGCCATGCGTAAGTTGATGGCAAAACGTGGCTACAACAGAGTTGTAGAACGGTTTCCCGAAAGGGCCGTAAACATTGGGAATAACCAATCCTGTAAAAAACGCATTGTTGTTTTCTGCCCAAGCAAAAAGTTTTTCACGCCCTTCACGTTTTGATTTTCCATACAAATTGTCACGCTCTTCTTGTGTTGATGATGAAAAAATCACATGTGGCGAAACCTTTGCTATTTGCATCGCTTCNATGAGTTGATCAACTAAACGAAGATTCGTTTNGTAAAGTTCTTCTTGACTGTCGCAACGGTTNACCGCCGCCAAATGTACAATCACATCGCACTGCTTGACGAAATCAACAAGCGATTTTGTATCTTCAAAAAACGCATCTTCAAAAGGGATTGCNANAACATCTTGTTTTGTTTTCAAAACATTGAAAAGATGTGTTCCAACAAATCCCGCTTGCCCTGTAATTCCTATTCGTTTCATAATTTAGTATTTTGACCAATCAAATCAACCCACAAATTGATGCCCGTGCCAACCTCAAACAGCCGACACGTCTTCTTGGATTATTTGCAAACGCAACAACTCTTTTTTCATCCCTTCCAAATCCAAACGGTGTGTGTTGTGCGAATGGTAATCTTCTATTGTTGTGATTTTTTCTTCGCCATCTACAAAATATTTGTCGTAGTTCAAATCCCTACTGTCGCAAGGGATTCGGAAGTAATTACCCACGTCAATTGCCTTTGCCATTTCTTCACGCGTGACCAACGTTTCGTATAATTTTTCACCGTGACGAGTGCCGATGATTTTCACTTTTGCCGACGATTTGTATAAATCAACCATCGTTTTGGCTAATGTTTCAATCGTTGCTGCCGGTGCTTTTTGCACAAACAAGTCGCCGTTTTCGCCGTTTTGCCACGCAAAAATAACCAGGTCAACCGCGTCTTCCAGCGTCATCATAAAACGCGTCATGTTTGGATCCGTTATCGTCAAATCTTTTCCTGCTTTGATTTGATCAATGAACAGCGGAATGACCGAACCTCGGCTTGCCATCACGTTTCCGTAACGTGTGCAACAAATGACAGTTTTCGCATCTTTTCCTAACGCACGACCTTTGGCAATCGCCACTTTTTCCATCAACGCCTTGCTCATTCCCATCGCATTGATTGGATAAGCTGCTTTATCGGTTGACAACACAACAACATTTTTCACGCCGTGCGAAATTGCAGAATCCAAAACATTTTCCGTTCCAATCACGTTCGTACGAACGGCTTGCATCGGAAAAAANTCGCAACTTGGCACTTGTTTTANCGCTGCTGCGTGAAACACATAATCCACGCCAACCATTGCTGCATCGACCGAACGTTTGTCTCGCACATCGCCGATATAAAATTTAACTTTGTCGTTTTGCAACTCGTGTCGCATATCGTCTTGTTTTTTTTCATCACGACTAAAAATACGAATTTCCTTGATGTCGGAATCCAAAAAACGACGAAGCACAGCATTTCCGAAAGAGCCTGTGCCGCCTGTGATTAAGAGAGTTTTGTTGTTGAATAGCATAGATTATAAATTTGTATTTAGCGTTTCTTATTTAAATAATTTCATCGTTCCACAACCGTTCCAAAAACACTTTCCAAGGTAAAATTAGAGTGTCGCCCATAAGCCGTGGAAGCGGGTCGTTGCTGATTAGAATTTTCTTTTTTACGTTGTACTCTTCCGCAAAAGCTTTTAATCCTTTCAGATGCCTGCTGTTGGCTTGTTCTGTTGCTTTTACTTCTATGGCAACTTCGTGATCACCAAGCACAAAATCAATTTCCAATTGCGAGGCCGTTCGCCAGTAGCAAATCGGATATTCTTTTCCTGAATAACGGCTATGTGCGTAAATTTCTTGATAAATGAAATGCTCAAACGCCTTGCCGAAAAGTTCAGAATTTGGTTTAATTTCGCTCCTATTTAGCAAGAAATTGGTTATGCCGACGTCAAACAAATAAAACTTTGGCGTAGTAACCACACGCCGTTTCGGACGTTTTTGAAATGCTGGCAAATATCTCCCTATCAACGTGTCTTCTAATATTTGAAAATACTCTTTTACCGTCGTTGCACTAACGCCACAATCGGACGCTATATTGGTATAATTGACCATTTCGCCGTTAGTAAGTGCTGCCATTTCAAGAAAGCGAGCAAACAAACCAACATTGCGAATACGGGCCTCCGATGCGATTTCATCACGCAAATAGTTGCCAATATACGCCGAAATTAACTTGTTTGGGTTTTTGGAATCATAGTGTCGTGGCAAAAGTCCGTGATTCAATGCTCGCAACAAATCAAACTCAGGAATTTCAGCACTAACCAACGGATACAATTCGTATCGCAAAGCACGACCACCAAGCAGATTAGAGTCGGAGCGAAGAATTCTACGAGGACTTGACCCTGTCAGAATAAATCGCACCTGGCTATTCGCGATTAGCCAATGCACTTCGTTAAGCAACGATGGAATTCGTTGTATTTCGTCAATAATTACAAGGTCTGCGTTTAAGTCTGCTAAAACAGTTTCTCGTAAAATGTCTGGTGTTTTGCTTAACCGTTCATATTCCCGTGAAAGCAACAAGTCAAAGGTTAGAGCATCTGGATACAGTGTTTTAAGCAGTGTGCTTTTACCTGTTTGTCTTGCACCCCAAAAGAAAATGCTTTCTTTTTCAGCATCTATAAATGTTTGCTTTCGGTTATACATTTTTCATGTTTTTTACATTGAATTATCATGATAATCCCAAGCGCCTGTTTGAATTATCATGATAATCCCAAGTGCGATTTCACCACAAAGGTACAAAATTTATTTTAAATTACCAAATTTCGTTGTTGTATCAGACATTTATGATAGTGGTCTTCATGTCAGCAATTGGTTGAATTGGATTTACAAAAGCATCGGCTACCGAATAGAGTTCCGCAAGAGCCTGTGCCGCCTGTGATTAAGAGAGTTTTGTTGGTGAATAGTATGTGATTATGTATTTGTTTTTAATATTTTTGTCGCTGTAATTTATCTTGCAAATCTATATTACAGCTTCCATAGTTTTCTGTTTTTGCGGTAACTTGAAAGAAAGACAAGTAGTCTTGAAAAATTCGAAAACATATTTGGGCCAACGATACGAAGTAGCAAGCGAAGTCCTGTGTTTGTAAGCTTAAATTGCCATGAATAACTACTATTTAAGTTCGACTCAGAAAGCGCTTTGTAAGGTTGATCCCCTTTAACCCTAAGATTGTTTTTTCTCATAAATCGAGCAACAATCCCATTTGTGTCAAACGGATCGTGATGAGGATCTAACTCTTTATACACGGAAACATAAGCCCTCCGCAATACAGGAGAAATAAAATCTCCATTTGACATATAGTTATACGCATACTTACTCTTCGATACTTCAACACTGTTTTCTTTCAGTCTTTTTGCATAATCAATGCAAATAGTGTTCAGATCTTCTCTCCCTACCTTGTTCCATTGATGAGGGCGGGCAGAAATTGCTGTTGGATTTTTGATATCAAAAGAACTATAATGAAAGAATTTTAACACATACTTATTGTTCACCATATAAGACATGTCTTCATTGCAACTTAGCTCTCTTTCGTGAAGATTCCAAAAAGCCATGTTGTACCCTAAATCAAAAAGCACTTTTATGTTTTCAAAAAAACAAGGTGCTATTGAAACCCATTTTTGGTCAGTAGATAGACCAAATTGTGTCTCCGCAAAGCATAAATGAATACATCGTTCAGACCACCAATTAAGGAATCTCAATGCCTCTTCACTATCATTCACAGCATAAAAACCAAGATTAAAAGATCCCCATCTCATCATGCCAATATCATACTCAAGTGTAGCATCCTCAATAGGCGTAGTGTAATGTGGTGTTAAAAGAATTGGATAAGAATCTAACAGAGAATATAGGTCTGACAAAGACGAATAAACACAAATGTCTGGATCCAAATATATCACTTTCTGATAGGAATCAAGTAGTTTTATCGTCAAATAGGGTTTCACACTCGTGCACGCTTCTGTAACATCGTACATGAAAGCAATATGAGCAAAATTGGGAATGTTCTCATTTTTCACCCATCTAATTTCGTAAGATTCGTCTAAAGGTATCCCCTCTTGTTCTTCATCAAAAACATAAATAATCATCGTTTCTGAATTTGTTTCATACAACGATTTTGCGAGAACTAATGCTTTAGGTAAATACTGTAAGTTGCAAATCGTAAAAAATGCTACGTCTTTTTTCATTTTAGTTTGTTTTGGTTAATAATCTTTTTTTAAACAGCCGAAAAAATAATTGACAATATAAATATGATATAGTCGCCTTAAGAATAAACATCTTTGGCTTGAGGCTCCTAATTTTGAAAGTATACAACAGAATTTTAATGTGGGAATTCAAAAAATCAATAATTCTGCTATAAGAATATATACGACCATTTAGCTTCCCGAACGAAAGGTTTCCTTGTTCGCTTTCGTGATCTAAACCTGGTGTGCTATATATCTCTGTTACATCGAATTTTTGTTTTATGGCATTTATGCAGAAAACATAATCAACACCATCTATAAAGAACTTTTCATCAAAAAGCGAGTGAACACTAGTGTTTTCTAAAAAGTATAAAGACCCGCTATTGATAGTAAAAAAAACTTTTTCAAGAGAGTATTCGCCTAATTTTACTGTCGAAATATAGTTGTATTTTTTGCAAATTGACCGTGTATCCCTAAATGTTGTGCAGGCTATTGTGCTGTAAATGTCTGGCGTGGATTCTCTTACGAAGCAAAAATATGTTGATATGTATTGAAGTGTTGCAGACGTATAGTCTGTATCTTGATCAAAGTACAACAATGCCTTGTGTCCATCTAAAAGGGCTTTTTCTGTTAGTATTTTTAATCCTCGGGACAAGCCTATGTTTTCTCCAAAATTAAGAATCTGAATTGATTTATTCGCTTTTAGAATGTCTAAAAAAGAAGTCTCTACATTTGAATTGATGACCAAGTACACTTGATAACCTTCTTCTGCAGTGCTATTAATTCTTTTGATAGATTTTTCAGAAGGGTTATACAGTATGTAACCTATCGGTATCGATTTCATAGTTATAAATTTTTCGTTTTTGGTTTATTTGTATCTAAATAGGTACCGCAAGGTAGTGGTAGCGTAAGGTCGTCGTTCTTTTATAAAACATTGCTTGACAACTCTTAAAAACAAATGTATTTTTGTTGCTAAAAAACAGATTGCTCCTGCTTGTTTCGACATTTTGAGTTCTGCTTCTATGATGGAGCGGTATCTTTTTTCTGTTACGCTTGCATAGTTTAATCCTGACAGATCATGTTGCAATTCTGTTCCCAAAAGATAGAATTTTTTTTTGCCTTTACTTAATTTGTGACACACGCTAACATCCAAAGCGTCTAACGGAAACTCTTCGGGAAACCCTCCAATACTGTTCAGGGCTTCGACAGAAAAAACAGATGCGGAATTACACGCTACAATAAACTTGTTTTCAATTAAACCCTCATGCTTTTCTGTGTTTGGTCGCCCGCTTGTCCCTAATATAAAAGAGAAAGACATGGGAGACAAGTGCTTCTCTCCTTGTTTCAAAACAGGAAATATTCCCGCCACATCACTTCTGTTTAACTGCATGTTCAAAGACAAAAAATAATCTTTTGTCAGTACAGTATCTTGATCCAGTAGCAAGAGCCATTTGTGGTTGTTTTTAACCCCTTCTTGCAATGCACAATTGTACGCATGAGCAAGCATCATGTTTATTGGTGCTGTAATTAGTTTGTAGTCTTTACTTTCAGGAACAAAAATTTCAGACGAATTATTGTAGATCAAAAGATCATACGCTGTTTGCAGACAACCTATATGTTTTTTTAGCGATTGAAAAGACTTGCTATCCTCTAATGCTGTTTTGTATAAAACAATGACAATTTGTATCGAATTGTTTTGCTGTGTCATGCTCTTTTTTTGAATATTTTATATTTTGTTGCTATAAAAGGAATGCTTAGCAGCATAATGAACTTAACATGTCCCGCAAAACCCGTGAAGACCATTTCTCCTGCAAATTGTGCTATCAGCGCAACTACTAAATAAGAAAAACACATAACATAAAAAACTGAACCTTGTTGAGCTTTTTTAAACAACCAACCAAAAAGCACGCCATAAAATAAAGCTCCTGCTGCAATTCCGATATGTCCGAAGTCTTTGAAAAACGGATACATGCCGGTGTATATATTTGTAACTATTGGCTCCTCAATAAACGGCAGTATTGGGTCAATCGGTTCTATTGAAGAAAGCCCAAAAGAGTGCGATATTGCATAAAAAATACGAAAGACATTTTCTCCGAAATTTGCAGAAGATGCAGAGATAAGCGTGTCAAACGCCGCCATTCCGCTTAGTAAGTAGCTTGCCACGAAACTCCCGATACTTGCCGCCGATGGGTCCCCAAAATTTCGGATTGTTTGCATTGTAAAGAAAACAAAAAACATGGTTGCCGTTCCTATAAGGATTTGCTTTGTGCGTATTTTTTTTTGGAAATAAAGCATAACAACGGTCATTAAAAACAGCATAAAAATAAAAGTTCTTGCCATTGTAAATACACCGAGCGTTAAGCAAAGCAATGCAGGAATTGCAACTCTATACCATTTTCTTTTTGAAAAACAACTTAACTCCAACAAAAAAGAAACTGACCATAAGACAGAGAGAGCGTTACTAAAAGATGTCATTTCTCTATCTTCTCCTACAGTTGCTATCCGTAAATCTAACGCCCAGTTTCCAGTCGTCCCTAAAGCTATCGTACTATAAATCCACATTATTAAAGACGGGAAAGCAATAATTGACAGTATTAAATAGACATCTCGTACAAATTTGCTTGGCTCTATATTTTTTCTTTGTTGAAACTTATGTGATAAGATTAGATTTGAGGATAAAACAATTAGTGTAATCCATATAAAAAGAGAGCTTGTAAACTGTATCGAAAGTGGTGGTAGATTGTGGTTTAACACCAAAAACAAACACAGCAAAAACAACCAAATAGTAGAAGTTATTACCCCTGGCGAAAAAATGTTTTTCTTGGCACGAATAAAACTGATGCTCAACAAAAATACACACCAAACAATCAAAAAATATATCATCTATGTGCGTTTATTTAATTCTTTTATCACAACCATCGGCCACTTCCAATTTTGATAGCACGCTTGTGCTATTCCTGGTGCGAGTATCAGCGCCCAAACACCTAACTGTGTATAGTTCAAAAACACCAATAGCAATAATACGACTACTGCTCCTGAAATTAAAGACGCTTTGAAAAACGGCACTTCGTTTTTTGTCAGCAAAAAACCTCCAGCAGTTGCATGATTCATTTCTAAAAATGCAACAAACAAAGCAAGAGCAACCAGTGGTTTCGGCAACAATGGTGTTTGACTACCAATCAGGTTTAGTGCCCAATCTCCAAAAGCAAGTAGCCCTATTCCGCAAGCAACAAATGTGGCAACCAACAAAAAACAAGTTTTCAAATAAAGTTGCCTTATTTCAGGAATGTTGTTCTGAGTTCTGTATTGTGCAATTTTCGGTTGAAAAGAGAAAAAATAAACAGTTGCAAGTGCACTAATGATGGCTATAATCTGTATGGTTATACCAAAAGATGCTATTGTCTCTAACGACAAATACAAAGAGCCGATAATGATTGCAGAACGAGTAACTAAAAACGCTCCAAGTCCAGTCAAGCCAAGCTTAATGGCATTTGGCGAAATGGCTTTAAGCACTTCTTTGCGAGAGCGTGCAACCACACCACGCAGATATTGCTTGAATGTCGAAGTGTATATCGTTTTGTAAGATAATAATCGTCGAATAATAACAGATAATGCTTGTGCACTAACAACAGCGATAAGACTAAAATTTAAAAGTATGAGAACAATCGCCACTAACAAATAAACAGACTGCCCGACTATTTGAATTTGTCTGGCTCTCATGATTAACCCTTGTCCCTGTAGTAACGAGTCGTAGTACATCGTATAGAGCGAATACGCGTTTATGATACATAAAATCGCCCAAGCGATGTAAACTTCTCGGTGGCAGTAGGAATAGGTTTGTAAAATTGTGTATATGTAAAACGTGCCTGCTGTCGTTAGCAAAACAAACAAAACCAATGCCATTCGTCCATAAAACCAACGCATCGCATTGATTAAACCCTTGAACAAACCGTAATCTATTTCNCTATTCGTGTTTTCTACAATCTCNTGTCCNGTAACCTTCAGTTCCTTCACACCGCTCACAACGTAAGAAACATTTCGTGCAAACGATGGATTAAAGCCAAAATCAAGCATACTGCTTAAAGCGATTATGGTCATAAAAATAGTCCAAATCGCCATTGTTTCTTGCGGAAAAGCACGCAGAACAAACGGCAACAAGATTACCCCTGCACCAATTTGCAAAAATGTTGCTGCATAGCTCCAGTATACGTCTTTTCTGCCTATTTGCATGTTATTCTTTTACATCCCACCGCCCAAACCGTTTTCCGCCAGAGCGTTGGAGTAGGTTTTTTTAATATAGAAAACCAAACAGCCAAAGCGGTATTTTATTCCCAAAGCCTGTTTCGATGCCATCAACGGCCAAATATGAATCTGGAATATTGGCAATTTGTGAAAAATCTTTGTTGCTTCCGCCAACTTCAAACGTATGTTTTCCTCCGACTAAAAAATCTCCTTTTGCTACATCGGTAACTGTTTCTGTAACTTTTACCTGATTATAGAAAAACGCTTCTCTTAAATTTCCTAAATTTGGATTGCTCTCTCCGAGGGCATAAGCAAGGTTTGGATTGTCTATAAAAATTTTTGACGGCTTGCTCAAACTGCTTAAGTTTTTNCCTGCATTTCGCAACAATCCTAAAAGTCTCGCCCGCTCAAGCAAATTTAGCGATTTTGGTAAATTACTACGCTGTATTTCTACCTGAGCCCCTAACGAAGACATGTTTGGNGTNAAAGGCGTCATTGTAGCGATTAACGCAAGTAAGCGTTTGAGTTTTTGCACAGAAACATATTCTATTTGCTCCACAGCAGGTAGGTCTGTTTCAAGAACGGCATTCACCGTATTTAGCAAACGCAAATGATATGTTTGTAAATCTTCTTTGAAGTAAGGAAAATAACCAGTCTGCAAATACTGACGGAAAAGGGGCAAGATTTTTATGCCCTTGGTTATTTCTGTGGCAATAGAAACATGATTTTTTAGTAAATCGTCCAACGAAACAGATGTTATTTTCTTTANTCCTTCAAACTCTAAAAATTCACGAAATGACAAGCCAAACAATTCATAACTAATTGCCCGACGNCTCAAATCTGCATTTCCTTTGTAGATGTCCAATATGGAAGANCCCGAAAACACAACTTTTATGTCCGGATATGAGTCATAAATGTTTTTTAATTCTTGAGCCCACGTTTCATAAGGATATTTATGAACCTCATCTATAAAAAACTGTGTAACACCTTCTTGCCAAAGCATCCTCACCACGTCGACAAGCCTGTGGTTTGAAAAATACAGGTCGTCCAAACTCATGTAAAACGCTTTCGAAGCATCCGTGTTTTGTTTGATATATTGAAGTAACAGAGTCGTTTTTCCTGTCCCCCTCGCCCCAACAACGGCAAAAAGTCTATTGCTCCAATTAATGCTTGGCATTAAATAGCGTACAAAATCTGTGTTGGTCTGCTCCAAACGGTTTCGATATGTATTTACAAGTGTTTCCATCAAGATTGTGTTTTTGATTGTGCAAAGATACAANTTTTNTGTATATTACACAGTGCACTTTCGTCAAAATATGCATATTTAAATATACGAACGGTGTTGCTTTTTTATCCACTGTTCATAACGCGCTTGTTTTTACTGTTTTGTGATTACGAAATTTTTCGCAGTCGCGATTTTTATGTTGTTAATGCTTTTCTGAAATACGCTATCGTATCCCGCAACCCCTCATCCAAAGCAATTTTCGGCTCCCAACCCAATTTTTCTTTGGCGAGTGAAATGTCTGGACAACGTTGTTTCGGATCGTCCGACGGCAAGGGTTGAAAAACAATTTTAGATTTCGTTCCAGTTAATTGTATCACTTTTTCGGCGAGTTCCAACATCGTGAATTCACCCGGATTTCCTGTGTTTACAGGGCCTATAAAGTCGTCGCCCGTGTTCATCATGCGAATCATCGCTTCAACCAAATCATCCACATACTGAAAGCTTCTTGTTTGTGTGCCATCGCCATAAATTGTGATATCTTTGCCTTGCAAAGCCTGCACAATAAAATTGGATACAACACGCCCATCGTCAGGATTCATGCGGGGCCCGTAGGTGTTGAAGATTCTGACAATTTTAATTTTTACACCGTTTTGGCGATGATAATCCATAAACAATGTTTCCGCACAACGCTTGCCTTCATCGTAACACGAACGAACGCCAATCGGATTCACATTTCCCCAATACGCTTCGGGTTGCGGATGCACTTCCGGATCGCCGTAAACCTCGCTGGTAGAGGCTTGCAGAACTTTCGCTTTGATACGTTTTGCCAATCCGAGAACATTTATCGCACCCATCACGGACGTTTTTACCGTCTTGATTGGGTTGTACTGATAATGTATCGGCGAGGCAGGACACGCGAGGTTGTAAATCTCATCAACCTCCACAAAATACGGACTTGTAATATCGTGCCGAACCAATTCAAAATTGTGATTGTCGAGCAAATGTTTGACATTTTGCTTCGAACCCGTGAAATAATTGTCTAAACAAATTACTTCGTTTCCCTCATTCAGCAAGCGTTCGCAGAGATGGGAGCCAATAAATCCGGCACCGCCGGTGATTAAAATTCGTTTCATAGTTATATAGCTTCGCCCCGTCACTCACAAATGGAGTAACAAATATTATCACAAAGATACGAAAATAAACTAAATAAAACAAGTTTCCAAGTATAATAGCAGGAGATTCCTCGCGGAGTTTATCCTGAGCGAAGCGAAGGGCTCGGAATGACGCGTTACGAGGGAGGGGTGAGAAACTTGCTTACTTTGGACTTAATTGCAAGCACATCTTTCTTGATATTTTTATACTCAAAAGGTAGTGCAGTTAACATCGCCAAAATACAAAAATAGATAAAAAACGGAATCACCAACCAAAGGATTGGCCAATAAAATGTGTTGCCTGCGTTGGGGCCGACAGGAATTGTCGTTAAAAATTCTGGTGTTAAAAGTAGAAACATTTCGGCCACAAAAAAGTCGCCCGGAAGTGGCCCAAAAATCATTGCCGCATTGCGAATATCGTGAGAAAACAAGGTGCTTTCGTTCACAAGTCCGAGGCCAATTAAAATCACTTCATTCACTAAAATTATCCCCAAAACGGCGTAAACGAGTAGCGGAACTTTGATAATTCGCCTGTAATCGAGTGTGTGTAATTTCAGCAAAACCATCAGCAGCGGCACAATCCAAATCAAGCCGTGACAGATGTAAAACCAAACGGATTCGAACACAAACGGCGACAAACCGATGGCATCAACGGGAATTAACATTGCGCCTAATCCGCCAAAAATTCCCATGTAAAACATGTAGTCTTTTAGGATTGTGACTCGTGAAAGAAAAATCCACGGAAACGCCAAAAC
>JGI24694J35173_10001524_pt1 | contig 20616 bp, 16 predicted proteins | sample TergutCo191P1_FD_35173 | JGI IMG/M metagenome (IMG submission 35173) | reverse complement strand
CAAAGGTCGGACAAAAAAAACGCCACACACCCCAAAGCCATGTCTCCCCCCCCCGGCGCGGAAGCCGGAAAGCCGAGGGCCGCAGCTTCCGGAAAGAAGCCGGACGGAAAGGCCCCTGTTCCATCAAGCTTGACAAACGCAGCTACGCCAAGGGGCCAAGCTTCGGGTTCGCCGGGTAGGGGGAAACCTAAAGCTGCAACCCCGGAGCTGAAACCGGGGAGAAGACCCGCCGCGCAATCAAACCCGCCGACCGCCGCCGCGCCCAAGGGCCAAGCTCGGGGTTTGCCAAGCGCGGGCAAACCCAAAGCCGTAACCACGGAGCTGAAACCGGGGAGAAGGCCCGCCGCGCAACCAAGCCAGCCGACCGCCGCAACGCCCAAGGGCCAAGCTCGGAGTTTGCCGAGTGCGGGCAAACCCAAAGCCGCAACCACGGAGCTGAAACCGGGNAGAAGGCCGGCCGCGCAACCAAGCCGCCCGACCGCCGCAACGTCAAAAGGCCAAGCTCGGAGCTTGCCGAGTGCGGGGAAACAAGGGGCTTTGGTTCCTTTGCGGGAAATCGGGAGGAGGCCGGCTTTAAGTCCAAGGCATCAGGCTTCCACAAACCAAAAGCGCGGTTCGGGAAAGGGGAGGCGCAAGACCGCCGTTCCCGCTGTTTGGAGGGCCGTACTTTTTGGCGCGTCTTTTTTGGTGGTTTTCTTTGCGGTCGCGCTGGCGGTAATCAACATTCAGGGCGGCAGGCCGCGGCCTTTGCCTGGCATCGCGGAGCTCGGGCTTCAGGAACCGGATTCAGNCCCGACGGAGCCGGAGCTTGCGCCTGCGCCGCATGTCGAGCCGGAACCGACTCCGCTGCCCATCGATGCGGCGACTCCTCCCGCTCCCGTGGAAACGGCAACCCAAGCTCCGCCACAGGTTGCGCAACCCAGGCCAACGCCACCTGTGGTTGCGGCTCCACCACAGGTGGCGATGCTCCCGCCGCTGCCTCCGCCAAGGCAAGACCGTGGAACGCTGGTTTTTGTCATCGACGACGCGGGCCACAACCTTCACCAGCTTGAACCCTTTCTCAATTTTCCGGGCGCGCTGACCATTGCCGTCCTGCCGGGCCTTCCCCACTCGGTCGAGGCAGCCAGGCGAATACGCGAAGCCGGAATGGAAGTTTTCCTTCATCAACCTATGGAGGCCGTCGGCGGCGAGGATCCCGGCCCCGGCGCAATCTATTCATGGATGGACGAGGCCGAAATACTGGAAGTCCTTCACCGAAACCTTGCGGAGGTGGGCCCGGTCGCGGGCATGAACAACCACCAAGGTTCAAGAATCACCGCGGACGAGCGCATAATGGAAATCGTGCTCGCCTTTAGCCGCGAGCAGGGAATACGCTTTCTCGATTCAAAAACCACAGCGGTATCCGCCGCCTCCGCCGTCGCGCGCCGCATGGGAATGACGATAGGCACGCGCAACGTTTTTATCGACAACGAGCAAAGCCGCGCCTCGATGAACCGCGCCATCGGCGAGGGCCGCACGATAGCTTCGCGAAACGGCAACGCCGTGATGATCGGCCACGTATGGTCGCCCGCGCTGGCCCCGCTGTTGAAAGACCTCTACCGGGAGCTCGTGGATCAGGGTTTCACGTTTGCCACGGCCTCGCAGCTTATCGACGAAGCCTCGCGGTGAATGGGCCGCGTCAAGCGTTTCCTCATCCTTGCGGAACGGTACAGGAACCGCAGGAAGCGTTTCGGTCTTCGATTCACCTCATTGCGGGTATTTGCAATTTCGAGTTGGCTCTCTGATTTCGCAAGAGGTCTATTGCACAAATCCGCAATTCGTGGTACAATACGAACTGATGAGCTCGTTGATTGTTTCACCCCTTGTTGGAGACGGCATGGTGCTTCAACACGGAGTCTCCGTTCCCGTTTGGGGCAAAGCCGCTCCCGGCGCGCGCGTTTATGTTAAAATCATGGATAAAAGACACCGCGTCGTGGCCGGCACGGACGGCAGATGGCGCGTCTTAATCGACGCCCAGCCGCCGGGCGGCCCCTACGAAATGACCGTTTCCGTATCGGGCCAGCGAAAGGTTTTTAGGGACATCTACTTCGGCGACGTATGGGTCTGCGCCGGGCAGTCAAACATGGAAATGCCCATGCAGCGCCTTCAAGACGACTTCCCCGAGGAGTGGGGTGCCCAGGTAAACCACATGATAAGGCAGTTCAAGGTTCCGCAGGAATGGGACTTCCACGAGCCAAGGGACTTTCTTTCCGGCGGAAGCTGGACCGTGGCCTCCTGCAAAACCCTGGACGAATTTCCCGGCACGGGATGGTTTTTTGCCAAGGAAATTTTCAAAAACCACGCCACCCCGATCGGCCTTATAAACACGGCCTGGGGCGGCACCCCGGTGGAAGCCTGGATGAGCAAAGACGCGCTTTCCGGCTTTCCGGAAAAGCTTCTCACGTGCAAAAAGTACGCCAACCCCGCCGCCTGCAACACCATCGTCAAAGAAAACGAGGCTGAGATCAAATCATGGTACGACGCGCTTGTTGTGGGTGACAGGGGCCTTGTGGAAAAGTGGCACAAGCCGCAGGATGCAATCTCACAGTGGGGAAAGATTACGCTACCGGGTTGCTTTTCCAAAGCCGGCATAGACAAGTTCTACGGCGCGGTGTGGTTCCGCAGAAGCGTGGAAGTGCCCGCCGAGCTTGTCGGCAAGGACTCCAAGCTCTGGCTTGGCACCATCGTGGACGCGGACACGGTTTACGTGAACGGCGTGGAGGTGGGCGGCACGGCCTACCAATACCCGCCGCGCAAATACGCGATACCCGCCGGCCTTTTGCGCGCGGGGAAAAACAGCATAGTGATAAGGGTAATCTGCTGCAGCGGCAACGGCGGCATCACCGAGGGCAAGGACTTCCGCATCTTCTCCGGCGAAGACAGCCTTGAGCTTGGCGGCACGTGGGAATACCGCGTGGGAATGCGCGCGGCAAAGCCCTGCCCCGAAACCTTCTTTTTCCAGCGCCAGCCCTCCGGCCTGTTCAACGCAATGATTGCCCCGATGCTCGACTTCCCGTGCAGGGGAATCCTTTGGTACCAAGGCGAGTCGAACGACTCAAACTCGAAGGAGTACAAGGCGCTTTTCGCCGCGCACGTCGCCGACTGGCAGGCCAGGTGGAGGCGGGCCGACGAAGACTCGCACGGGGGCATGCCCTTTCTCTTTGTCCAGCTTCCCATTTTTGGCAAGCCGGGGGAAAACAGCGAGCAAAGCTCCTGGGCCGCCCTGCGCGACGCCCAGTTTTCGGCTCTGTCCCTGCCTTCCACCGGAATGGCGACCGGCCTGGACCTGGGCGAATGGAACGACATCCACCCGGCGAACAAAAAGGAAGTGGGCCGAAGGCTTGCCATGGCCGCGGAACGGCTGGTTTTCAAAAACAGAAACTCCGCGCCCGGGCCCGTTTTCCTAAGCCTAAGGCAAAGCCCGGGCCTGTTGACCCTGAGCTTCGACAACTGCGGCGGCGGGCTTGTGGCCGAGGAAACGCCGTACCTCACGGTGGTCGCCGGGGGAACGGGCCACCGCCTGCCGGCCGCGATAAAGGGGCCGGACTGCCTTTTGGTGGACGTTTCCTCGATACAAAACCCGGAAAAGGTGCTTTACGCCTGGGCAAACAACCCCCTCGACCGGCAGCTTTTCAATTCCGACGGACTGCCCATGGTTCCGTTTCGGGTTGACATAGGGAGTCAAACTTAGGAGGCCGCATGATTTCGGTTGCGATAATCGGTACTGGCAACATCTCGCGCCAGCACATTGACGGATACCTCGCGTTCCCGGAGCGCTGCAAAATCACCCATCTGGTAGACATCGTTCCCGAAAAGGCGGAGGCCGTAAACAAAAACCGCGCCCTTGGAGCGCGCGTAAGCGCGTCGCACAGGGAGATACTGGAAAGTCCGGACGTCGATTTGGTGAGCGTCTGCACCCCGCCTTTTTGCCACGCCGAAATTGCGGTGGATTTTCTTAATGCCGGGAAGCACGTAATCGTGGAAAAACCCATGGCGGTTTCCCTCCAGGAATGCGACGCCATGATCGCCGCGCAGAAGGAAAGCGGCAAGCTGCTTTCCGTGATTGCCCAAAACCGCTTCAGGAACCCGATAAGCGCGCTCAAAAAGGTTCTGGACTCGCGGCTTATCGGCAAGGTAGTGCACGCGCAGGTGGAATCGCTTTGGTGGCGGGGCCACTGCTACTACGACCTTTGGTGGCGCGGAACCTGGGAAAAGGAAGGCGGCGGCTGCACCCTGAACCACGCGGTTCACCACATCGACATGCTGTGCTGGATGCTCGGCCTTCCAAAAAGCGTGAGCGCCATGCTCAGCAACGCCGCGCACGACAACGCCGAGGTGGAGGACGTTTCCGTTGCCGTCATGCGTTACGAGGACGGGCTTTGCGCGAAGGGGGCCCTGGCCCAGCTCACCAGCTCGGTGATACACCACGGCGAGGAGCAGCAGCTTGTGTTCCAGGGGGAGAAGGCCCGGGTTTCCGTGCCGTGGAAAGTCGCGGCAAACGTGTCCCAGCCAAACGGCTTTCCGGCCCCGGAGCAGAACGCCGAGCTTGTGGCCAGGCTTGAGGAGCTGCACGGCGGCCTGCCCAAGCTCGCCCACGAGCTTCACGAAGGCCAAATAGACGACGTGCTTCGCGCGCTGGAAACCGGCGGCGAACCCATGATAGGCGGCAGCGACGGCAGGGCCTCCATCGAGCTTATCGCCTCGATCTACAAAGCCGGAACCGAGGGCCGCACCGTCGGGCTTCCAATCGGGAGCGACGATCCGTTCTACACTGCGGACGGTTTTTTGTCCCAGGTGCCGCGCTTCTACAAAAAGACCGCCTCGGTAAAGGAGCTCGGCGGCGACAACATCACGCTGGGCAAGCTGTAAGTGGCCCTTATGTCGTGCCGGAAAAAAATCGAAACGCCGCATTGTGTTTTTACATCGGATACCAAATTTTTACATTGCGCGATTTCCGGGCCGGGGTATAATTGTCTGGATATGACAAGGAGAATATATGGCGATTAGTATAGGCAGGGGCTCCCGATATGCCCGCAAACGCGGCAGCTACCTGCAGCGTACCTGGATGCTGTACCTCATGCTTGCGCTTCCCATCACCTTTTTCATCGTGTTCCGATACGTTCCCATGGGGAACATCGTGATGGCCTTCAAGAACTGGAATATTTTCTACCCGACCGTGTGGGAGGCCGAGTGGGTCGGCCTCCACTGGTTCCGGCAGACATTCCAGCACCCGGGATTCCTCCCCGCCCTGCGGAACACCATCTGGCTTAACTTTCTGGATCTTGTCTTCGGCTTTCCCGCGCCCATCATTCTGGCCATCCTGCTGAACGAGCTTGCCTTCAGGCGCTTCAAGAAAGTAACGCAGACCATAGTGTACCTGCCCCATTTTATTTCGTGGATAATCATTTCCGGCATGGCCTCCGAGCTTTTCGCCCCCGGCAGGGGGGTCATAAACGTTTTGCTGTCAGGGATGGATCTTGCGCCGATACCTTTTCTTTCCGCGCCGGGACCGTGGGTGGCCACCTTCATCGGCCTTGGCGTGTGGAGAAGCATGGGCTGGGGCACGATAATCTACCTTGCGGCGATTACCGGAATCAACTCCGAGCTGTACGAGGCCGCCGAGGTGGACGGCTGCGGCCGCTGGGGGAAAATCCGGCACGTTACGCTTCCGGGTCTGCGCCCCACGATTGTCGTTTTGCTGATTCTGAACCTGGGCTGGATGCTCGGCAGCGAGTTCGACCGCTACTGGGCCATGCTGAACCTGAACATAACCATGCTCCCCGTCGGGGACGTTATCAACACCATGGTGTACCGCATCGGCATACTGGGGGGGCAGCACTCCCTTACGGCGGCAATCGGGCTTTTCCAGTCGGTTGTCAGCGTTATTTTCCTTCTCACCGCCAATTTCCTTGCGAAAAGGCTCGGCGAGCGGGGCGTGATGTAAGGAGGCGTTGCCGTGATTGTTAATTCGACTTCAAAAAAAGTTGGCGACTGGATCGTGGTTGCCGTCTGCGTGTTTGTGATACTGCTCTGCCTGCTCCCCATGATGAACGTGCTTGCGCGTTCGCTTAGCGGGCGGATTGCGCTGATACAGGGTCAGGTTTTGTTCCTGCCCAGGATCGACGTTCCCCCAACCGAACCGGAGGAGGTTTTCCGCACCCGGTTCGGGATTACCCCTGTAAACTACCGGTTTGTTTTTACCGACGCGAACTTCATCCGCTCGATGGTCTGGACCACGATTCTTACCGCAATCGTTACGGTGTTTTCGCTGGCAATGACCACCCTCTGCGCCTTTCCCATGATCTACGCCCTCAGGGGCAAAAAGATAATCAACATCTTCATCCTGTTCACGATGTATTTCAACGCCGGGATTATACCCAACTGGCTGCTGATGCGGAACCTTGGCCTTTTGAACAACCCGCTGGTGCTGATTCTGCCCGGGGCCATTTCCGTGTTCAACATGATTATCCTGCGCAGCTTTTTCTACAACGTGCCCGAAAGCCTTAGGGAGTCCGCCGAGATAGACGGGGCGAACCCCTTTGTGGTTCTTACGCGCATTTACCTGCCTTTGTCGCTGCCGGTGCTTGCCACGCTTGCCCTGTTCTACGCGGTGGGCCGCTGGAACGGTTTTGCCGACGCGCTTATGTTCCTGCATGCCGCGCCGCAGTACCACCCCATACAGCTTCTGCTGTTCAATATCATCAACAACATTACGGGGATAGAGGGGCAGGAAGGCCTGGCGGCCCACTTCGAGGTGGCCAGCGAGGGGATGATGACCGCGGCGATCATGTTTGCCACGGTTCCCATCCTTCTTGTGTACCCATGGCTTCAGCGCTACTTCATAGCCGGCGTTACCCTCGGCGCGGTAAAGGGTTAGCCGCGGCGGTTTTGGTTGTCGCTTTTCGGGAATCCGGGAAACGCTGAGCCGTTCAGCGATTCCCCGGGCTCCCAAAGCCAAACATATTTTTAGGAGGAGAGTGCATGAGAAAAAGCAGGATGATTTTTGTGGCTACGGCTGTTTTGCTTGCGGCTTTGGTGATGTTTGCCGGCTGCCCCAGGGCCCCGGTGGCGGACAATGTGGTTACGGTGGTGGTTTTTGACCGCGGCACCGACGGCGGCAGAACCAACGCCGCCGACAACCATTGGACCCGGTGGATTCAGGAAAGGGTCTACGAGGACCTCGGCCTTGAGGTTGTTTTTGCATCGGTGTCCCGTTGGCACGAGCACGACATTCAGATGACCCTTATGGCGGGGGGGAGCCCTCCCGATCTGATGATGACCTGGGCTTCCGCCAACGTGGCCGAGTGGGGCGAGCGGGGCGGCCTGTTCGACATAGCCCCCTACGTCGATACGTATCTCAGCGACGCAAGGGCCTTCCTTGGCCCCGACCAGGCCCTGCCGGGCAGGGACTTCATTTTCAGAAACCAAAACCAGCGGACGGGGCAGCTTTTCTCGGTGCCGATGATGCGGGCAAACACCGCAAGGCTTAACGTGTTTATGCGCCACGACTGGCTGGACGCGCTTGGCCTGCCGGTTCCAACGACGCACGAGGAATTCTTTGCGGCCCTTGAAGCGTTCAGGGACGCCCCAAGCCTGCCCGGAGTTGCGCCAGGGGCCACGGTCGTTCCCTGGACCATGACCAGCGACGTGCGTTGGCAGGCCGGGCAGATCATCGAATCGTTTATCGATCCGAATCTTCCCGTGAAGGAGCGCTGGGTCTATATCGTCACGGATCGCCACGCGCTTGTCCCCGGCTACAAGGAAGGCGTCCGTTTCATAAACAGGATGTACAACGCCGGGCTTGTGGATCCGGCCTTCTTCACGTATCCCGACGACGCGGCCATGAACAACCTGATTGCCAGCGGAGTAGTCGGCGCGTTTGGGCACAACTGGGATCAGGTTTTCCGGGTGGGGGAGGGGCTTACCACGAACCTCCAGCAGATCGTCCCCGGCGCGCGGTGGGTCGCGGTTGACGCGTTCCCCGGCACGAGAATCTCCTACGATTCCGCGGGCCTGGACATCTTTATCCCCAGGGCGGCAAACAACCCCCGGGGGGCCATGCAGTATCTTAACTGGCTGGCAAGGCAGGAAAACTCCGGCTTCCTGCAGATAGGGCCCGAGGGCGTGGTTCACGAAATGGTCGGCGGCCTGCCGATAATCAACCCCATGGCCGGCGGCGGCTGGATTCAGAACAGCCCCTGGAACATCGACCTTACGCCTTTGCACAACGGCATTTTCCTTGGCGACGACACCGTAAGGATGATAGCTCTTGGCTTTGCCCCGCATCCGGAGCACTTGGTGCTGAACGCCCATACCGTCGCCATGAACAACGCGCGGCCGGATCCGGTTATCCTGACCGAGCAGCCGCTGGTTGCCGCCGGCCCGAGGGGCCCCGAGCTGCAAACCCACATGAGCATCCTGTTGATAAACGCCATCAGGGCGGCCCCCGCAAACTTCGACGGCGTGTGGAACGCCGGAGTGGAAAACCTCATGGTTCTTGGCGCGCGGGAAGTTATCGAGGAAAGAAGGGCGAACTTCATTTCGCCCTACTGACGTACGCCGGGTTTAAGCTTTGACGCTGGAGGGCCGCCAAGGAAGCCAAGCTTCCGGGGCGGCCCTTTTTGATGTGCAGCATTCATTGTGGGACACCGGAAAAGCCGCAGACTGCCTGCCTACATAAAACATTTGCTCGCCGCGTTCAGAAGGGACGATCTCATGGTGATTTTCTTGATGGGCATTTTGTCCTTCAGAAGCGCGTGGAAAAGCTCGCAAAGGTTTTCGCAGGTGGAAACCTTTTTGGTAACCACTATCCGGTATTCCGGGTACGACCACGCAAGGGGGTTGTCTATCTTTTTGAGCGGAACGCAGAGCGCGGGATCGTTGATGATTCCCTCCTTCTTGTAGACGGCAAGAACCGCGTCAAGAAGCGGGTCGCCCTCCTGAAACAGTGTCGCGTGATGAAAATGGTCCACAACCTCCCACGCTTTTTTAAACCCTTCCTTGCATGCGTGCGCGTATCCGGTAACAGGATCGACCTTGTCCTCAAGCTCGATTGTCAAGAGGCCGGAATGCCCGTGGAGGTGCTTCGCCTCCCTCGGCCAGTTCATAAACCTGTGCGCGTACTGGAAATCCAGGTTCACGATCGACGTGTATAAATCGTTCATGGCATACTCTCCTTGTCCTGTGTGATAATTGTTCCTACTGATAATATACACCAAATCGCCGTGAAATCAACCGACAACGGGAAAGTTTTCCAAAATCGTGCGTCCGTGCCGCCTACTCGAAGATCTCCCGTCCGCGTTTGTCGGCGATTCCGGTTTTTCGCAGGAAGTAGGTGTTTATCTGGTCGCGCCACTCGCGGGCGTTGGCAAGCTGCAGCTCGAAGCGCCGCAGTACCGACTCGAACACGGCTTTGTCCAGCGAGCTTTCAAGGCCCTCCCAGGCTTTGAGCATGGCGGCGGCCTCGTCGTAGCCCTCGAAGTGGGTGTCGTAGATGTTCTGCAAAAGGGTTTCGCCGTTTTTCATTTTGTGGCCGTAGCCAAGCCGGTGGAAAAACAGGATCAGGTTTTCGGGGCAGCTCGCCGGGTCGGCAAACATTGCGGCGTTTTCCGGGGCGTACTGGTTCGTGTAGCCGGTTCCGGATGGCGTGCGGTCTATGCCTATGGCCTTGGGGCCGGCCCGGTGGTAGGTTCCCCAACGGCTGAACTCGTAGCCCTCGATGTTTGGGCCGTAATGCGAATGGGGAGTCACCATGAAGCACACCCCAAAGGGCGCGTTGTATTTTTCGTAGGCCGGATACGACCTGAGCTGCAGCTCGGCGACCGCGTCGGCCACGGGGCCGGGGCCAAAGGAAAGCTCGCTCCACTCGCGGGCTATTTCCTGCGCCGAAAGCCCGGGGTTCCAGGCCATGCGCCCGTAGCCGTAGAGGTTCGCCTGGGCCAAGGCGTGCCCCGTCCAGTTTTCGTCCCTGCCCACGTTTACCACCGCGGCCAAACCCTCGATGCCCAAAGCTCCTTCCCGACGGGCGCCGATAAGCTCCCTGATTCGGCCGCCGGGGCCGTGGTGCGTGTCGAAGTCCATTATGTCCTGCCAAACCCAGGGCAGGTAACACAGGTCGATCTGGTGCCCGGTGTATTCCTGGGTTATCTGCAGCTCCAAAAGGTGGCGGGTTTTCTTTAGCGCCCCGAAAAGCGGCGCCACCGGCTCGCGGACCTGGAAATCGTAGGGGCCGAACTTTATCTGCAGAATGACGTTTTCGTCGAACGCGCCGTCGAAAGGCATGAAGTGGTCGTAGGCTGCGCGGGCGCGGTCCTGGGTCTGGTCGCGCCAGTCCTGCACGCAGTTGTAGACGAAGCAGCGCCAGATTACCTCGCCGCCGTGGGGCTTTACGGCCTTGGCAAGCATGTTCGCGCCGTCCGCGTGGGTGCGCCCGTATTGGAAAGGCCCGGGCTCGCCTTCGGAATCGGCCTTCACAAGGAAGCCGGCAAGGTCGGGAACGTGCCTATAGATGAGCGCGGCGCGCTCGCTCCACCAAGCCGCAACCAAGGGATCAAGCGGGTCGGCCGTGGGGAGCCTGCCCTGCGACCACGGCGCGCCAAAGTTTATGCTCAAAAGCAGCTTTATGCCGAAGGGACGAAAGATCGCCGCCAGGGCCGCCACTTCGCCAAGGTATTCCTCGGAAATCAAAAGCTTCGCCTTGGCGCGGACGTTCACGTTGTTTATAGAAATGCGGTTTATTCCAATGGAAGCCAGCATCCGGGCGTAGTCCCGAATGCGTTCCGCGTCGTAGTCGAAGCGGTTGTCCCGGTAGAACAGCGAGGGCCCGGCGTAACCGCGCTCGATGCTGCCGTCCAGGTTGTCCCAGTGGTTTATGATTCGCAGGGGGGAAACGGGTTCTTCCCGGATGTCGAGCTCGCCGTTGGCTTTGCCCCGGGTGAGCAGCGAAAGGAAGTGGAAAACGCCGTACAGAATCCCGGGCTCGTCCTGCCCGGCTATAACCAGCTTGGAGCCGGCGGTCTTTATAAGAAAGCCGCCGTCGGCAAGCTTGCCCTCGCCGGATTTGCCCCCCAAGAGCTTGAACCGCTCTTTTAGGGAGGAAATCGTGCCGAGGTACACGCCGGGCTTTTCGCCCCCGGAGTCCGGCCGAACCGCGGGGGAAAAGCCAAGAAGCCGGTTTACGCCCCTGCGAAGCTCCTCGCCCGCCTGGGCCGCGATCTCGCCGCCAAATTCGCCGTACACGGCATCCAACGCCGGCCCCTCGGGACTCACGGCGGCCATTTTCTGCATCCAGCAATCGTATTCGTTTCTCATTTCAAGTGAACTATATCACAGCAGGGCAAAAAGGGCAACTCACCGGCGGCAAAACACCAAAACCGTCAACCCCTAATCGCCGAACATCGGCGTGGAAAGATAGCGCTCCCCCGTGTCGGGCAGAATAACGACAATGGTCTTGCCATGGTTTTCCGGGCGCAGCGCAACCTGGAGCGCGGCCCACGCGGCGGCCCCGGAGGAGATGCCCACCAAAAGGCCCTCCGTCCTTGCCAGCTCCCTTCCGGTGGCGAAAGCGTCGTCGTTGGATACGGTTATTATTTCGTCGTACACGCCCGTGTTTAGAACCTCGGGGACAAAGCCGGCGCCGATGCCCTGTATTTTGTGCGCGCCGGGCGTGCCTTTGGAAAGCACCGGCGAGCTTTCCGGCTCCACCGCCACTATCCTGATGTTCGGGTTTTTTGTTTTCAGGAATTCGCCCGCGCCGGTTATCGTGCCGCCGGTTCCGACGCCCGCAACAAGAACGTCAAGCCTGCCGTCCGTGTCTTCCCATATTTCGGGGCCGGTGGTTTTGCGGTGGATTTCCGGGTTTGCCTTGTTTACGAACTGCCCGGGCATAAACGATTTCGCCGTGGCGGCGGCGAGCTCCTCGGCTTTTGCGATGGCCCCCTTCATGCCCTTTGCGCCTTCGGTAAGCACCAGCTCCGCGCCGTAGGCCTTGAGCAGGTTTCTCCGTTCCACGCTCATCGTTTCCGGCATGGTAAGAATCACCCTGTATCCCCTTGCCGCGGCCACGGACGCAAGGCCTATGCCGGTGTTGCCGCTTGTCGGCTCGATTATCACCGTGTCTTTTCCGACAAGGCCCTTCGCCTCGGCGTCGGCAATCATGGCCATTGCGATTCTGTCCTTAACGCTGCCCGCCGGGTTAAAGCTTTCGAGCTTGCCCACCAGCGTCGCCTTCAGCCCGTGCCTGCTGCCAAAGTTGGCAAGCTCCAGCAGCGGCGTGGAACCAATCAGATCCGTCAGGTTTTTATGTATTCCGGCCATTCGTGCCCCCCGTACCGGAAAAGCATACATTTTTCTCGCGGATTGATCCAGCCTTTCTTGAACAAATCGCCGCTTCCATAGTACGGTGTTAAGGACATGAAACACAACTTTGACGAAGCCATCGACAGGCGCGGCACCTGCTCGATAAAGCACGACTTTGCCGCCGAGTTTGGCAAACCGGAAGGGCTGATCCCGCTGTGGGTAGCCGACATGGATTTCAGGGTGGCCCCCTGCATCACCCGCGCGCTTGGAAAGTCGGCGGAGCATTCGGTATTCGGCTACTCGGAAACCAAAAAAGACGGGGCCTACTTTGCGGCGGTGCAAAAATGGTTTTCACAAAGGTTCGGCTTCGAGGCCGGCTTCGAGTGGCTTGTAAAAACGCCCGGGGTGGTGTTCGCCCTGTGCGCCGCGATAAAAGCCGCCACCAAACCCGGCGACGGCGTGCTGATCCAAACGCCGGTGTACTACCCATTCAAGGACACTGTGGAAACAAACGGGCGGCGGCTTGTGACAAACCCGCTTGCTTACATCGACGGCAGATACGGAATCGACATTGCGGATTTCGAAAACAAGATTGTCGAAAACGACGTTAAGCTCTTCATCCTGTGCAGCCCCCACAACCCCGTCGGCAGGGTTTGGACAAAAGCCGAGCTGACGCAGATGGGCGAAATATGCCTAAGGCACAACGTGCCTGTGGTGTCCGACGAAATCCACTGCGATTTTGTTTACGGCGACAACAAACACACGGTGTTCCCGGCGATAAGCGAAGCTTTCCTGAACAACTCGATTCTGTGCACGTCGCCGAGCAAGAGCTTCAACCTTGCGGGCCTGCAAACCGCGAACGTTTTTATTGCCGACAAAAACCTTAGGCAAAAGTTCAAGCTGGAAGTCCAGAAAACCGGCTACAGCCAGCTAAACACGATGGGCCTTGTTTCGTGCCAAGCCGCCTACGAGGAAGGCGGCGGGTGGCTCGACGAGCTTCTTGCGTACCTGGGTCGCAGCTTTGCCTATGCAAAAAACTTTATCGATGCCGAGCTGCCGAAAGTCCGCGCGGCGCAGCCAGAGGGAACCTACCTTCTGTGGCTGGACATGAACGCCTACGGCCTTTGCGAAACGGAGCTCGAAAAAGCCGTAGTCGAGAAAGCCGGGCTTTGGGTAAGCAGGGGAAGCACGTTTGGGGAAGAGGGGAAAGGTTTCATCAGGATCAACATGGCGAGCCCTTTGCCCACGCTTGAAAAGGCGTTCGCCCGCTTGGCCTCGGCGTTTGGGTAAGACGCTGCCGTTGGCCCTGCGGCCTTCAGGCATTCGGTCTGCGCCGCAGGGTGACGGGGGCAAGCTCCAGGCGGCGGGGGTACAAGGCCGCCGTTTTCCCGCCTGAAGCCCTAGCGCTGCACCCTGCCCGAAGCGTCGCCGCCGGCCAGTTTTTTGACTTCGTCCACGGAAACCTGGTTGAAGTCGCCCTCGATTGAGTGCTTCAGGCAGCTTGCGGCCACGGCAAACTCCACGCTTTCCTGCGGGCCCATGCCGTTGAGGTTCGCGTAGATTAGCCCCGCGCCGAAGCTGTCGCCGCCGCCCACGCGGTCCACGATGTGCACGGCGTACTTCTTCGAAAAGAAGAACCCGCCGTCCTGGCAGTACATGGCGGCCCAGTTGTTGTCGTTGGCGCTGATCGATTCCCGCAGGGTTATCGCCACTTTCCTGAAACCGAAACGGTCAATCAACGCCTTGGCCACTTCCTTGTACCCGTCGCGGCTTATGCTGCCGGAGGTAACGTCGGTGTTTTTGGCGTGTATGCCGAAAACGTCGGCGGAGTCTTCCTCGTTGGCGATGCACAGGTCAACGAAGGGCATGAGCCCGCCCATCACCTCGCCGGCCTTTTCCTTGGACCACAGGTTTTTGCGGTAGTTCAAGTCGCAGGAAACCATAACGCCTTTTTCCTTCGCGGCCTTGAGCGCGTCCAGCGTGACGGCGGCGGCGCTTTCGGAAAGGGCGGGCGTTATGCCGGTAAAGTGGAACCAGCGCGCCCCGTCCAGAATCGAGGCCCAGTCGAAGTCCCCGGGAGAGGCCGCGGCTATGGCGGAATCGGCGCGGTCGTAGATCACCTTGGAAGGCCGCTGCGAGGCGCCTTTTTCCAAAAAGTAAATCCCCACCCGGGCCCCCCCCCTCACGATCTTCGAGGTGTCCACGCCGAACTGCCTTAGGCTGTTCACTGCGGCCTGCCCTATTTCGTGCTTGGGAAGCTTGGTAACAAAGGCCGCGTCCATGCCGAAGTTTGCAAGCGATACCGCAACGTTTGCCTCGCCGCCGCCGTAGGTCGCGCCGAACGACTGCGACTGCACAAAACGGCAATACCCCTCCGGCGCAAGCCGCAGCATGATTTCCCCAAACGTCACTACCCTATCCATAAGTGTGGCTCCTTACTTTTTTTGCAAAAGATGCACGCCAAATCCGAGTATCAGATTCTTGATGTAAATCGCAAACAGGTTTCCCTTTGCGTCCCTTTTCGCCGTGTCGTAGTCGAAAACGACCCCGCTGCGCTCAAGGTAGTCCACGGCGCGGAGAACGCTGTTGGTTCCGATGGCGATATGCCCGTGGATGCCGGGCGCGGCGGTCTTCAGTATCTCGATTCCGTCCCCGGCAAAAACCGAGCTGCTTCCGTCCTTAATCCGGAAGCCGAACATCCTGTTGAATTCGTCCGCGGCTCCCCCGGCTTCAGTCTCGTTCATTGCCCCTTTTTCGTCTTTCGGGCTTATGCCTACGTGGGCGAGGGTGAAGCCGAGCATGTTTTGCACGGCCTCCCTGGAAAGCTCCGTTATCTTTTCGAAGTTGCCGGAGTTTATGAGGTCCGCGCCTACCATCCACGAGCCGCCGCAGGCTAGTATTTTTTCGAAGGCGATGTATTTGGTGATGTTGCCGGCGTTTATGCCGCCGGTGGGCATGAACTTGAGGCCGGGGTACGGCGCGGAAACCGCCTTGATGTATTCAAGGCCGCCGGCCTGTTCCGCCGGGAAAAACTTTACGACTTCGAGCCCGGCTTCAAGGGCCTGCTCTATGTCCGAGGGGGAGGAGCAGCCCGGGGTGATGGGGATTCCCTTCTGCGCGCAGTAATCCACGACTTTCCGGTTGAAGCCGGGGCTTACGATGAAGGTGGCCCCGGCGTCTATCGCCTGATCCACCTGCGCGGTGGTAAGCACGGTTCCCGCGCCAAGAAGAACTTCGGGCACTTCCTTGGCGATGCGCCTTATGGCCTCCACGCCCTGCGCCGTTCTAAAGGTAACCTCGGCGCAGGGGATTCCGCCGGCGGCCAGGGCCTTTGCCAAAGGCACGGCCTTTTCCGCGTCGTCGATTTTGATTACCGGCACTATGCCGATCTTCTCCAGCTTTTCCAAAACAGCGTGCATGAATATCCTCCGCATTGATCGTCCCGGACGGAACAGCTCCAGGCTCTCGTCGATAAGTATACGCGATATTGCTTGGCTATTACAAACCCCTTTTTTTACTATCCAGACATCAAAACCGGGCCGAAACCGCTTTAAGCGGATTGGCTGCCTGCCTATAGAACGATATGGCTGCACTGTATGGCATTTTCAATACGTTGTCAAACGAACCCTTCCACATAGCCTAAAGCGACATCAGCAAGCCGGAAAGCATTTCAGAGTCCAAAACTTCTTCTCCCGATATCGTGTTCGGCGTAGAGGTTCTTGTCGTCTGATTTTATTGCGTTCGCCGCGGCCAAGAAGTTGAATTGTTCTTGCAGTTTTGCTTGACGGCTGTCGCCACGTGCGAAGTCGCGCGCCGGCAGCATGCTGATGTTTATGCCACGTGCTTGGATATCTTCGACCCAGCCTGCGAATTCGCGGATATCTTGCATTTGTTGTACCATGTCAGTTGCCAGTTCGCGGGGCATGCCGGCCTGTTCCAGTGTGTCTATGAAAATGCCACGTACCGCAGTAATTACCGGTTGTAGGCTGTGGCCTTGTGGGGGTATTTCTATTGTTGGCCCGCCGAAAGTTTCAATTCTTCTCAATGCGGTTTCCATTTGAGCGCGCTGGTTTTGTGCCTGATTTGCAGGCATTTGGTTGCGTTGTTGGAGTGTTGTGGCTCTGTCGAAAGCGAGAATAGCGTTGTTTGTCAGGCTGGTGTTTTGTCCGATTGCCGCGCCACCTTGTGTAATTGCTGTGGATATTGAACTTGCCGAGGGAGTTACAAGGGAGGGTAGGAATGTTCCGTTAGTTTCAGTGCCCATGATTTGTTGCATTCTAGGTTGTTCGTGGAGTACGGCACTACGCATGTCTGTTTCTGTGCCTGCTTCGGCTTGCCATTGAGTGAAGCGGTGCTGCATTTGAAGGGATTGGTCAAACATTTTCCCCATCGTGTCGACGATAGTCTGCAACATTGCGGCTTGGTTGCCGCCGATGTTTGGCATTTGTACGTCAATCAATTGTCCGTCAAGGTCAAGCGGTGGGCGTCCGGGTTGTTGGTTTCCGCCGTTGCCTGGTTGCCCTCCGGGGCCCGGCTGCTGTCCGGAGCCGGAGCCGCCGGCCGGGCTGTCGCAGGATACCGAGGTTAAGCCGATTACCGCAACCGCGGCGATGAGGCCGAAAAGCCTGGCGTTGTTTTTCATGTAAAATCTCCTTTTTGTCGGGTGCGCGGGAAAGCTCCCGAATATAAAGCCCGCTTTTGATTGGTTATCGGGCCGTTGTTAATCGTAGCATCTAAACCGTGGGGTGTCAAGCAATTGCGGGAGGTTTCCACGACAACCGCTTGGTTTTGCGGGCGGGTGGCTTGGGCGTGGTGGTGGCGCAAATTGGATTGACGCGGCTTGTTCCTGCGCTCGTATGGAAAAACGCCGCAAAATGTGCTAAAATACAAGTAGGAATGTATCGATATGAAGAGTTTTGAGGTCAAGGCAATACCGCTTCCCTGCCATTTCAGCAGGCCGCTCTATCTGGACAAGGGGTTTGTCATAACCACGCCGGAAATGCCTTTCAACAAAAGCCTGGCCACCATCCTTACGGAATGGGACTTCACCGAGGTGTACAGCGAGGGAAAGCCTGAGGCAAAATACACTGCGGGCAAGGGCAAGGAGGACGCAAAGGGCGGCCAGGCGGAGGCGCCGGCTTCCGCAATGCCCGCCGAGGAAAGCCTGCAAAGCGCCCGAAAGTTCTATGTTTCCTTTGAAAAGTACGTAAGGACGCTTTTCGACAAGTTTTCCACCCGCAACACCCTGGACTTCACCTTCCTGCTTGGCAACTTCAAGGTCATTCTGGATGTCATTAGAAAGGATTATCGCTCCATCCTGCAAGTGCAGCCGCACATCGCCGCGAAGGACGCGGACTACCTTGTCCACCACACCATGAGCACCACCATCATCGCCGTGGTTATAGGCGATACCATGCAGTTTTCCGAGCAGTGGCTTATGGAGCTCGGCATTGCCGCGCTGCTTCACGAGGTTGGAATGCTGCGGCTTCCGCCCGAAAGCTATCTTGGCAAGAGGCCCCTCACTCCGGAGGAACGAAAGCTCATCTATATTCATCCGATTATCGGCTACAACTTTCTGAAGTCGTTCGACTTTCCGCCGGCGGTCAGCAGGGCGGTGCTGGAACACCACGAGCGCGAAAACGGGCAGGGCTATCCCAAGCAGAAAACCGGGGACAACATCCACCAGTATTCCAAGATTATCGCGGTGGCCTGTTCCTATGCGGCGATTTCGGCGGACCGCCCCTACAAGGAGGCGGTGGACAGCCACACGGGCATACTCGAGCTGCTGAAAAACGAGGGCAGGCAGTACAGCGAAAAGGTGGTGCGCGCGCTGGTGTCCGCTCTTTCGGTTTTCCCAATAGGGCTGAACGTCATGCTTTCCGACGGAACCAAGGGGCGCGTGGTCGAAATAAATCCCAGAAAGCCATATTACCCCGTCGTGCAGATAATCGGCGAATACAACCCGGACGGCACGGCCAAAACCATAAAGACCAGCGAGGACGGGGTTACCGTCGTTCGCGCCCTTACCCCCAAGGAGGCCGAAAGCTAGATGGGGGATCCTTCGCTAGGACTTGTAGCGGCGGTTATTGCGGCACTAATCTTCGTAAGCGGTTTTTTCTCCCTATTTGAACAGGCGCTGAAGGCCGCCCGCAAAACGGGGCTGCTCAAGGAGGCCGACGGCGCGGAGAAGCTCGCGTCCTCGAAACGCAGGGGCGCGGCGGGCCACGTTCGGGAAACGCGCAGGGCGGAAAGATTCCGCCGCGCGCTGGAAGCCCTGGAAACCCCCGAAAAGCTTCTTGCAATAACCGGCTTCTGGATCCACGGCCTCAGAATCGTGGCGGCGGTTTTTGCCGGCATGGGGGCGGCCTACTTTGCCGCGCCGCCCTTCCCATCGCAGGCCGCCGCGTTTTTCAACGGCCTTTATGCCGCCGTTTCCGTAGCCGCAATCGTAACCGCCACCCTTGTTCTGGACTATGTTGCCAAAAGCGTGGCCCGTTTTGCGCCGGAGCGCATCGCGGTTGCGCTTCTTGCCCCGGTCAAGGCGTTTGCCCTGCCGCTGCGGCCTTTCCTTTTTCTGGCCCGCAGGTTCGGCAAGCTGCTGCGGAAGATCTTCCCCCCAAAGGCCGACAGGGAAGGCATGACCGAGGACGAGCTTCGCCACGCCCTAATCGAAGGCGAGAAATCAGGCATAGTGGAAAGCGGCGAGCGCGCCATGGTGGAGGGGGTTTTCTACCTCGGCGACAGGCCCCTTGGCGTTTTCATGTCCCACCGTTCCGAGGTGCAGTGGCTGGACGTAAACACCCCGGCGGCGGAAATCCGCGCGAAGGTGCTGGAGCACAAGGGCCAGCGCTGTTTCCCCGTGGCGGAAGGCACGCTGGACGCAATCATCGGCGCGGCATACCGCGAGGACATAATCCTCGACCTTGCCTCCGAGCTTGGCGGCAGGGGCCTTCGCGCAATAATGCGGAAAGCTTCGTTTGCCCCGGAAACGATGCCGGCGCTTAAAGCTTTCGAGTCGTTTCGCCGGGGCGAGGCGGATTTCCTTTTTGTGATGGACGAATACGGCGGGTTTGCCGGCATGGTTTCGGCCTGGAGCCTGATGGAAAAAATCGTAGGCGAGCTTACCGCCCCGGCCGCCGGCGGCACCCAAACCGTTCACAACGACGACGGCTCGTTCGTGGCAAGCGGCGGCCTCAACATCGACGAAACCGCCGGCATGCTTTCCCTGCCCGGGCTTGCCGGCTCCGGCGACTACCACACGCTTGCCGGCCTCGTGCTCTCCCTGGCCGGCGAGCTCCCAGGCCCCGGCGACAGCTTCGCGTATCGGGGCTACAGCTTCACCGTGCTGGACATGGACGGCAACCGCATAAACAAGGTGCTGATCACGAAGCTTGAAGCCGAGGCGTAGCTTCAGGCTTGGCCTGCGGTCTGCGCCTCGCCTGGAAGCGCCTGCGCGACTATCTCTTTAAAGCGGACGCTGCAGCCCGGCAGCACGCCAACGTCCACGCAAAGGTTTTCGTCCATGGCGAAAACGCTTTGCCTGTAAAGGCCGTCCGTCAGCTCGTACTTGCGGACTTCCTCTTCGTCGACGGCCCAATACTCGCGGACTCCGGCTTTTTCGTACTGGTCTTTTTTGGTGACGAAATCCTTCTTCACCGAACCCTCGGAAACAACCTCGACGACGAAGTCCGGCGCGCCGCGACAGGAGCGGCCGTCGGACAGCTTGCTTTCGTCGCACACCACCAGAACGTCCGGCTGGACGACGGTTTTGTCCGACTCGTCCTGCTCGTGGAACAGGCGCACGTCAAGGGGGGACATAAAGGCCCTGCATGGCTTGCCGTCAAGAAAAGTGTCTATCTGTCTGTATATTTTTCCCGCAATCCACTGATGGCGAAGGCTTGGAGCGGCCAGCATGTATGGCATGCCGTCGATAAGTTCGCAGCGCACGTCCTCTCCCCAGGAGCGGTAGTCTTTGTAGGTATAGCCCTTCGCGGGAAGGTTCTCCCTGCGGAAGACGGGCACGGCATCGTTATGCAGCTTCATCGCGTTTGCCATTGCGGCCTCCTTGCTGTCGGCTTTCACTATACTTGGCGGTTGCCCGGAAGTCAAGTTTGCCTAAGATGAACGCAGCAGCTCTGAGCTTAAACCCGCAAACGTTGAACTTCTTCCCGCATCCTGTTAAGCTAAACCCATGGCGGATTTTGACGCTGGGAAAACCAAAGACGGGGCGGTCGAATGGATACGGGCCTACTTCCACGAAAACGGCAGGGACTGCCCCGC